>OFHG01000326.1_pt1 | contig 20258 bp, 26 predicted proteins | sample 1521931 | NCBI WGS metagenome assembly OFHG01 (sample SAMEA2468438, study PRJEB22500) | soil metagenome | biome: Glassland; feature: Farmland; material: Clay | place: Australia | collected 2013-01-31 | depth 0.55 m
CTCCGGACACGCGGCCGCCCTTGAGCAGGGGCACGAGGAGGGCGCCCGTCGTCGTGAGGTCGAGGACGTACTTCGCGCGGCTGTGCTGCGTGCCGCGCATCTTGACCACCTGCAGGGTGCGCAGGAGGTCGCCGCGGCGCTCCAGGTTGCCCGTGACGATGACGCCGTCCGCGATGGCCTCCTCGAGGCCGAAGCGTGAGTAGCCGGGCATCTGCGGCGCCACCTCCGCGACCAGGAGGGACGTGCACCCTTTCGAGCTCAGGGCCTGGCCCAGCCGCAGGAAGAAGTCGCGGATCCGCTCCTCCTCCTTGAGCCGGTAGGCCACGGACGTGCCGGAGTCGAGGACCAGGCGCCTGACGTGCCCTTCCTCGACCAGGTTCACGATGGCGTCGGCGAGGCGGCGGCTCCCCTCCAGGGGGAGCTCGTCCTGGTGGATGTCGAGCTTCTCGTAGATCCGCGGCAGGTCCACGAACTGGAGCTTGCCCTGCCGCACGAGCTTGTCGTCCCAGAAGTCGAAGGGGATCACGTTGCGGAGGAGCTTGTCCGTCGGCTCCGTGACGCTCAGGTAGAGCGACGGCTCCCCGTAGAGGGCGCCGCGGACGAGGAACTCGATGCAGATGGACGTCTTGCCGGTGCCCACGCTGCCGGAGACGAGGACCGTGTTGCCCCGCGGCACGCCGCCGTTCAGGATGTGGTCGAGCCCCTGGATTCCGGTCACGCACCGCTCGCGCTCGTTGCCTGCCTCATGCTCCTTCGTGGGCATCGGATGCGAAGGTCGCGAGCCGGCCGCGGCTATTTGAGCCACCCGTGCTGAATATCGAAAGTGAGAACACATGGGCGGGCGGAGGCACCGAACGCGTCCGAAGGGAGCTGCCACCGAATGGTCGGCGATCGCCGAACGTGGGCCGCAGGCGCAAGTAGCCCGACCGCGTCATCGTGGAGTCATGAGACCGGAGGCCCGGCCCCTGCTGGCCGTCGTGGCGGCGTTCGTCATGGTCGTCTCCGTCGCCGGCGCCTTCGTGGTCCTCCTGGGCGCGTCCGGGCCCACCCTGCCCATCCCTGCGGGCACCGCGTTCACGGGGAACGAGACCCTTCCCTGGGCGGCGCACTTCACCGTCGGGGCCTCCGGTGGCGTCCTCGGCGGCGCGTGGACCGCCTACGGCGTGCGCGGCGGCGTCGACCTGGTCCTCGTGAACGGCACGGTCGCGAAGCCGTGGCCGCCCCCCGGCCCGCCGCCAGAATGCCCAGCCATGCCCTTCTGGCCGGTGTACAACGGCACCCTCGATCGCGTCTTGAGCCCGGGTCCGTACACCGTCTACTGGGACACGGGATACTGCGGCGTGCCGACCGAGATTCTCGTGACCCAGACGGTGCAGGTCCTCCCGGCCTAGCCTCGAGAGGCCCGCGAACGGTCCTTCGGGGGCCGGGCTTCGAATCGGCCGGCGACGTCGGAGGTGCGGGGTTTCCCTAACGGAATCCGCACGGCCAAGAAGGCGGCGCGGCCCTTTTAGGAGGCGTGAAACCGGAGAACCGCGCGCTCCTGGCCGTGTTCGTGACCGTCGCGGTGGTCACGGCCGTCGCGGGGGCGTACCTGCTCCTCGCGCCCGCGGCGCCGCTGGACGGGTTGCCCGTGCTGGCCGGCATGGCCTTCGATGCGAACGAATCCCTGCATTGGGTGGCCCATTTCACGGTCGGCCCATCCGGGGGGACCCTGACGGGCGCCTGGACGGCGTACCGCGGATCGGGCTTCCTGAGCCTCACCGTGGCCAATGGCACCGTGTCGAAGCCGCCCGTGAACGTGTACATGTGCCCCCTGCTCCTCGCCTGGACCGAGTCCAACGGGACGGTCAATCGCGCGCTCGCCCCGGGTCCGTACACGGTGTACTGGAACGAAGGGATGTGCGCCTCGGCCTCGCAGATCGTCGTGACGCAGGCGATCCAGGTCGTCCCCATCTAGCGGCGACGCGTCGTTCGGAACGTTCTTATCGCGAAGGCGGGTTATTCGGCGGGGGAGACCGTGGAACCCACCTTGCACGTGGCGCTCGACTTCATGCACGCGAAGCGCGCCCTCCAGGCCGCGAGGGAGGCCGTGGCGGGCGGCGCGGACTGGCTCGAGGCCGGGACGCCGCTGATCAAGTCCGAGGGCATGGACGTCGTCCGGCAACTCAAGAAGACGTTCCCCGACAAGACGATCGTCGCGGACCTCAAGACGATGGACACGGGCGCCCTGGAGGTCGAGATCGCCGCGAAGGCCGGGGCCGACGTGATCACGATCATGGGCGTCACGGACGACGCGACGATCCTGGAGGCCGTCAAGGCGGCGCGGCGCTACGGCGCGAAGATCATGATCGACCTCATGCGCGTGGAGGACAAGCCGAAGCGCGCGGTCGAGCTGGAGAAGCTCGGCGTGGACTACCTGAACATGCACGTGTCGATCGACGAGCAGATGATCGCCCACACGCCGCTCGAGGAGCTGAAGGCGGTCGTCAAGGCGTCCAACCTCCCCGTGGCCGTGGCGGGCGGCCTGAACTCGGAGACCGTGGCGCAGGCCGTGAAGGCCGGGGCATCGATCATCATCGTGGGCGGCGCGATCATCAAGGCCGAGGACGTGACGAAGGCCACGAAGACGATCAAGAAGGCGATCAAGGAGCAGAAGGTCATCCGGACCGGGCTGTACAAGAAGTACACCGAAGCCGACGTCTTCGAGGCCTTCCGCAAGGTCAGCACGCCGAACCTCGCGGACGCCATGCAGAAACGCGGCGTGATGCGCGGCATCGTGCCGCGGATCAAGCATGGCACGAAGCTCGTGGGCCGCGCCCTGACCGTCAAGACCGCGGACGGGGACTGGGCCAAGCCCGTGGAGGCGATCGACCGCGCCCAGAAAGGCGACGTGATCGTCGTGGACGTGGGCGGCGGCCCGACGGGCGTGTGGGGCGAGCTCGCCTCGAACTCCTGCCTCGTGAAGGGCGTGCCCGGCGTCGTGATCGACGGCGCGGCGCGGGACATCGACGCGATCATGGATCTGGACTTCGCCCTCTTCAGCCGCAACATCTCGCCCCACGCCGGCGAGCCGAAGGGCCAGGGGACGATCGGCGAGGAGATCGAGTGCGGCGGCCAGCTCGTCCACACGGGCGACTGGATCATCGGCGACGAGTCCGGCGTCATCGTCGTGCCGAAGGAGCTGGGCGTGGAGATGGCGAACCGCGCCCTGGACGTCCTGGAGCGGGAGAACCGGGTGCGCGAGGAGATCAAGCGGGGCAGCACCCTGAGCAAGGTCTTCGAGCTCGAGAAATGGGAGCAGGTCCGCTGAGGTGCCCATGGACCGTTCGGCCGTCGAGCGCCTCCTGCGGGACCTGAAGGACGGCAAGGTCACGGTCAGGGAGGCCATGGACGCTCTCCGCGGCCTCCCGTACGAGGACCTCGGTTTCGCGAAGGTCGACACGCACCGCTCCATCCGCCGCGGCATCCCCGAGGCGGTGTACTGCCCCGGCAAGACCCCGGAGCAGATCGTCGCCATCGTGAAGCGCATGGTGGCGTCGCGGTCCATCGCCCTCGCCACGCGCGCGGACCCGGAGGTCTACGAACGGATCAAGGAGGGCCTCGACGGCGTGCCCGTGCGGTACCACGAGAAGGCCCGCCTCGTCGTCGCGGGGAAGACGCCGGCCGCGAGGCGCGGCAACGTCCTCGTGGTCACCGCGGGGACGAGCGACATCCCGGTGGCTGAGGAGACCGCGGTCACGGCGGAGGTCCTTGGGAACCGCGTCACGCGCCTGTACGACGTCGGCGTGGCGGGCATCCACCGCGTGCTGGACCACCGCGAACTCCTCCAGAAGGCCAAGGTCGTGGTCGTCGTCGCCGGGATGGAGGGCGCCCTCCCGAGCGTCGTCGCCGGCCTGGTGGACGTCCCGGTGATCGCGGTGCCCACGTCCGTCGGCTACGGCGCGTCGTTCGACGGCCTCGCGGCGCTCCTGGCGATGATGAACGCCTGCTCGCCCGGCGTGGCCGTCGTCAACATCGACAACGGGTTCGGCGCGGGCTACTTGGCCAGCGTGATGAACCGCTGAGTCGCCTCACAGGAAGAGGTAGTGCTGCGGCACGAAGGCGCCAAAGGCCAAGACGCCGAGGGCGATGACGAGGATGCCGAGCCATTCGGCCTTGCTCCAGTGCCACACCTTGGCGCCGTCCAGGGGCATGACGGGGATCATGTTGAACGCCCCCAGGATGAGGTTCACGGAGGCCACCGTCGAGAAGAGCCAGTATAGGAGGTACGGCACGAGTTCCGCGGTCGCGGCCGGGAAGACCGCAATCGTCGCGCCGAGGAACACAATGCCCAGGGTGACGTTCGTAAGCGGCCCTGCGGCGCTGATGCGGCTGTTTTGGGACGGCGTGACGGCGCCCGAGATGTACGTCGCGCCCGGCGCGCCGATGATGAAGCCGAGGAAGGCGAACATGAACGACATCAGGATGCCGCGGAGGGAGTATCGGAACTCGGCCCAGTGCCCGTAGCGCTCTGCCACGATCTTGTGCATGATTTCGTGGAGCCCAACGCCCGAGGCCACCGAGGCGAGGGAAATCACGAAGTCGAAGGCAGCGTTCAACGCCATGTTGTCGAACAGGTAGAGGCCGAAGCCGAAGACCGGGCTCAGGAGGACGACCGTGAAGGCCGCGCTCAGGCCGAGGATCGCGATGGCGAGCTGCCGCAACTCGGTGGCGCTGAACTTCACGCCCCGCGGCTGCGGCGTCGAGTACACGTAGACGGGGGGTGCCGCATAGTCCGAGTACGGCCCGCGCATGGTGGTCCCCTGACGGTCCGACGCTATTTAGGGTTGTGGACCATGTCAGACGAACTTCGCGCCGCAGTTCTCGCACACCTCCGCCTCGGGGGGCAGGGGGATGTCGCACAGGGGGCAGCGGAACGTGCCGGCGTCGGCCCTCTTGAGCATCTGCGCGCGGATGAGGCGGACGCCCCGCTCGCGGAACGCCTCCAGGTCCCGGTCCACGAGGTCCTCGAGCGGCGCGACGACGAAGCCCTTCTCCCGCCAGGCCTCGATCTGCCGGCGGTACTCGTCCCGCACGACGTCCTCGGGGTCGAGTCCCGCGAACGCGTCGAGCAGGTCCTTGCGCACGTCCCCGGGCAACGCCTGCACGTCCTCGTCCTGGGCGAGGGCCACCAGCTCGTCGGTGATCTCCTGGAGCTTCTGCTAGACCGCTTCCACCGGTGTCCCCGCGGTCGGGGCGGAGCCGCATACCTCGCAGCGGTCGGCGTCCGCGGCCCAGGGTGAACCGCACACCGGGCAGACGGTCGCGGAGGCGACCCGTGCGGCATGGGGCGCGAGGTCCGCGAGGAGCGCATGCCGCGCGATCGCGTGGTGCAACCCCCGCCGGACCGCAGCCTCGGGCAGGGCGAGGCGGACGACGTCGGAGAAGTCGCGGAAGCCCTTGGCGACGAGGCCCCGCGCCGCGTCCTCCGAGATGCCCGGGATGGACGCCAGGAGGCGGACGGCCTCCTCGTCCGCGGGCGCCGGCGGCTCCGGGCCGAGGGAGGCGCCGCACGCATCGCACAGGGCGGTCCAGCCGTCGAAGAGCTTGCCGCACTTCGGGCAGACGGCCCGGTCGCGGAGGAGGATCGTGTTGCAGCGGGGGCACACGGCCTCCTCGGACTCGAGGCCGCAGACGCCGCAGCGGCGGGCCACAGCGGCGAACCCGCGTGACCGTACTTAAGGGAGTTCCCCCGGTTATCCGTCGCGAGGTCGGCGGTCCGTTCGAGGGTCGCGCGACAAGATTTCAGCTCTGTCCCAAAGGGTTCAAATTCCGGTTCCGGCTGGAAAAGAGAACGACAAAGGGGAAGCGGCCATGGCGAATCGGGACGACTGGGGCCTCCGGCTCTTCTTCACGGGAATCGGGCTCGGGCTCCTCCTCATGCTGTTCGTCACCGGATCCGAGCAGTCCTCGTTCTACGTGAACAACATCGCGCCGCCGTACACGGAAGTCATGAGGCCGCTCGGCTACGTCCTCGACGCAGGCATCGTCCTCGCCTTCGCGCTGACGGTCGCAGGCATCGCGTGCTTCTCGTTCGGCCCCGCGCCCGCCGAGGCCCGCGCGCCGGCGAAGGCGGCGCAGGTGCGCGGCCAGCCCGCCGGTGCTTCCAGGGAGGACGACCGGCACCGGACGAAGCCGCGGAAGCCGCCGGCGCCTCACGGGTCCACGTAGCGGTCGGGCAGGAGTTCCTCCGCGCGCTTCCGGACCACCGTGCCCTTGGGCCCTGCGAGAAGGACCGTCATCTTCGGCGCGTAGTCGTTGAACATCTCGCGGCAGACGCCGCAGGGAGGGACGATGCGGCCGCGCGGGCTCCTCGACCCGCGGGTGCCGCGCTGCACGGCGACGACGGCCTCGAGCTCCCTCTCGCCCGCCGCGACCGCCATGCCGAGCGCGATGGCCTCGGCGCAGACGTCCACGCGGCCGACGTACCGCGCGTTCAGGTTCACGGCCGTGTAGATCCGTCCGGACTTCCCGCGGATCGCCGCCCCCACCGAATGCCATCGGGGCCGGTAGCGCCTCACGAGGACGGAACGGGCCGCCTCGATGAGCTGCTGGTCCCGGTCCTCCGACCGCGTGCGGGCGCGCCTCGCGGCTGCCATGCGGTCCTCCTGAGCGGCCCGCGGAGCATAAACCCGCGCCTCCGTCTCCTTCGGCCCACCCGGGAGGGATACGACGGGCAAGCCTGCTCGGTCCGCGCGCCGCGGTTCGACTCAGGGGATGCGGCTGTCCCGTACGGCCGCCGCGGCGGCGCGCTGCTCGGGCGTCAGGGTGCTCGGGTCCACCCAGCTCACCAGGGCCATGTGGTTCCCGACCGGGCAGTGCTGGTACCGCGATGAGCCAAGCCGGATGGCGCGGAAGGAAGCGCCCGGGATCACGGTCGAGGTGAACAGGTGGCCCGCGCTGCAGCGGGCGATGCGCGTCGCGCCCTGCTGGATGCCGCGACGGCGGGCCCGCACGTAGAGGAGGGCGTAGACCGCAATCACGACGACCAATACCCCGATAGCAGCAGACAGTGCCAGGCTCACCATGCTCTCGCCGGCGCGTCCGACGCCCGGTCGGCTACTAGCGGCTTATGATGGGCTGCCCGGGGCATGCCGCGGCCTTCGGCGTCCCTCAACGGGGTCGCAGGCCCGCTTGGGCACGACCCCATCCCACCCCGGACCGGTTTCTCACTTTCGCCCCCCTCTCCCCGATACCGCTTCATACCCACGGTCCGTGCGGAGGCCTCGCGACCCGGAGCGTTCGGATGGAGCAGATCGCGGTCCCGGAGGCGCGTCCCTCGCCAGCAGAGCGGGTGCCTTGGCCCTTCGACCGTGTGCGCCCGGGCCAGGCCGAGTTCCTCGCGGACGCGAAGCGCGCCTTCGCCGAAGGGCGACACCTGCTGGCGCACGCGCCGACGGGGATCGGGAAGACCGCGGTCGCCTTGGTCGCGTCGCTGGGCGTCGCCCTCGAGACGGGCAGGACCGTCCTCTTCCTCACCGCGCGGCAGAGCCAGCACCGGATCGCGATCGAGACGCTGAAGCGGCTCGAGGCGAAGGGCGCGCGCATCCCCGCGGTGGACGTGATCTCGAAGCAGGACATGTGCCTCCAGCCCAACCGGCCGGAGTACGGCCGCGCCTTCCACGAGTTCTGCGAGCTCAAGGTCCGCACCCATGCGTGCACGTTCTACAACCGCGACGACTCCGTCGTCGTGACCGCCGTGCTGCAGCGGGCGTTGCACGTCCAGGAGCTCATCCAGGCGAGCCGCTCGTGCCACGTCTGCCCGCACAAGGTCGCGATGGACGCCGCGGAGCTCGCCAAGGTCGTCGTCTGCGACTACAACTACGTGTTCAGCGACATCCTCGACTGGACCCTGGAGCGGATTGGCAAGGGCCTCGAGGACGTCATCCTCGTCGTCGACGAGGCGCACAACCTGCCGGACCGGATCCGCGCGCACCTGGGCGGCGACCTCTCCCTGACCGACGTTTTCCGAGCGATCAAGGAGGCCCGCGACCTCGAACCGGAGGCGGCCCACCAGCTGCACGGCGTGGCGAAGTCGCTCGAGAAGTTCCTCGTGGGCCTGCCGCGGGAGCGCGTGGCGAAGAAGGAGGAGTTCATCGACGCGGTCGAACGCGGGCTGCGGCACGGCCTCGGCCACAAGGTCACGTACACGGACCTCGTCGAGATGGTCGCCCACGCCGCGGAGGAGGGCGTGCGCCGCGGCCTGTCGACGTCCCTCCCGGAGCTGGAGACGTTCCTGCGGCGGTGGCGGGACCAGGACGAGGGCATCCTGCGCCTCGTGACCCCCGGGAGCGAGGGCAAGTTCGTCATCCGCCTCATGGACCCGAGCATCGTGAGCGCCCCGATCTTCGCGCGCGTCCACTCCAGCGTGCTCATGTCCGGGACGCTGCACCCGGCGGAGATGTACGCGGACCTCCTGGGCATCCCGGCGGACCGGCGGTGGATCCGCGCCTACGGCTCGCCGTTCCCGCGGGAGAACCGCCTCCTCCTCGTGCACCCCCTCGCGACCACGTTGTACGCGAAGCGCTCCGAGGAGATGCACGACCTCATCGCCCGCGAGGTCGTCGCGATCGCCGCGGGCATCCCCGGCAACGTGGCCGCCTTCTTCCCTTCCTACGAACTGCTGCAGGAGGCGGAGGACCGCGTGCGCCGTGCGGCGCTCCGGAAGAAGATCCTCGTCGAGCACTCGGCCTGGGACAAGGCGAAGCGCGACGGCGCGCTCGAGGCCCTGCGGCTCGCCCGCGCGGAGGGAGGCGCCGTCCTCCTCGGGGTGCAGGGCGGATCCCTGAGCGAGGGCGTCGACTACGAAGGCAACCTGCTCCAGGCCGTGGTCGTCGTGGGCCTGCCCCTGAGCCCGCCGAACCTCGAGGTCGAGTCGCTCAAGGACTATTACCAGCGGAAGTTCGGCTTCGCGAAGGGCTACGACTACGCCTACGTCTTCCCGGCGGTGAACAAGGTCCTCCAGGCCGCCGGGCGGCCGATCCGGAGCGAGCGGGACCGCGCCGCAATCGTCCTGATGGAAGGCCGCCTCCTGGCGTCCCGGTACGCCCGGTGCCTCCCGCCGGACTTCGCTCCTCGCGCCTCGCCGTCCCCTGCCCGAGAGGTCGCCCGCTTCCTGTCACGTCCGCTGGGCGTTCAGAGCGGGGGCGACGCGACGGTGAAAGCGTAGACGGGCGAAAGGACCGCGTCCCCGGCACTGTCCTGGGCCCCGATGCGGTACAGCCAGATCGTCCCCACGGTGGTCCCGTAGGGCATCGGCATCACCCCGTAGAACATCCCAGGAGAGGTCGTGTAGTTGCCCTGGGAGTCGAGCATCATGGCGCCGCCGCTTCCTCCGGACGAGGTCGACCCCGCGGTCCAGTAGAAGTATTTCGTGGACAGGTAGACGTTCGTCACCGCGGCCGAGCTCGTCACGTTGGCTGTAAGGCTAGGGGTGTCGAGCGACGTGGGACGGGACGGGCTCAGGACGACGGAGTTGATCCGCAAACCGGAGGGCCCTCCGGAGGTGATCGTCCCCACGTTCACCGTGAGGTTGCCGGACAGTTCGTGCGCGTGGCCGTCGAAGGCCGTGACCATGAGCCAGACGGCCGTGCCGTCCGGAAAGGGGTCGATCTGCGCGGAATAGGACTCGCCGGTGCCGTGGAACAGGGAAGAGCCGCCGCCGGTGCCGGTCGTGAAGAATGAAACGTACTGGACGGTCACGCTGACCGGGCTCAGGAAGGTGCCGCCCTGCACCCGCGCGGTGACCGTCACGGGCTGGCCCGGCACCGCCGGATCCGGGGACGTGCTCACGCTGAGCAGGTCGAGAGGTGGGCCTGGCTGCAGGAGCAGGTAGGCCAGGACCCCCCCGACCACGGCGACGGAGACCACGAGGGCGGTGACCATCCACAGCAGGCGCCGACGCTTCCGCGGATCGAGCCCATCAGGCGGTACGGGAACGGTAGGGGTTCTCATCGGTTCACCTCATATGTGAGGAAGACGCTGTGCGCGGTGTTCCAGGTCGTGTCCCGGGCCACGAACCCGTACCAGAGGACGAGGTGGAGATGGTCGGCCGTGGACGGCCCGAGCACGCCCGCGGGGGGACTGTAGGTGTAGTGTGACCCGGAGGCGGTCAGGTTCAACGCGAGCACCTGGACCCCTCCGCCGCCCGAGCCCTGGGTGCCCGAGTATGTGTAGTATCCGGAGAACAGGACCTGGGCCGTCTCGATCGGCGCGCTCGAGTTGATCCACGCGCCGAAGGTCCCCGAGCCGTCCGCGGAGACGGAGACGCTCGGGCCCCCGATGGACAGGCCGCTCGCACCGCCGTGACGGACCGTGCCGACGTCGACGACGTACGGCGACGAGGCTGCGAACGCGGTGCCCGAGCCCGAACCCATTGCGGACCCCTGAATCATGAAGGTGACCTCCGTCCCGTTCGGGTACGTGCCGAGCCAGGCCCCGTAGAGGTTCCCCTGGATGTTGTTGAAGTACCGCGCGCCGAACGTGGAGTCGTTGTAGTAGGCCCAGATCAGGAGGCTGAACTGCGCGCCGAAGGCGAGCGGATCGCTCGGCCCGGTGAGGTTCGCGTACACGTAGATGGCCTGCCCGCCAACCGGGTTCGCCGGGGTCCAGCGCACGTCCCGGATGGAGAACGAAGGTTGCGGCGGACCCAGGATGTCCACGGACAGCGCGGCTCCTGTCCCCGCGACGAGGAGCGCGACGGCCATGCCGACGGCCACCCAGCCCGCGCGGTTCCCCTGGAGCCGGGGGAGGCGGAGGTCCGCGGGCCGCGTCGCGGGCTCGGGACCGAGCAGGCTCTGGACCGCTGCGGCCTCCTGTCCGTGGACGTAGGCCAGGAGGGAGCCCACGACCGCGTCGGCCACCCCCGCGCAGAGGACATGGTGGGCCACGGGCCTCTTGATCCGCGCATAGTCCTCGGGCGAGATGTGGACGCGAACGTCGCCCGTCCACTCCACGCGGACCCAGGTCAGGCGGTCGGGTTTGCGCCACAGGCGGTAGAGGTGGGTGAAGGCGGTGATTAGCCGGAAGCCGCCAACGCCGGTGTAGGTGATAGGATAGAGGGTGACTCCGGCCGGGTCCATCCGGTGGGAGAGGAGGAACCCGGCCTGTTGGAAACGGGTCGCGTACTCGTCGGCGAGCGTCCGGACGCTTTCCTCGGGAAACCCGTCGTAGTGCGTCTCGTAGACGCGGGTCGAGTAGCCGTCGGTCAGGAGGCCGATCTTCTCGCCGGCGCGGACGACCACGTTGCGGTACAGGTCCACGTCGTTCGCGTGGTAGCCGCGATGGGTGTAGCCGTAGAGGGCCATCGCCACCCCGGCCACGAGCGACGCGAACTCGAGGAGGTAGAGGGCGATTCCGGTGGGGCTGAAGAAGCTGTAGAATCCCCGGGAGGCGGTTGTAATGAGCCCCCACGAGATCGGAGCGAGCACGAGCAAGGCGCCGAGGAGCTGGAGGAGATGCCCCTGGTTCCGCGTGTGCCACCAGAGCTGCAGCTCGATGACCAGGTAGACGGCAATCCAGAAGTAGACGAGGTAGACGACGAGGTCATAGGCCAGGAACGCGGCGAAGAGGAGCGGGAGGGTTCCGGTTCCCCCGTAGACCAACCATTCGAACGCCAGGGCGAGGGCCAGGTATCCTCCGAACATCAGGACCAGGAGCCAGCCCACGGGTCCCAGGCGGGACCTCCGCCTCGGGCGCGCGCGACGCTGCGATTCCGACACGAGCATCCCTCTCCCCTCCTCACCGCGCCACGTCGACCACTCCCAGCCGTTCCATCTCCGCGACGAACGCGAGGATCCGCGAGACCTGGAGCGGGTTCTCGATCCCGCCCCGGCGGCAGACGTCGGCCACGGACCGCGCGGCCTGGGAGCCGAAGGGCAGATGCCAGAGGAACGTGCCCTCGGCCTCGGCGAGCTCCATCGTCCGCGCCTCCGTCCTGCGCCGCAGGACCTTGAGGAACAGGATGCGCCGCACGCGGCGTGCCTCGTCGTCGCTCTCGAGCAGGACCTTCCGGTTGGGGTGCTCCTTCACGAGGACGCGCTCGGCCTGACGCCACGCGTCCCGCGACGCGGCCTTCGCGTCCGCGTCGAAGTCGAGGATGATCTCCACGCGCGGCTTCGCGAGCCGGTACTCGGTCACATCATCCTCCGCGCGGGACCGCTTCTCCAAGAGCCCGAGGGCCTCGAGCTCCGCGAGCTTCCGCATGGCCGTGGCCACATGGATGCCCATCTCCCGCGCGAGCTCGCTCGCGCTGGACCAGCCGCGAGCGTGGAGCTCCTGGAGGAGTTCGATGGAGTACTCGCGGGCGAGGGCTTCGATGAGTCCCCGTGTCGAGGCGACTTCCGATCGTGTGAGAGAAGGTTGTGGTTCGGACAAGTTGCAGGAATAATCACTTACAACTATATTTAATACTATCTATCCCTCTCTCATGGCCGACGCGAGCGTTCGGAAGGGACACGTCCGTGGCCCTGAAGCTTTTTCTCCGGGCTCCGCATGGCCGCTCCCGTGTGGCTGAAGCGCGGGGCCGAGGCGGAGCTGCGCCGCACCGAGTTCCTCGGCCGCGACGCGGTGGAGAAATTCCGCGTGCCGAAGGCCTATCGCCTCCCCGCGCTCGACGAGGAGCTCCGCCGCTCGCGCATCCGGATGGAGGGCCGGCTCATGGCGGAGGCCCGCGCCGCCGGCGTTGCGGTGCCGATCCTCTACGACATCGACCTGGTGGACAACAAGATTGTCATGGAGTTCATCGACGGCCCCACGGCGAAGGAGGTCCTGGACCGCGGCGGGCCGGTGGCGAAGGAGACCGCGAGGGAAATGGGGCGCATCGCGGGGCGGCTGCACCAGGCCGGCATCATCCATGGCGACCTGACGACGTCGAACATGATCCTGCGGGACGGGCGCATCGTGATGATTGACTTCAGCCTGGGGGAGAAGGGCAACACGCCGGAGGAGCGGGGCGTGGACCTGCACCTCCTGCGGGAGGCGCTCACGAGCGCGCACAAGGACGCGGCGGCCTACTACCGGGAGGTCCTGGCCGGATACCGGGAGACGGTGGGCGCCGCGGCGAAGGACAGCATCGCGAAGGTCAAGGAGATCGAAGGGCGGGGGCGGGACCGGTGAGGGTCCAGTTCATCACGACGAACGCGGGGAAGTTCGCGGAGGTCTCGGAGCAGTGCGCCGCGGCGAACGTGAGGCTCGTCCACCTGGACCGGAGCTACCCGGAGATCCAGACGGACCGCCTCGAGAAGGTCCTCCGGTTCGCGGCCACGGGCCTGGACGACGAGGTGAAGGGCGACTACCTCATCGACGACTCGGGCCTGTTCATCGAGGCCCTGGGGAGCTTCCCCGGGGTCTACTCGGCCTTCGTCCAGAAGAAGCTCGGGAACCGGGGCATCCTCAAGCTCATGGCCGGCGAGAGGTACCGCGCCGCCTTCTTCGAGACCGTGCTCCTCCTGCGGCAGGGCGAGGAGCACGAGGTCTTCCACGGCCAGTGCCGCGGCACGATCGCGGACGCGGAGCGGGGCAAGGGTGGCTTCGGCTACGACCCGATCTTCATCCCCGAGGGCGAGACGCGGACGTTCGCGGAGATGACCGTCGCGGAGAAGAACAAGATCTCCCACCGCGCCCGCGCCGTCCAAGCGCTCCTCGCCCACCTCGCGGCGCCGAAGGAACCTTGATTACCGCGGCCCCCATAGGGCCGCCCCATGGCGCGAGAGCGCGTGCTCATCACCGGCGGGGCGGGCTTCCTCGGGGGCCACTTCGCGGACGCCCTCGTCGACGAGGCCGACGTCGTCCTCGTGGACAACTTCGCCGCGGGGAAGCGCGCGAACGTCGCGGACGCGGTGAAGGCCGGCGCCACGGTCGTCAGGCGCGACCTGCTCCGGGGCGACGTCCGCCCCCTGTTCCGGCGCGTCGACACGGTCTACCACTTCGCCGCGAACCCGGACGTGCGACTCGGCAGGGAGGGCCCGAGGGCCCACATCGAGCAGAACGTCCTCATGACGTACCGCGTCCTCGAGGCGTGCCGCGCGAACCACGTGCCGCGGATCGTCTTCGCCTCCACGTCCACGGTGTACGGCGAGGCCAAGGTCGTCCCGACCCCGGAGGAGTACGGCCCGTGCGAGCCCATCTCCCTCTACGGCGCCTCGAAGCTCGCGTGCGAGTCCCTCGCCTCCGGGTACGCGCACACGTACGGCGTGCGGGCCGTGATCTTCCGCATGGCCAACGTGGTCGGTGGCCGCAGCGGCCACGGCGTCGTCCACGACCTCGTCGCGAAGCTCGCCCGCAACCCGAAGCGGCTCGAGATCATCGGGGCGGAGCCGGGCACGTCGAAATCCTACGTGCACTTCGAGGACGTGATCGCGGGATTCCGCGCGGGGATCGCCGCGGCGCACGACCCCGTGGCCATCTACAACGTCGGCAGCGAGGACGCGATCGACGTCCGCGCGATCGCAGACGCGGTCTGCCGCGAACTCGGCCTCGCCGGCGTCGCGTACACCTGGACGGGAGGCAGCGGCGCCGGCCGCGGCTGGGTCGGGGACGTGCGGACGATGGGCCTCTCCGTGGAGCGGCTCAAGGTCACGGGCTGGCGGCCGACGATGACGAGCGAGCAGGCCGTGGCCCGCGCGGCCCGCGAGGCGTGGGAGCGGATGGTGAAGAAGCCGTCGCGGGCGGGCTGAGGAACTTATTTAGCCGCGGACCCGATGGCGCGGGGACCCTGGGGCTGTGGGGTAGCTTGGTTATCCTTCGGGCTTTGGGACCCCCCGTCAGGGGGCGAAAGAGCCTGCGACGGCAGTTCAAATCTGCCCAGCCCCACTCCGGCTCCGGACGCTCGCGTTCATCTGCCCGCGGCGGTTTCGGTCCCGCATGGCTCGCGAGTCGCGGTTGACCGCGCGGGAATGGCACCGGAAGGAGGCCGCCTCTTTGTTCAACCACGTGTGGAAGTTGCTCGAGAAGGGACGGCGCACGGCAGCGGAGGACGATGCGATGATCCACGCGGCCCATGCCTCCCGCTACCATTGGGGGGGCGTCGGGAAGCCCGTCCAGATCGCCATCGGCGACTGGCAGGTCTCCCACGTCTACGCGGTCCTCAAGCGGGCGGAGCCCGCGATGTACCATGCGCGACGCTGCCTTGCGGTGTGTCACGATCACCGCATCCGTGACTTCCCGCTCGCCTTCGCGTACGAGGCGCTCGCCCGAGCTGCCGCCGTCGCGGGTCGCTCGGGGGACCGGGACCGGTTCCTGCGCCTGGCGCGCGCCGCGGCGGACGGCATCGAGGACGAGGCCGACCGCGACCTCGTCCTCTCCGACCTGGCGACGATCCCGCGCAGACGACGCCCGCGGGCGTCCCGCTAGCCTCGGTCCACGAGGTGGGCGCGGTCCACGCGCCACACCCCGGAGGAGCACTGCCTCACGGGGGTGGCCTCGCGGACCTCGATCGCCTTGCGGAAGAACGGGGCGTCGAGGACGAGGGTCTCGAACTCCCCGCCTTCGCCGCACGGATGGATGCCGCGGGCGCGGTGGAGGTCGAGGAGGTCCTTCACCGTCCTCGCATCCCAGGCGCGGCCGAGCCAGGACGCGTCGAAGCCGTCCGCGGACACGCCGGAGAAGACGATCCGGAGGTCCGCGGCGAGGTAGTCGTGGACGAGGCGCGCAGGGTCCTGGCGCCACAGGGGCGCGAAGACGCGGAGGTCGAGCTCCTCCGCGATCCGGTTCACGCGGCTGTGCTGGTAGTCTGAGGAGATGGCCCCCACGACGATGCCGTCCGCGTCTGCGCGGCGGAAGATCCGCCGAAGGGCGTCGAGCTCTCCGGGTTCGCCGGGCTTCGCGGTCTCCTCGAGGAGCGGCACGCCCATGGACTCTGCCTGGAGGGCCGTGAGGGGGAGGTTCGGCACGTGGAACATCATGGACTCCGGGTCCGCAGGGCGGACCGTCAGGAGGGAGGAGACCTCCCAGCCGCGCTGCATCGCGAGGTACGCGGCGTAGGTCGAGTCCTTCCCGCCGGAGAAGAGGCAGGCGACGCGCACGGTCCCCCGTAAGGGAAGGACGCTAATGGGGCTTCCGCAGCCCGTCGGGGGCGGAGCACGGCGGCCGGGCGGGTTAACCTTGAATAAGGTTGATTCCCCCCTTCTCGCTTCGGGCCCCCCGCCGGGTCCTCGCGTCCGGGGGGTTAAGGAGGGCCGTTCCCATGCCGGAGGGGGTGAGAACCTGGATGCGGCGGAGCTCCTTGCGGAGGCGGCGGAGGCACTGACCGCCTGCGACGTGGACGCGATCGTGCCGCTGTACGCGGACGACGGCCGGTTCGAGGACGTCCCGAGCGGCGAATCCTACCGAGGCCACGCGGCGATTCGGAGGATGTTCGAGGCCCTGTTCTCCGCGCCCCACACCCGCTTCCGCGTCGTCGCGGCGCGGCCCGGCGAAGGATGGGGCGTGATCGAGTGGGTCTGGTCCGGGCGCACCCGGAATTCCGGCACTGCGTTCGACGTGCGCGGCGTCTCGGTCCTCGAGATCTCGGGATCCGAGGTCACGAAGGAGACGATCTACTACGACCCGGCGCCGGCCCGCGTCTGATCCGGCCCCGGAAGGCCCGTTCCCACGAACCCTTTATGGCCGCGCGGCCATTCCCGCGGCATGCGCCTCGACGAGTGGACCTCGGACGAGTTCGCGAAGCGCGTGACCTCGGACACGGTCGTCATCCTCCCCGTCGGCTCCGTGGAGAAGCACGGCAGCCATCTCCCCTTGGCCTCGGACATGATCCAGCCCCTCCATGTCCTCGACGAGGTCTGCAAGAGGACCGGTGCGGTCCTCGCGCCGCCCATTCCTTACGGCGTCATCACGACGACGCGACACTACCCCGGCGGCATCGGCGTGTCCTTCGACTCGCTGCGCGCCTTCACGCGGGACGTCCTGCGGGGCCTCGTCCGCAGCGGCGTGCACCGCGTCATGATCGTCAGCGGCCACGCGGCCCACGACCACATGGCCGCCCTCCGCGCCGCGGCCCAGGACGTCGTCGACGAGGACGGGCTCAAGGCCACGGTCCTCTCCGACTACGACATCATCTACGCGCAGAAGGACCTCCCGCCCAACGAGGGCCACGCGGGGATGATCGAGACCTCCCGCCTCCTCGTCCACCGATCCGACCTGGTGAAGGGCCGCAGCCCGCCCGGCGCGAACCGCCTGCCGCCCTACGCGGTCGTCCGGGACGCGAAGCCCTACTGGGACGGGGCCACCGGGGACTCGTCCAAGGCGACGAAGGAGTACGGCGAGCAGCTGGACCGGCTCGTCGTGGACGGGCTCGTGGGCCTCGCCGAGGAGCTGCGGGGGCGGGCGTGACATGGCCGCGGACGACCCCAAGCGCGCCGCGGCCGAGGCCTCCCTGAAGTACGTCAAGGACGGCATGGTCCTCGGGCTCGGGACCGGTTCGACGGCGCGCTACGTCCTCGAGGGCCTGGCGCGGCGCATCGCGGACGAGGGCCTCCTCGTGAGCGGCGTGCCGACGTCGCTCGCGACCGCGGAGGCGGCGAAGTTCCTGCGCATCCCCCTCACCTCCCTCGAGGAACATCCGGTCCTCGACCTCGCCATCGACGGCGCGGACGAGGTGGACCCGCGGCTCGACCTGATCAAGGGCCTGGGCGGCGCCCTGTTCCGGGAGAAGATCGTCGCGGCCGCGGCCAAGAAGTTCATCGTCGTCGTGGACGCGTCCAAGCTCGTGCCCCGGCTGGGCACGAAGTCCCCCGTCCCCGTCGAGGTCCACCAGTTCGGGTGGCGCGCCACGGCGGCGCGGCTGGCCGCCCTCGGCGCCAAGGTCGAGCTGCGCAAACGTGACGGCGAGGTCTTCCACACGGACAACGACAACCACATCCTCGACGCCCGCTTCGGCCCGATCCGTTCGCCCGCGAAGCTCGCGGCGGGCCTGGACGCCATCCCGGGCGTCGTGGGCCACGGCCTCTTCCTCTCGATGACGGATTTGGTGCTCGCGGCGTCCGAGGACGGCGTGCGGACCCTTCGGCCTACGCGAAGGACTTGAGCTTCTTCCGGTTCGCCTCGATGCGCTCCAGCTTCACCTGTTGCTCGCGGTCCAGGGACCCGAGGATCTCGCTCCACGCCAAGCTCAGCCGGTACGCGTGGACGGGGCGGCCCTTGCCCTCCTTCTTGATGTCCCGCTTCTCCACCCACTTCCGCCGCCGGAGCTCCTGCATGGCGATGCTGACCTCCGGCTGCCTCAGGCCGGTCGCCTTCTCGATCTCCACGGAGGTCGTCTCGTCGCGCTTGGCGAGGAACACGAGGGTCTTCGCGACGTTCTTGGAGAGCCCGGTCTCGATGAGGAGCTCCACCAGCGTCTCATCGCGGCGGCTCAGGCGGACGTCGCGGGCCATTTCATCTCCTCTTCAATTATTAATTCGGCTATATATATTTCTTGCCCTCTCGCGTTGCGCGGACGGAACATCGCCCGACGTTGACGCGCCTCGAACCGACCCGCGCCGCGGCCCGCGGGACCGCGCGCCCCGCCGGCGCGGGGCGGACGGCCGCGGGCCGCCCCGGCGCGCCGCGGGAGGCGCGGACCTCGTAACCCTTTAATAGCAGTTCCTCTGTCTATCGCACCCCGGTCGCTCTCCATGAAGCTACCCCAGGTCATCCGCGGCTACTGCCCCCACTGCAACAAGCACGTGGACCTCGAGGTGGAGCGCGTGCGGAACCGCCCGCGCTCGGAGCTGCGCGCGGGGCAGCGCCGGTTCCGCCGCGTGACCGCCGGGTACGGCGGCTTCCCGCGTCCGAAGCCCGAGGGCCGCGAGAAGCCCACGAAGAAGATCCATCTCCGCTACCGATGCAAGGTGTGCAAGAAGGCGTACCAGCGGCGGGGAATCCGCGCCAAGAAGTTCGAGCTCATCGAGGTGCACAAGTGATTCCCAAGCCGGAGAGCCAGTTCCTCAGGGTCAAGTGCGAGGATTGCGGTAACGAGCAGATCGTCTTCGACCGCGCCGCGAGCGTGGTGCTCTGCCAGGTGTGCGGGGCGACCCTCGCGAAGCCGACCGGGGGCAAGGCCGCGATCCGAGGCGAGGTCCTGGGGGTCCTCGGGTAGATGGCGGACCGCGGGTACGAGTGGCCGGAGGAAGGCAATCTCGTCGTCTGCTCCGTCTCCAACGTCAAGAACTTCGGCGCCTTCGTCACCCTGGACGAGTACGAGGCCAAGGAGGGCTTCATCCACATCGCCGAGGTCTCCTCGGGCTGGATCAAGTACATCCGCGACTACGTCCGGGAGGGGCAGAAGGTCGTCTGCAAGGTCCTCCGCGTGGACAAGGACAAGGGGCACATCGACCTCTCCCTGAAGGCGGTCAACGAGCACCAGCGCCGAGAGAAGATCCAGGAATGGAAGAACGAGCAGAAGGCGGAGAACCTCCTCGGGATCGTCGCGAAGCGCCTCGACAAGACGCCGGACGCGTGCTGGGACGAGTTCGGGTACGACCTCCTGGACTCCTTCGGCACGCTGTACCGCGCCTTCGAGGAGTGCGTCCTGGACGAGCACGCCCTCGAGGAGGAAGGGTTCAAGGGCGCCTGGGTCAAGGTCTTCGGCGAGGTGGCGCGGGAGAACATCGTGCCGCCCTACGTCACGATCGACGGCTACCTCGAGGCCACGGACTACGCGCCGGACGGCGCGGTCCACCTGAAGGACGCGCTCACGAAGGCCGCCAAGGACGACGGCACCGTCACGATCAAGGTCCAGTACATCGGCGCCCCGCGGTACCGCATCGTCGTCCGCGCGCCGGACTACAAGACCGCGGAGGACGAGATGCAGAAGGCGGCCGGCCGCGTCGCGAAGGTCCTCGAGGCGAAGGGCGGCGAGTCGACGTTCCATCGTAAGGACTGAGGCGGAACCATGCGGTCCCTCATGCACAAGTGCCGGGCGCGCGGGCGGTACACGCTGCAGGACGCCGGCCCGGCGTGCGGCGCGGCCGCGGGCAACCCGATGCCGCCGCGGTACTCGCCGGAGGACCGCTACGGCGCCTACCGGCGCAAGCTCAAGCGGGGAGGTGCGTCACCATGGAGAACATCCTGATCCGGTACCTGGAGCAGCCCAAGCTGGAGGACCCCATCTTCGTCGAGGGCCTGCCCGGCATCGGCAACGTCGGCAAGCTCGCGGCGGAGCACATGAAGGACGAGGTCAAGGCGGTCAAGTTCGCGGAGATAGTCTCCAAGGACTTCCCGCCGCAGGTCCCCGTCCAGGG
>OFHG01000327.1_pt1 | contig 20247 bp, 6 predicted proteins | sample 1521931 | NCBI WGS metagenome assembly OFHG01 (sample SAMEA2468438, study PRJEB22500) | soil metagenome | biome: Glassland; feature: Farmland; material: Clay | place: Australia | collected 2013-01-31 | depth 0.55 m
CCTTCGCCAGCCCCTCGATCGTGGCCAGCGCGAGGTCGGACCGGCTGACCGCGAAGTGGTGGAAGGCAACGCCGGCCCTCCCGCCGAGCGATACGCCGCCCGCTCCGGCCACCGCGGACACCGGGTGCCCCGCCACGCGGTCGTCGCCGAAGGTGACGTCGGCGCCCACCGTCAGGCTCGCCGCCGTCAGGTTCGAGCCCAGCGTGGCGCTTCCGGCGATTGTCAGGGCGGCGAACTGCTGGCCGCTGCCCAGGGTAATCGTCTGCCCCGATCCGAGGATCGTGACGGACGAGGCCGCCGACGCAATCGCCGCCGCGGAGGCCGTGTTCCAGGATCCCGTGATCGTGAGCGTCCCGCCTCCGAAAGCGAGACTCGCGGCGCCCACGGACGTCAGGCTGCCCGCGAAGGCGTCCGTGGTCCCCGTGAGGATCAGGGCGCCGTTCCAGGAGAGGCCCGTGGCGAAGGCCGTGCTCAGGCCCGGCCCGACCGTGAGGCTGTAGACCGTCTGCGGGACTCGGATGGAGCCGCCGGAGGCCGTGACGACGATCGTGGAGGTGCCTGCGGCGAAGCTTCCCGCGAAGGTGTCCATGGACCGGACCGAGATCGGGCTCCCGTTCGCGAGGAGCGCGCCGCCCGTCGTGACGGTGAGCGCGTCCGCGGTGAGGGCCAGGTTCGAGCTCGTAGTGTCCAGGGTCGTCGTCCCGGTCCCGCCCTGGATGGTGATCGTGTGCGCGACGAGGCCGTTTCCGGACGTCGTGAACGTGACCGTGGCTAGGCCGGCGTTGAACACGACCGCGTTGAACTCATCCCCGCTCAGGTCGGAGCCCGCGAAGGTCATCGTCTGGCTCGTCAGGGCGTTGAACAGGACCGTCCCGGTTCCCGCATTCCAGGAAGCCGACGTGCTCGCGTTCGTCCAGGATCCGGAGACGGTCCAGGTCTCGGAGCCGAAGACAACGTAGGAGGCCGCGGACGAGATGTCCACGTTCCCGGAGACCGCCACCGCGCCCGAGGTCGACGTCAGGTACCCTCCGGAGAGGGTGAGGTCCCCGTTCACCGTGAGGGCGTTCGCGCCCTTCGCGAGACCGCCGGACGGGATGCTGAGCGAGCCGGCCGTCAGAGGAGACGCGAGCGTGTAGGCTCCGGAGACCACGAGCGTGGCGAACGCCTGGGCAGCGGCCATCGAGAGGGTCCCCGTGGCCCCGCTCAGCGTGACCGTGGAGGTTCCCGCGATTAGCTGGGCGGACACTCCCGACGTGTCCCAGGAGCCGGTGTCCGTGAGCGTGCCCGTGGTGAAGGAGATCGTGTCCGCCGCGGCGTCATTCATCGTGACGCTGGACACGGAGATTGCCGACGTCGAGGCGACCAGGTTCCCGCCGCCTGAGACGATGAGGCCAGCTCCGCCGGTGAGGTTGTTCCCGGCGGTGGTGAGGGTGCCCGTGACGCGGAGCGTGCCGCTCACGTCGAGGGCGGTCGCGGCCGTCACCGTGCCGGAGACGGTCAGGTTGTAGAACCCGTGGGCGGAGTCAAGGACGGCGGCCGTCGTGGACGCGCCCGACAGGGTGACCGTACCCGTGCCCTTCGTGAAGATTGAGCCCGCACCGGAGGTATCCCAGTTGCCGGTGACCGTCCAGGACCCCGTGGTGATCGTCAGGACTCCCGAGGTGCCCGCGTTCATCACGACCGCGGTCACGGACACCATGGAGGCGTTCGCGACGAGGACGCCGCCGTTGCCGATCGTCAGGCCCCCGCCCGTCAGGCCGAGGCTTGCGGTCCCCAGGCTCGTCGTCGATCCGGCGGTGTCCTGGATCGTCAGCGTCCCCGCCCATCGGAGCGGGTTCGTGCCCATCGAGAAGACGACGGTCCCGCTGGCCGCGGTCGAGCTGAAGATGACATTGTAGAACTCGCTCCCCGCGAGGTTGCCGAAGACCATCGCCTGGGAGACCGTGGAGTTGAAGACGACCGTGCCCGTCCCGGCAGCCCACGTCACCGCGGTGCTGTTGTTGGACCACGAACCCTCGAAGGTCCACGTGCCGCTGCCCATCCGGACGACGCCCGCAGCGCTCGTGATGGACACGTTGCCCGCGACGGTGACGAGAGAGGCCGCGCCCGAGCCGTCGAGGACCGCGGACCCGGACAGGGTGAGGGCGCCGCCGACGGAGAGCCCGGTCCCAGTCGAGGCGCCGATCGTGATCGCCCCCGCGCCATGGTTGAGGCCCGCGCTGATCGTGAGGCTGTAGGTCCCGAGCGCGAGCGTCCCGGTCCACCCGCTCGTGCTGAGGCTCGTGATCGCGGCGTTCTGGTTCAGGCTCGCGGTGCCGCCCCCGGAGTTCGCGTCGAAGATGACCGCCATCGCGGCGCTCGGGACGGAACAGCCGCCGACGGCCCCCGACGCGGAGGACCAGTGGGTCGTGTCGGACCAGTTGCCCGCGCCGCCGACCCAGTACCGGGTGCTGCCGCACGGGTTCGCGATCTGGACGTCGACGACCGGGTCAGAGCCCAGCATCGTGAAGACGACCTGGCCCGATGCATTTACGGTCCCGGTGGCGAACAGGGCGCTGTCCTTGAGCACGTTGAACCGGTTGCCGCTCGTGTTCCCTCCGATCGTGAAGGTGAGGGTGGACGTGAGGACGGTGGAGGAGTCCGTCCAGGTGAACTCCCGGTCGAGCGACCAGTTCGTGAAGGCGCTGATCGTCGTGAGGTTCGTCGCGTCGCTGTTCGTGACGCCGAGGTTCACGACGCTGACGGTGCCGTCCGCGAGGGTGCCGCCGCCGAGCTCGGCGAGCGTGTTGAAGACGATGCTCTGACCCGTCTTCGTGAGGGTGGCCCCGTTCGCAATCGTGAGGGTCGAGGAAGCCGTAACGGCGGAGAGGAGGGAGACTGTCCCGGCGACCGCCAGGTTGTAGAACATCTGCCCGGAGCCCAGGTTGATCGTGGTCCCGGTCCCGGCCAGGGTCACCGTGGAGGTCCCGGCGGAGAGGACCGAGCCCGCACCGGAGGTATCCCAGTTGCCGGTGACCGTCCAGGAGCCCGTGGTCATCGAGAGGCTGCCGGAGGCGCCTCCCGTCATCGCGACGGCCGAGACGGCCACCGCCGAAGCCCCGGCGGACAGGACGCCCGCGTTCCCAATGGACATCGAACCGCCGAGGAGACCGAGCCCGCCCGTGGCGAGCGTCGTGGTCCCGCTCCCTCCCTGAACGGTGAGGAGCCCGGACCAGGTCAGAGCGTTCGTGCTCAAGGTGAAGGTGGCGGCGGACGCGCCGCTGTTGAAGGTTACGTTGTTGAACTCGGCGCCGCCAGGGAGGCTCGCGAAGGTCATCGTCTGGGATGCGGCGGAGTCGAAGACGACGCTCGCCGTTCCGATCCACCACGAGGTCGACGTGGAGGCATTCGTCCACGATCCGGCGACCGTCCAGGTCTCAGACCCGAAGGCGATGTACGAGCCGATGGAGGAGATGTTGACGTTGCCGACGACGGACACGTCGCCCGAGGTGGAGGTGATGGCCCCTCCGGAGAGCGTCAGGCCGCCGTCGGCCGCGAGGCCGCTCGTCCCCTTGGCGAGAATCCCGCCGGAGACCGTGAGCAGGCCGTTGACCGTCACCGCGCCGAGGAGGCTTCGCGTCCCGCCGCTGATCGTCAGCGCCGCGAACGCGGAACTCGCTCCTGGGTTCAGGCTCCCGGTGCCCGAGAAGGTGACCGAGGAACCGGTGGACGTGAAGCCCGTCGCCGAGGATGTGTCCCAGCTCCCCGCCCCCATCGTGACGGTCGCCGAGGCGAAGCTGATCGTGGCCGGGCCGCTCGCGGTCAGGCTGCTCGCACCGAAGGCGACGGTCGCCCCGGTCAGGGTGAGCGTCCCGGCCCAGGTGAGGGAGCCGGTGAAGCTGGTCGAGACGCCCGAGTTCACCGTGAGGTTGTTGACCGTCTGGGGCACGTTGACGCTCCCGCCGGAGGCCGAGACGACCAGGGTCGAGGTGTCTGCGGTGAAGGTGCCCAGGGAGGTGTCGATGGACGTGACCGTGATCGTGGACCCGTTCCCGTTGAGGACCCCGTCCGCCATGACCGCCAGGGTGGCGGCGGAGATCGGGAGGTTGGCCGCGCCCGTGTCCAGCGTGCTCACCGCAGAGCCGCCTCCGATGGTCAGGGTGCCCGAGACGCGGAGGCCGCGGCTCGCGAGCGCGAACGTGGTGGTTGAGGATCCCGAGTTGAACGCGACGTTGGCGAACTCCGCACCCGCGAGGTTTGTCCCCGCGAACGTCATCGTCTGCGGGGACGCCGCGTTGAACGCCACCGTGGCCGTTCCGGCGTTCCACGAGGCCGACGTGCTCGCGTTCGTCCAGGAGCCGGACACCGTCCAGGCCTCGGACCCGAAGACGATGTACGAGGCCGGGGACGAGATGTTCACGTCGCCCGATACTGCGACGGCGCCCGAGGTGGAGGCGAGGTAGCCCCCGCTCAGCACCAGGGAGCCGTTCACGCTCAGCGGGTTCGTCCCCTTCGTGAGCCCGCCGGCGGAAACCGTGAGGGCGGAGGAGGTGAGCGCGGAGCCGAGGCTCAGCGTCCCCGTGATCGTGACGGACCCGAAGCTGGACCCCGCGGACAGGGTGATGGACTTCGCGGTTCCGCTGAACGTCACGCTGGAGAGGGAGGCGGTGAAGTTGGTCGCGGCCACGGAGGCGGTGTTCCACGAGCCCGCCACGGTCAGGATCGAGTTCCCGAGCGCCGCCGCGGACGCTCCGGAGGACGTGACATCGGAGTTGAACGTGACCGAGGCGGCCGTCAGGGTCAGCGTTCCGGAGAAGGCGAAGGCCGAGGAGACCGTCGTGCTGAGCCCCGGGTTCACCGTCAGGTTGTAGACGATCTGCGGGACATTCACCGCCCCGCCGGAGTTGCCCACGACGACGGTCGAGGTGCCGGCGGTGAACGAGCCGGCCGACGTGTTGATGCTCGTGACCGTGACGGTCGAGGCTCCGGCCGTGAGGGCGCCGTTCGCCGCCACGGTCAGGGTCGTGGCCTGGAGGGGCAGGTTGGCCGTCGCGAGCGTCGTGACCGCCGCGCCGCCTTGGATGGTGATCGCGCCCGCCGTCAGGCCGTTCGTCACAAGGGTGAACGTGACCGCAGAGGCGCCGCTGTTGAAGACCACGGCGTTGAACTCGTTCCCCGCGAGGTTCGTCCCCGCGAACGTCATCGTCTGCGCGGAGGCCGCGTTGAACGCCACCGTGGCCGTTCCGGCGTTCCACGAGGCCGACGTGCTCGCGTTGGTCCAAGCGCCGGAGACCGTCCAGGCCCCGGAGCCGAAGGAGATGTACGACGCGGCCGAGGAGATGTTCACGTTCCCGGTGATCGTGACGCTCCCGGACGTGGACAGCAGCGCCCCGCTACTGAGGGTGAGGGTTCCGTTCACGGTCAGTGTGTTCGTCCCCTTGGTCAGCGAGCCCGAGCTGATCGTGACGGACGCCGCAGTGAGTGGGCTGGACTCGCTCAGGGTGCCGGTGACCGCGAGGGCCGCGAAGCTCTGGGCCGCGGCGAGGGTCACCGTCTTGCCGGCGCCCGTGAAGGTCACCGTGGACGAGGTCGCCGTGAAGCCCGTCGCCGAGGCCGTGTTCCAGGAACCGGCGATCTGGATCGTCGCGGAGCCGAAGGTGGCCGTTGCGGCCCCGCTCGAGGTGAGGTTGCCGCTGAAGGTCGGGTTCGACGAGGTGAGCGTGAGCGTGCCGGACCAAGCGATGTCCGATGCGAAGGTCGTGGCGACCCCGGGGCCGACCGTCAGGTTGCTCAGGGTCTGCGGGATGTTCACCGTGCCCCCGGACCCGGCCACCACGACCGTGGACGTCCCGACGGTGAACGTTCCCGCGGAGGTGTCCATCGAGGTGACCGAGAGGGTGCTGCCCCGGGCGTTCAGGATGCCGCCGGCGCCGACCGTCAGCGTCGTCGCGGTGATCGCGAGGTTGGAGGCGGAGGTATCCAGGGTGGTGGTCGATGCACCGTCATTCACTTGGACACTACCCGCGTTCAAGGGGCGGGTCGACAACGTGAAGGTCTGCGCCGTGGCCGCTGTGGAAGAGAAGACGACCGTCGCGAACTCGAACCCGCTCAGGTTGGCCCCGGCGAAGACCATCGTCCCGCCCGTCGCGGAGCTGAAGGTCACGGTCCCGGTGCCCGGGGACCAGGATGCGGACGTCGAGTTGTCCGTCCAGGTTCCCGCGAACGTCCAGCTCGCGCCCCCGAAGCCGAAGTAGCCCGCGGCGTTGACCGTGACGTTCCCGCTGAACGTCTTGGTGCCGGACGCGGCCGTGATGCCTCCGGCGAGGGCCGCGAGCGTCGCGGCGACCAGGCCGAACGTCGCTGTGGCGAGGATGCCGTTCACGGTGAGCGTGCCGTTGACCGTCACGTTGGAGAGCGCGTTGAGCGTCACGCCCGCGTTCACGCTGAGGTTGTTGAGTGTCTGGGGGGCGTTGATTGTGCCTCCGTTGACGGACGCGACCAGGGTGGACGTGTTCGCGGTGAACGTCCCGGTCGAGGAATCGAAGGAACCGAAGGTGATCGTCGAACCGTTCGCGGTGAGGGCACCGTTGGCGGCCACCGTGAGCGTTCCCGTCGCAGTGATGGGCAGGTTCGAGCCCGACGTCGTCAGGGTGGTGGGTCCGCTCGCACCCACGGTCGTGTTTCGCACGGTCAGGTTGCCCGAGACCGTGAGCCCGCGCGTCGCCATCGTGTAAACGACCCCGGCCGCGGTGGGCGTGTCGAAGACGACCGTGGCGAACTCCGCGCCCGCGAGGTTCGTCCCCGCGAACGTCATCGTCTGGTTTCCAGCGCTGTAGAAGATTATGATTCCGGTGCCCGCGGCCCACGACGCCGACGTGCTCGCGTTCGTCCACGAGCCAGAGACGGTCCACGTCTCCGAGCCGAACGCGATGAAGGACGCGGCCGCGGACACGTTCACGGAGCCCGTCACGGTCCCGGCGCCCGAGGTGCTCGTCAGCGCGCCGCCGCTCAGGGTCAGGTTCCCGTTGACCGTCAGCGCGTTCGTTCCCTTAGACAGCGATCCGGCCGCGATCGCGAGCGACGTTGCGGTGAGCTGGGACTGCTGGGACAGCGTCCCGGAGATCGACAGGGCCGCGAAGCTCTGGGCCGCGGCGAGGGTCACCGTCTTGCCGGCGCCCGTGAAGGTCACCGTGGACGAGGTCGCCGTGAAGCCCGTCGCTGAGGCCGTGTTCCAGGAGCCGGCGATGCCGATGGTCGCCGACGCGAACGCGATCGTGGCCGCGCCCGAGGAGGTGAGGTTACCGTTGAACGTGAGCGTCGAGGAGGTCAGGGTCAGGGTGCCCGCGAACGTCAGGCTCCCGGTGAACGTGGTCGCGATCCCGCTGTTGACCGTGAGATTGTTCACGGCCTGGGTCACGTTGATCGTGCCGCCCGAGGTCCCGACCACGATCGTCGAGGTGCCCGCGGTGAAGGAGCCCGCGTTGGTGTCCATGGACCGCACGGTGACCGTGGACCCGTTCGCGGCCAGGGCGCCCCCCGCCGCGACGGTCAGGGAGCTGGCCGTGATGGGGAGGTTCGATGCGGAGGTGGACAGGGTCGTCGTGCCCGCGCCGCCCTGGATGAGGAAGGCGTTCGCGGCCCGGAGGCCGTTCGCCGCCATCGTGAAGGTAACGGTCGACGATCCGCCGTTGAGCGTGACGTTGTAGAACTCGTTGGACGTGCCCGGCATGAAGGACAGGGTCTGTCCCGCGGTGCCGTTGAAGACGACGGTGGCCGTCCCGACCGCCCAGGACGCCGACGTGCTGGCGTTCGTCCACGAGGCCGAGACCGTCCACGTCTCCGAGCCGAACGCGATATACGAGGAGGCGGACGAGATTGTGACATTGCTCGAGACGGTCACATTCCCGGAGGTGCTGGTCACGGCGCCGCCGGAAAGGGCGAGCGCACCGAGGGCCATCGTGAAGGTGGCCTTCGCGAGCACCCCACCCGAGACCGTCAGGGTCGCGTTCACGGTGAGGTTGGACCCGAGGGTCGCGGTCCCTGCGGCGATGGTCAGGTTGTTGAACGCCTGCGTCATGGTGATCGTCGCGTTCGCGGTGAAGACCACTGTGCTCGTCCCCGCGGTGAAGGTCGCGTTGGCCGCGGTGACCGTCCAGCTGCCGCCGACGCTGATCGTCGATCCTTCGGCCACCAAGGTCCCGTTCGCCCCCAGGGTGACGGAGCCCGCGGTGATCCCGAGGTTGGCGGCCGAGGTATCGAGGATTGTGTTTCCTGTGGGGACAGCGGTCGAATTGCGGATTGTCAGGAGCCCCGCGAGGCCGAGCGGGTTCGTGGACAGGGTGTAGGTCGCGCCCGCAGCATTCGTCGTGTCGAACGTGACCGCGCCCGCGAACTCGGTCCCGGTGGCCTTGAAGACCATCGCCCGGTTCGCGGCGCTGAGGAAGGTGATGGGCGCGGCGAAGGACCAGGAGCCGGACGTCGTGTTGTCAGTCCAGGCACCCGTAACCGTCCACGATCCGGCGCCTGCGTTCGTGACGTAGCCGCTCGCCGCGATGGACGTGTTCCCGTTCACGGTCACAGCCGCCGCCCGTGAGTTGTAGGCGCCCAGGGCACCGAGGGACAGCGCACCAAGGGTGGCCGCGTAGTTCGACGCGGTGGCGTCCAGGATGACGGCGCCGGTGGCGCCTGCCGCGCTGTTCCGAACCGTGAGCGTCCCGGCAGTCTGGAGGGCGTTGACCTGCGTGTAGGTGAATCCTGCGACGATGGACGAGTCGAGCACGAGGTTGTAGAATTCATTCGAGGCGGCCGCGGTCCAGAAGGTGAGCGTGGCGGCGGCGCCGTCAACGACCTTCACGGTCGCGGTGCCCACGGCCCAGCCAACTGGGGCCGTCGTGTTGGTGTCCGTCCACGACCCGTTAATCGTCCAGGTGGCCGTGCCGGTGAACCGCACCGCGCCGCCGGCTGCGATCGTCACGTTCCCGACAGTCGAAACCGTGCTCGCCTCGAGGTTGATCACGCCCGCGGCCCCGACGGCGAGCGTCGACTGCATCGTGAGGGTGAAACTGGAACCCGACGTGTCGAGGGTCCCGTTGACCACGGTCGCGCCCGCAATCGTGACGGCCGAGCCAAGGGTCGTCGTGCCCGCGCTCTGGGTCACGTTGTCGAAGGAGTCTCCTGCGCCTGTGGTGACGGTCCCCGAGGCCGCGAAGACCACGGTCGAGGTGCCCGCGCTCCATACATGGTTGGCCGCCGTGGACGTCCACGAACCGTTGACCGTGATCGTGGACCCGTTGGCCGCGAGGGTGCCCCGCGTGCCGAGGACGATTCCCGCGCTTGTGATCCCGAGGTTGGACCCGCTTGTGGTGAGAACCGTGTTCCCCGTCGGCGTGGCCGCGGTGTTCTGGACCGTGAGCGTGCCTGCGATGCGGAGGCCGTTCATCGCCATGGTGTAGGTGATTCCCGCGGGCGTCGCGGTGTCGAAGACCACGTTGTTGGCCTCGTTGGCCCCGAGATTGGCGAACGTCATCGTCTGGCTCGCGGAGGCGCGGAACGTCACCGTGCCGGTACCCGCGGACCAGTCGACGCTGTCCGTGCTCGCGTTCGTCCAAGAGCCGCTGATCGTCCACACAGCGCTCCCGAGGACGAGATAGGAGTTCGCGTCCGAGATGCTGACGGTCCCGTTGATCGTGATCGTGGAGCCCTCCGACCTCAAGGCTCCCCGTGGGTTCCCGAGGGTGAGGGACGTGGCCGTGACGTTGAAGTTGGCCACGGACGTGTCTAGGATCGTGGCGGCCGTGGCCCCAGCGGCCGTATTCCGGATCGTGAGGGCACCGCCGACCTTGAGCGAGGCGTCGCCCGTCGTATTGGCGGCCATCGTGTACACAATCCCGCCGGCCAGGGTGGTGTCGAAGGTGAGCGTACCGCCGAACTCATTCCCGGCGAGGTTGGATCCGGCGAAGATCATCGTCTGGGCTGCGCCGCTGCGGAACGTGAGGGTTGCGGCGAACGACCAGCTCGCCGAGGTAGTCCGGTTCGTCCAAGAACCGGCGACCGCCCATGCCCCGCCCGTGTTCGTGATGTACGCGCTCGTGGCGCCCACGTTCACGGCGCCGCTGATCGTGACCGTCGAGGCCCGCGTGTTGAACGCGCCCAGCGCGGAGAACATCACCCCTCCCGCGTTGACCGCGAGGTTGCCGGCGGAGGTGTCGAGGGTCACCGCCCCCGCGGCTCCGGCCGCGCTGTTCTGGATCGTGACCGTTCCGCCGACATCGAGGGCGTTCGTGGCCATCGTGTAGGTCACGGCGGTCGTGACCGTGGTGTCGAAGGTCACGTTCCCTGCGAATTCGTTCCCGGCCTGGGAGCCGAACGTCATTGTGCGGCTGACCGTGGACCGAAAGACGATGGCCGCGGCGAAGGACCACGACGCGGAGGTCGAGGCGTCACTCCAGGCTCCCGTGACGGCCCAGCTGCCGCCCGTGTTCACGAGGTAACCGGAAGCGGTCGAGACGATCACGCCTCCGTTGATTGTAATCACGGACGCCTCCGTGTTCGTGGCCCCGCGCGCGCCAATCGTGAGCGCGCTGGCTGTGATCGCGAGGTTCGCCGCGGATGTGTCCAAGAGCGTAGGGCCCGTTGCGCCCGCGGTGGAGTTCTGGATCGTCAGGGTGCCGCCCATGCGGAGGCCGTTCGTGGCCATAGTGTAGCTGAGTCCGGCCGCCACGCTCGCGTCGAGCGTGAGGTTGTTGAACTCATTCACGCCGAGATTGCCGAAGGTCAGCGTGCCGTTCGCCGCGTCCTTGATGGTGACCGTCCCCGCCCCTGCGTTCCAGGAAGCGGACGTCGAGTTGTTCGTCCACGTGCCGTTCACGGTCCACGTGGACGTGCCCATCGTGATGGTGGTCGTGGCGCCGAGGATGCCGACGTTGCCCGTGACCAGGATTGTGGACCCGCGGGCCAGGAGCGAGCCTTGGACGTTCAGGCTCCCGTTGACCGTGAGGGCCCAACTGCTCGTGGTCGTGTCCAGGGTCCCCGTGTATCCCGTCATGTCCAGTCCGGCCACGGTCGTCGCTGCGGAGAGCGTGGTCGTCCCCGTTGGGGTTGCGTTGAAAATCGCGAAGTCGGTCGAGAGAGGCGCGCACCCGCACGCCGCGCCGCCGGAGGAGTTGGACCACAACGAGGTGTTGTTCCAGGCACCGCCCGCGCCGATTCGATAACAGTTGCCCCCGCCCACGGTCCCGCAGGTGGGGGTCGCCACCACCTCCACGGCAGACACGACCCATTGCGCCGCGGTATTCGTCCAGGTGATGGCCGTGCCCGGGCTCGGGAGGTCCGCGCCAGCCGTGCATCCATTGGACGCTCCGGAACCCGTGCACTGCACCGTCGCGACGCCGTACAGGTCCGTCGCCGTGGCCCCGGTCCCCGCGACCGCGGTGGGCGCGTTTCCGCCTGGCGAATTCTGAATGGACATGACCGCGAAGGCCAAGTCGCCCGGCGCAACGGCACTCAACAGAGTGACCGAGGCGTTCGTCGCATTGGCGGCGTTAGTCGTGCCATTGATGAAGGAACCGACCGATTTCACGCCCTGGAGCAGGACGGTCGCGCAGGTCATGCTCTGCTTGCTTGCGCCGCTTAGGGTCGCCGTCATCGTCTGGAGGCCCGCAGGAACCGTGCCCTGGAACGCCCAGATTTCCGTCCGAACCACGGTGCCGCCGTTCGCGGCCGTGCTCGAGACGAGCGTGAGGCCCGTGGTCCCGTAGGTGACGGAGAGGAAAGCGGTGGTTCCACGCTCGGAAATCATCACGAGGATGGCATCGTCCGCGGCGGCCGCCGTCTGCGATGTCGTGCAGCTGAGCGAGTTGGTGGCCGTCGTGACGGTCGTCGAGTCGAGGGTCACGGAGGCGCGCGCGTTGATGGTAAAGAGCCCGAAGAACCAGCCCGCGGCGGCATGGAGCTGGGCTCCCCAGTCCACGGGCGGGAACCAGCGTTGCATCACCTGGCCGATGCCCTGCACGAGGGACAGCGGCTCACGGCTCGGATGGGCGAAGACGTTCGGGTTCGGGACGAGGTAGCTCCGCTCCATGAACGCCGCCGTCGAATACGGCGAAGCGACGGGAGCGAAGTACGACAGGTTGTAGACGGCCTGGAGGTCGTTGCCTCCGAAGATCAGCCGCTGCAGTTGCGGCGTCAGCGCGTTGCCCGGGATGTGGAGGCTGCCGTCAGGCGCTCGGTAGGGCGCCAGCGGGTCGCTCGAGACGGCCCCGAGGACCGCGAGCCCAGCCGTGGTCAGGAGGAGCAAGGCGATGACGAGCGCGAGCCGGGACCTTATGTTGATCCCACCTTCCGGGCTCCGTCCCGTGCACGAGGGGCAAGGGGGTCGTTAGGGTCTAGCCCCCGCCGGTCTTGAAATGCCGTGCCCCGAGCCCGGGAACGCATGCTCTCTGGATCCCCGACCGCGACGGCTCCCCCGCCCGCGGCGATAGACTGGGGAATCGACCCTCCGGGAGCTATATAAGACGCGTCGGGTGGTTATCTGACCTGATTCCCTCCCGCAGTTCGATCCTGGAGCTACGGGGCTGGGACGCCGCCGGATAGGCGCGCTTCGAGCGCCTCGAGCTCGGCCGCGCGCTTCCGGAGCTTCTCCTCGCGGTCGAGGAGCTCGAGGGCCTTCTGCTGGATGATCTTCACGCGGCGCTCGATGTCCTTGCGAGCTTCCTCGCCCTCCGCCGCGGCGGCGGGCGCACGGCCGGGCGCCTTGGCCAGCTCCGCCTCCCGCGCGGCGAGGTGCTGATCGCGCTTCGCGAGCGCGGCCTCGCGCTCGTCGACGGCCGCCTCCCTCGCTCGGACCTTCTCCTCGCGGTCGAGCAGCTCGATCGCGCGGCGCTGGAGGAACTTGCGCTCCTTCGCGAGCTCGGCTTGGACCGACTCCGTCGCCGCGTGGGCGGCCGCAGGGACGGCGGCATCGGGCGCGGCGGGCTTGTGGGAGTTGACAAGCCGCTCCTTGGCCATCGTGGCGAAGCGCTGGCTCAGCTCCTGGACGCGCGCCTCGACGGCGGTGCGGAGACGCTCCGCCTCCGCCTCGCGGGCCTTCGTGTCCGCGCGCTCCTGTTCGAGCACCTTCTCCGCGTCCGTGAGCTTGGCCTGGAGCTGGTGCGTCTGCTCGACGGCCTCGCGGTACTTCCCCTCCAGCTCCTCCTTCGCGACTAGGAGCGCCTTGCGCTCCTCGTCGGACTGCCGCCGGAGGTCCGCCAGCGATTCCGAATCCGCCTGGCGCTGGCTGTCCGCGGAGGACGCCGCGAGCTGTTCGGCCATCTCGAGGGACTGGCGAGCCCGGTTCACGCCGGAGGCGACGCCGCTCTGGAGCTGGGTCACGTAGTCGGCGAGGCTCGAGACCCGCGCCTTCTGACGGTCGAGCTCTTCGGCCCGGCCCTTCAGGTTCGCCTCCGTCGCTTTGAGCTCGGCCTCGAGTTTCGCGAGTTCCTTCTCCCGGGCCCCGAGGCGGGCCTCCCGCTCCGCGAGCGCCTTCTCCGCCTCCGCGTTCGCCTTCGGCGGTTCCGGCGGTCGCGCGGGCGCGGCGCTCTTGACCTGCGCCGCGAGGTGGGCGTCCGCGGCGGTCAGCAGGGTCGCGGTCCAGTCGATGTCCTCGGGGCCGAGCTGGCCCCGGCTGAGGAGGACGAAGACGCACTTGCCGCTCTGGAACGCGGTGAACACGTACTCGCCGACGAAGAGGGCCTCGCGGTCCCCGACGCCTTCATCGGGCAGGACCTTGAGGAAGTCGTTGTAATCGATGGGGCAGTCCGGATCGAGGACGTATTCGCCGATCATGTCCCCCATCTCGTTGAGGACATAGACCTTCTTCAGCTGCGCGCGGACGGACTTCCTGGAGGGCGCCACCATGAGGAGGGAGCCGAGGGCGGGGCCCAGCCCACCGAGGGCCGTCTCGCTGATCAGGGTCCCGACAAACCCGCGCATGCGCTGCTCGCCTCGGCTGGCGCGAGCGTTCGCCCTCGCGTTGCCATCGTGCGAAGCCGTGTCGGCGGCGAGTTATTTAATGAAAGGGACTTGGTTATCGGGCCTGAGAAACTCGGCCTCCTCGCCCGGGTCCGGCCTACGACGGTCCCGCGGAGGCGGGCGTCGACGGCTCCTCCGTCTTCGTCTCCTTCGGCCGCGAGAACGTGCGTTGCATCTGGGCGGCGTAGTCGTGCAGCGTGACCAGCCGCGCCTCGCGGCCGCGAAGGTCCGCATCGCGCTCGGAGAGCCGGGTGGACGTGATGCGGAGCTCGGACTCCAGGACCCCCGCCCGCTGCTCGCGCTGGAGGAGGATCCTCTCCCGCTCGGCGAACTCCTCCTCCCGTGCCCGCAGCTCCGTCTCCCGCCTCGCCAGCACAGGCTCGATCATGGGCGGGATGTGAACGCGCGCCGCGGCCAGGAGCGTTCCGATCGACCCGCGCTCCTCGATCCGCGGGACGCCGCGGGTCAGGATCACGAACCAGAGGTCGTCCACCTTGAACGGCGTGAAGGCGTACTCGCCCTGGTAGAAGCTGACGAGGTGGCGCATCCCGTTGAGGGGCACCGAGCGGCGGAGGTCGGAGCTCTCGAGCGGACAGTCGTCGTCCAAGGCGTATTCCCCGAGCAGGTTGTTGTTCGCGTCCATCACGAAGATTCGCTCATGGTCCACGCGCGGCACCGTCTTCGGCCCGTGCGTCGCGAACCTCGTGGGGACGACCCCGATGGGGTCCCTCGGCGCGTCCTTCGTCGCTGGCTGCTCAGCCATTTGCTCCATCCTCCCTGAACCCACGTGCCCGATGTCTGGAAGATAGAGACGCGGGGTCATTTGAGCGTTTCTATGAAATTACCGCTTCGTCGCGCCCGCTATCGGATCCGATAGCGGCCATCCCCCGGGCCCGGAAGCCGTCAGACGAGCGCCCTCGCGGCATCCCGGTTGTCCACGCCGATTGCGAGCTGAACGCGCCGGCCCACGGTCTCGAGGTGGACGACGCTCTCGATGTCGACGCCCGCCCGGCCCAGCTTCCGCGCCAGGCTCGCGAAGGATCCCGGCTCGTCGGCGACGCTCACGACGAGGACCGTGCGCTGGGAGCACGCGTACCCCGCCTTCCGGAGCGACTGGCGGGCCTTGATCGGGCGGTCCGTGATCAGGCTCACGTAGGAATGCCCGTCGCCGGAGTTCGCGCTCATCGCGTCGATGTTGACGCTCTCCGCGGCGAGGATCTCCAGGAGCCGCGCAAGCTCCCCGGGCCGGTCCGGCACCTCGACGTCGAGCTGGATCACGTCTGCGCTCCTCCGGCGCCGTTACCCTAAGGCGCGGGAGGCTACATGGGTTGCGCGTTTCCCGGCGTGGGGCGGCGAAGGCTATATCGGAGCCGGCGCCGCTCCGGGGCCGATCCCATGCAGTACCGCTTCGCTTACGTCGGGATCCAGGTTCGGGATCTGGACCGCTCCGTCGCCTTCTACCGCGACGTCCTCGGGATGGAGGTCCGCGCACGGGAGAGGGTTCCCGAGACGCACGGGGAGTGGGCCGAGCTCCGGAGCCCCGACTCGCCCCTGGTCCTGGAGCTCAACTGGTACCCGGAGGGTTCGCCGCACTTCCGCGGTCCCTATCGGAGCGGGGACGAGCTCGACCACCTCGCGTTCGACTGCGGGGACGCGGACGCCGCGTACCGCGAGCTCGTAGCGCGGGGCGCGAAGCCCGCCCTGCCCCCGTTCACGGAGGGCGGGAGCCGCCTCGCTTTCGTCCAGGACCCCGACGGGCTCTGGATCGAGCTCGGATCGCCCATGTCCGCGGACCCGCAACCCTAAGTGCGCCGCGGCCTTCCTCGGGCGCGATCCCTTGGGCACGGAATCCGATCTGTTCTTCGGCCTCTCGACGGCCCTCGGGTACGGCACGAGCGACTTCGTCGCCCGCCAGGCCTCGCACCGGATCGGCCGCGTCGACGTCCTGTTCTACATGGAGCTGGCCGGGCTCATCTTCCTCGCTCCGGTCGCGCTCGTCTTCGAGCGAGGGCGGTGGGTCTGGTCGGACGCCTGGCTCCTCGTCCTAGGCCTCGGAGTCCTGAACACCTTCAGCACGCTCTTCCTGTACCGCTCCTTCGAATACGGCGTCCTGAGCGTCGTGTCGCCCATCGCGTCCAGCTATCCCGCGGCGACCGCCGCGCTCGCGATCCTGTTCCTCCACGAGTCCGTCGCCCCGCCCGCCGCCGTGGGGATCGTGCTCGTGCTCGCGGGCATCCTTCTCCTGAGCCGCGCGAGGGCCCATCCCGGGAACGCGCCGCCCCGGGACGCGCGGGCCGGCCTGCTCTCCGCGCTGGTGGCCTTTTCCGGGTACGGCATCTTCTACTTCGCGCTGAAGTACGTCGTGGCCGACGTGGGGCCGGTGACGGTGACCGCCGTGGTCCGCCTCGTCGGCGTCGTCCTCCTGCTCCTCCTGGGCGCGGTCGGCCTCCTCCGCATCCGCGGGCTCCCGCGCGCCCTGTGGCCCCACCTCGGGGCGATCGGGGCCCTGGACAGCCTCGCGTTCATCGCCTACGACGTGGGGATCCTCGGGGGCAGCGTGGCGATCGTCGGGACCCTGAGCGGGCTCTTCAGCGCGGTGACCGTCGGACTCGCGGCCGCGGTCCTGCACGAGCGGCTCACCCGCGTCCAGCTCGGCGGTGTGCTGGCCATCTTCGTCGGCGTGGTCCTGATCGCCCTCTGACGGCCACGCGCTCGGCGGGGCGTCTCAGCTCTCCGGCTCCAGGGGAGACAGGATGACGCGCGCGTCGACCGCGCGGTAGCCCTTCCCCTGCTCGAGCGACTCGATCGGGTTCAGGTCGATCTCCTCGATCTGGTCGAAGTCGAGGACGAGCTGCGAGAAGCGGAGGATCGCCTCCGCGAGGGCGTCCACGTCCCGCGGCGTCTCGCCCCGCACGCCGGCGAGGAGCGGGTACGTGCGGATCGCGCGAATCATCCGGTACGCGTCCTGGTCCGTGAGGGGCGGCAGGCCGAAGGAGACGTCCTTCATGTATTCCACGTAGATGCCGCCGAGGCCGAAGACGAGGAAGGGGCCGTAGACCTTGTCCCGGGTCATCCCGAGGATGACCTCCTTGCCGCGGGAGATGAACTCCTGGACGAGGATGCCGTCCGGCGTGATGCCCTGCGTCTCCATCCGGTGCAGGAGCTTCATGCTCTCGAGCCGCAGGGCGCGTTCGTCCCGCACGTCGAGGACGACAGCCCGCAGCTCCGTCTTATGGAGGAGCTGCTTGCCCACCGCCTTCAGGGCCACCGGGTAGCCGAGCGCCCGGGCGGCCACGGCGGCCTCGTCGACGTTCTTGCAGAGGCGTGCCCGCGCGGTCTTGAGTCCGTAAGCCTCGAGGAACTCGACCGCCTCGATCTCCGAGAGCCGGGTGCGGCCCTCGCTCAGCGCATTGTCCAGGATCGTCCCCGCCGTCGCGCGCGAGACGTCGTAGGTTCGGAGCTGGCCCTCGTCCCGCTTCAGGTACTGTGCGTAGCGGTGCATCGCCGCGAGCGCGCGGGCCGCGTTCTCCGGGTAGAGGTAGGAGGGCAGGCTGTGGTTCACGAGCTCCATGAACCCGGGGCTGTCCGTCGTCCGGCCCAGGAAGTTGCAGAGGACGGGCTTGTGGAACTTCTGGGCCGTCGACCACACGACCTTGGCCCACTCCACTTCGTCCGTCCGGACGGGAGGCACGTAGACCGCGATCGCCGCGTCGACGTTCGGGTCCCCGAGGGCGGCCTCGAGCGCCCGGCGGTAGTCGTCCAGCGACCCCTCGGGCGTCAGGTCGATCGGGTTCGCGAGGGACGCGTCCCGCGGCGCCCACTCCTTCATCGCCTCCCGCGTGGCCTCCGCGAAGTCCGCGAGCTTCAGGCCCTGGGCGGAGAGCTCGTCCACCGCCATGATCGCCGGTCCTCCGGCGTCGGAGATGATCGCGACGCGGTTGCCCTGCGGGAGGGGCTGCAGGGAGAAGGCCATCGTGTAGTCGAAGAGCTCCTCGATGGAGTTCGCGCGCAGCACGCCCGTCTGGCTGAACACCGCCTCCGCGGCGAGGTCGGAGCCCCCGAGGCTGCCCGTGTGGGAGGCGGTCGCACGGCCTCCGGCCTCGGACCGCCCCGCTTTCACGGCGATGACCGGCTTCTGCTTCGTCACCTCGCGCGCGATGCGCACGAAGTTCTTGGGGTTCCCGAAGTTCTCGATGTACGCGGCGATGAGTTTCGTCTCCGGGTCGTCCTTCCAGGCGGAAAGGAGGTCGTTCAGGCTCACCTGGGCCTTGTTCCCCAGGGAGCAGAACTTGGCGAATCCGAGGCCGAGGGACTTCGCGTGCTCCAGGATCGCCACGCCGAGGGCGCCGCTCTGCGTGATCAGGGAAACGTGGCCGCGAAGCGGCGGCGTGGGGGCGAAGGTGGCGTCGAGCTGCACGTCGGGGTGGGAGTTGATCACGCCCATGCAGTTCGGGCCGATCATCGTCATCCCGTAGTTCTGGGCGAGGGCGGCGAGCTCCCGCTCGCGGTCCACGCCGGCCCCTCCGATCTCCCGGAAGCCGGCGGTGATCACGATGAGCCCCTTGATCCCCTTCTTCCCGCATTCCTCCACGGCGGCCAGGGCCCCCTCCGCGGGGACCGTGATGATCGCGAGGTCCGCGGGCTCCGGCAGCGCCGCGACGGTCGCGTAGCAGGGGAGCCCATGGATGGCCTCCGCCTTCGGGTTCACCGGATAGATGCGGCCCTTGTACTCGTTGATGACGAGGTTGTGGATGAGCTCGTAGCCGATCTTGCCCGGATGCCGGGACGCGCCCACGACGGCAACCGACTTGGGCGAGAAGATGACGTCGAGCCCGGTCCCGGACATGAGGGGCCGATTCAAGGCGACCGTAATGAACCTATCCCGGTCCCGCCGAAGGCCGTGTTATCACCCACGGTAACCGCGGGCGGCGTCTCAAATATCCTCGAGTCAACGCCGCCCCCGCTCCCGTCCCTGTCCAAGGAGTCGTCGCCATGCCCTCCGTCACGACCCGCCGCAGTGGATTCCGCCTTCTGATCGTCGTCCTCCTGATGGTCTCCGTCCTGCTGATGGCGCTCCCCACGCCGAAGGCATCCGCAGCGGGCGGCACATACTACGTGGCGGGGGATGCCTGTCCGAGCTCCTCCGTGACTTGGCTGACCGGAGACACGTGGGTCCTCTACGGCAACACGTACGTGGGACTGGGCTGCACCCTGACCATCCAGCCGGGCGTGACCGTCAAGGCCGATCCCGGCTTCCATCTCTACGTCAACGGGACGCTCGTCGCCGATGGCACCCCCTCCTCGCGCATCCTCTTCGAGGACAACCAGACCACGGTCACGGCCTGGGGAGGGATCCAATTCAACCCGCTGTCCCAGGGGTCGGTCACCTGGTCCAACTTCACTCGCGTGCAGATCGCGGTCTCGACGCGTTCGAGCTCGCCCGCGATCAACAACAACACGATCCTCTCCGCATCCGCGGGCGTCTACCTGAGCGGTTCGACGTCCGCGGTCGCCGACAATCGCATCGACGGCCACGGGCTCGGGTCCTATGGCGTCGTCGCCTCCGGCTCGGATGCGACCCTGAGCCGGAACCAGATCAACGGGACGGCCTTCGGAATCCAGGCGTCCGCCGGCGGCACCATGGTGCTCAAGGGCAACGTGATTACCAACGTCAGCGGCACCGTCGCAATCGGGGTCTACCTTGACGGCCTTGCCTCGGCGGCCCTCACCGGCAACTCGGTCCAGACCATCGTGGGCCAAGGAGCGACCGCGGGCGGCCGCGGAGGCACGGCGGTCGGCATCCTCGTGAACGGCACGACCACCGTGACCCTCGACGGCAACACGATCGACGGCGTGTTCGGGGGTCGCGGGGGGGGCGGCGCCAGCAGCCCGGTCCTCGCGGGCTCACCGGGCGGCCCGGGGGGCGCGGCCGCAGGCCTCGCACTCGGCACGGTGGGCACCGCGTCCCTCCAGGGGAACGCCGCGGCGAACATCACGGGCGGGGCGGGAGGCGCTGGAGGCTCCTCGAGCGTGCTGGCGGGAGGGGACGGAGGGGCGGGCGGCACTGCCCTAGGCCCCCCGATTTTCTCCCCAACCCGGGACGGCTCCTCCCTCGGCCACCCCGCCAGTAACGTGAACGGCGGGGGCGCCGAGGCCGGGGGGGGGGGGGCCACAACACGCCGAGCGGCGCGACGCGACCCGGGGCGGGCGGGCCGGCACCTCTACCCCCGCGCGTGGAGAGGTGCGGGGCGTCGCGACGGC
>OFHG01000328.1_pt1 | contig 20211 bp, 20 predicted proteins | sample 1521931 | NCBI WGS metagenome assembly OFHG01 (sample SAMEA2468438, study PRJEB22500) | soil metagenome | biome: Glassland; feature: Farmland; material: Clay | place: Australia | collected 2013-01-31 | depth 0.55 m
ATACAAAGCAATGGAGAGGAGGGAAGGGGTTCAAAAATAGATAGTTAGAGGGCGACTTTGGTCATCCCTATACCTGCCACATCATGGCCTCGAAGTCGTCGGTGGGGACCTTGAACTGGATATAGCCGCGGTAGGGCCATTTCTCGACTTCCGAACCGGAGCGTTCCACGGTAACGAATATCATCACATCGTCGTTCGGTTTTACCCCCAGGAGGTCGAAGGGAACCGCAAGCTCGACGATCTCATTCGCGGCCACAGTATTTATCGCTCCGACCTGCGTCCTCGTGCCGTTCTCTCCCCGGAAGAGGGCCGCGCTCACGCGCCGTTCCTGTGGTATGACACGGACTTCCACGTCCAGTCCCTTGGGGTTCAAAAAATTAATAAAAAAAACGAGGTCGGCGACCTTCTCGTCCCTGAGACTTCCACTCGGGTCGAGGCGGATGAACATGTTCTTCAGGTCGAATCCGTAGTAGATGTGCGTAATGATAGTGGCGCTGCGATGCATGGCGCCGCCGCCCTGGCTTACGTCATAGAATCCGGCAGGAAGCCACTCGAAATAATTCGTCACCTGCCCGTCGATCACCGGCGTGATGAAAGCCGTGAGCTCGACCGTCGGCAGCGCCTGACGGTCTTCGCGAAGGATGGAAATCTGGAGTTCGTCCGGCACATCGAGGCCGATAATACGGTAAACATTCATGAGGTGTGTCCGGAACAAGAGGTCGAATTCCTCATCGTTCTCGGAAAAATGGTCGTCACCGTACCACCAGCACCAGTCGCTCCCTTCGGCGATGTAGATTTCCTCCCAGGCCTTGGCGAGCTTTTCAGGATCGCCGTTCCGTGAAGCGTATTCAACGAGCGTCTCGCGGGCCTGCGCAAGGAGGGCCCAGGCCTGATTGTCTTCCTCGTGCCCGATCCAGATACGGAAATTCGCGTTGATCCACGAACCCGCATGGAGCCGTTCGATCGGCGTTTGTGCCGGGTGTTCTTTGAGATACTCGCCGACGGACACGCACCGCAGTCCCTGCTCCCCGCTGAGTTTTTCATAGAGATAGAGGAAAAAATCCCTGCCGTCGTTCTGGTAATACTCCCAGGCGTTCTCTCCATCCAGGATGATCGAGACCAGATGCGGACCGTCAACAACGCTCCGACGCACCCGATGAAGCCGGTCGATGAGGTCGTGCACGGCGTTCTTATAATCCCACTTGGAGTACACGAAGCCGACGAGGTCCGAGAGCGTATGGTCGCGGAATACGACAGACACTCGTTTATCGCCCGTCCCCGCAAGGTAGGGTTTATAGAGCACCTTGGGGCTCTTCATCACCCCGGCGAAGTCACGCTCGATATGAATGCCCAGCGACCGGGCCAGCACGCCTTCGTCCGTGCCGATCCACTTGATGCCGGCGTCGGCGATGAGCGGGATGATTTCCTCGGCCACCGAACCCTCGGCGGGCCACATGCCCGCGGGACGCGAACCGAACAGTTTTTCGTGATATTCAACGGCACGGTCGAGCTGGGCTCTGGCGTCCTCGGGATGAGCAAAGCGGTTAGCCGGCAGATGGATATCCGGCGTGGCCACTTTGGCTAAATCCGTGTCGTAGAGAAGCGGCAGGATAGGATGGTAAAAAGGAGTGGTCGTGAGCTCGATCCTGCCCACCTCAGCGAGCTTCCGGTACTCGGGGATAATGAGCGCCATGACCTCCCGTTGCTTCTGAATGAGGAGCACTTTCTCATTTTCGGTAAATCCCGAACCCTTCTGGATAAGCCCTTTGATCAAAGGATCATTATTCTTAAAGAGCGGGTCGAACCAGGTCAGGTTGAACCAGACCTGGAGATCGAGATAGTCCTGCGGCGTGTAGTAACGGATGGCATTCTGAAGATCGTTGGGAGAAACGCTGTAGCCCCTGCGGTCAAGCAGCTGCCAGTAGGCCGGATAGGGTTTGATCATGGTGTCCCAGTTGGCCATAAAGGAGTTTTTGAGCAGAAACAGCTTGTCTTCCCGATCGAGATCAGCGGCAGGTTTGAGCGTGAGGCTAAGAAACTTGTCCGTGGCGCCGTCCTCCACGTAATCCTGTATCTGCTTCAGGAGGGACGGCACGAGATTGAATGTCTGGTGGATGTCGGGGAAATCGGTCAAGAGCGCGGGCATGTCGTAGTAGTCCTTGATCCCGTGCATCCGTACCCAGGGAAGGATGTAGGAGCCTGTGACATCGTCCTTATAATAGGGTTGGTGCATGTGCCAGACGAAGGCTATGTAGAGAGGATGGTCCGCCATGGGGTTGTGACAAACTCTAAATCCGAAACCCTAAGTCCAAAAGGATGAAGCGTAAAGCAGGTATCGGTGTGATTGCTTCATTTTGATCATCCGATATCGTTGAGCATTTTGAAGTTCGGGCCTGTTTCTCTCAGGGTTTCCCATAATAGTACACGATCTCGCCCGGACGCGCAAGCCCCAGTTTGTCTCTTGCAATCCGTTCGATACAGGCAGGGTCGGACCTGAGGGAACGAACGTCTTTCGTCAGTTTTGCATTGTCCTGCTTCAGTTGTGCGATCTCTTCGATGAGGGCATGATATTGCGCCTTCATGCGGTAATACTTTACCAGTCCCATTTCCCCCAGAGTGAACGATGCGAGAAGGTATACGCCGAGAAGAATGCCGATCGCGTAAAAAACTTTCTTCCGGAGCGCCGTATGGGAACTCCGGTCAACCTTCATATAATTTCGCTTACGCATGATGCGCTCTCTTCCGGCCCCGGGGAGCCGTCCCGTTCGGGGATATGCGTTGTCTGTCGATGAACGCACATTGAAAAACAAAACCACGAAAGTGTTCTTCGTGGTAGAGATTCATGGCTATGGATAGATGTATATCCCATGGCTGAATGAGTTATTTCTTTTTCGTGGTCTTTTTCGCTTTTTTTGCCGGGGCTTTCTTGGTCGCCATTGTCATTCACCCCCTTTCATCACAGGATTGTATCGTCGTCATCATGAACGTATAAAACCGGCATGCCGGATTGCATGAGTGTCGTCTGCGTGAAGGAACGTACCTGGTAATCCGATGAAATACGCCGGGGGCATTCAAGCCCCCGGCGGGCCCCACTCCGGGGACACCTTACAAAAACTACTTCTTTTTGGCTTTCTTCTTCGCCTTCTTCTTGGCCTTCTTCTTGGCTGCCATCAGTTGTCCACCCCCTTTCGGCATACCGCGTTCGGACCTAAGCGGCTTTATCTTGAAACAAGCTGAGGAACATCATTCAGCAGTGACATCTGCGAGTACTTCTCCCGTATCCGGCCGTTTACGATCTTCAGGAACTCTTCGGCGTCCTTGTTGGCCTGGTCCGCCTCATACCGGGAGATAATCCTGCCGGCTTCCTCCATGAAGTTTTGATATTTTCTCCGCATGCGGTCGAATTTGTTGATCATGCTCTTATACTGCTCGCCCAGGATGATGCCCGATGCCGTAACCACCGTCTTGTGGGTGTCCCTGCCGCGGACTCCCTTGGGCCGGAACCCTTCGGAGAGGATAAGCGCCCGTGCAGAACGGGCCATCGCCTGGTAAGCCGCGGCAAACGCCCATTCTTCATCTTTATCCTGCAGGAGTTTGCTCGTCGAGAGGTCCCGCTCCGCCCTGGTCACCAGCGCGATGACCTCGGCGATTTCTGCGGTCCGCTCCTCGACGATCCCCATTTCTTTAAGCGCATTATAATTCATCTTCCTTGCCTACCAGAAATATCTTCTTGCCTTTTAGCAACTCCCGGATGAACGGATCTTTCAATTCTTTGCGTTTCCGGTATTCCTGCTCGTCAAAGACCAGATAATCGATCTCCCGCTGCAGCTTCTCCTCCAGGCTCATCACCATGTCGTTCAGTTCCGTGATGTTCGCCTGGCCGATAACCATGAGGTTGATGTTGCTATCCTCTTTTTCGGTGCCCTTGGCGTAAGAGCCGTATATGAAAGCCGCCTGGACTCCCTTCAATCGCGAGAGCGATGCCTTCATCGCCCCCTGCGCTCCCGTGGTCTTGAAGATGAGGCCTTTCATTTCCGAGAAGATGGGGGAGTTCTTGTTCGCGAAATAGTACTTCTGCACCCCCCGCTTCTCTTTAGCCAAGAGCCCTATCCTGACCAGATTGTCAAGCTCCCGTTTGATCCCCGCCGCATCTTTTCCGATGTGGCGCGCGATCTCTCTCAAGTAGAACTTGTCATCCGGATTGTTAAAGAACAGGCCTAAAAGCTCCGCTCTCGTGGAAGAGAAGAGTTTTGTCAGCACGTTTTGTTCACCTCGTAGACAAATATACAACAACAGTGTATGTTTTGTCAACAAAAAAGATTAAGAAATTAGTTTTCCGCATGTTAGACAATTTATCAACACCAAAATTTGTACAAACAAAAAATGTACTAAAAAAAATGGTTAACTGTCATTTTTACCTAATTTTATTGTGAATAAATTTCAGCGCGAGAAGGGACTAAAAAAGCCGACGAGAACTGCGCTCAACATCTCTGATGACAATAATAATTTAATTTTTAAGCAAATCCCCCTGCGAATAGGGGGGATATGTCCGCACGTCGTTTTATATTGTTCGAAGTGGTCGGTGAATACGAGGCCGCACCGAATCCAAGCGCTCTTGACATCGCTCGTTCCTTCACGGGGGTATGCGTCTAAAAAGTCAATCCTCTCAATTCATAGCGACGGCAATCAGAAAAATGACCGCACTTTCCCCTTCTCTCGTTTCTTCACTTATGGTATACTACACAAAATAGTTTGTTGACATAATGTCTTCAACAACGATCGGAGATGTATGAACTTCAGCGAATTTGACCTTCCTTACGAAGTACAGCAAGGCATCGAGCATGTCGGCTTCACGACCTGCACGGCGGTTCAGGAAGCAGTGATCCCGCGCGCAGTTCGCGGTGAAGATGTTGCGGCGCAGGCGCAGACCGGCACCGGCAAAACGGCGGCCTTCCTTATTTCGCTCTTTGCAAGAATGATAAAAATCCGCATTCAGGACAGCGGGGACTCGCCGCAGGCATTGATCATTGCGCCGACCCGCGAGCTTGCGGACCAGATATTCCACGAGGCGGAACGGCTCGGCAAATTCACGGGCTTCCGGTTTCTTGCCGTATACGGCGGCGTCGACTATCAGAAACAAATGGATGCCCTTCAGAAGGGCGTCGACGTTCTTATCGGGACGCCCGGCAGGCTCATCGACTATTACAAGCAGCGCGTGTACAGCCTCAAGAAAACCCGATATCTGATCATCGACGAGGCGGACCGCATGTTCGACATGGGGTTCATCGACGACCTGCGGTACCTCATCAAGAAAATGCCGCCTTATGCCAAGCGCCAGTCCATGCTCTTCTCAGCCACGCTCTCCTATCGCGTGATGGAACTCGCCTATGAGCACATGAACCTGCCGGAAAAGATTTCGATCACGCCCGAGAAGGTCACCGTCGAGCAGGTCGAGCAGGTTCTCTATCATGTGGGCAAGCACGAAAAGATCCCTCTTTTGCTCGGCATCCTCAGGAAGGAAGCTCCGGAGCGCGCCCTCATCTTCGTGAACACGCGCCGCGCCGCAGACATGGCGGTCGAGCGCCTGAACCGAAACGGCTGGAAAGCCGAAGCCATTACCGGCGATATCATGCAAAAAAAGCGGCTCCGGATCCTCGCCGACTTCAAGGAAGGCAAGCTCCCGGTCCTCGTGGCCACCGACGTCGCCAGCCGCGGCATCCATGTCGAGGGGGTGACCCATGTCATCAATTTTGACCTTCCTCAGGACGCGGAGGACTACGTGCATCGCATCGGACGCACAGGCCGCGCCGGCGCAACCGGCAAAGCCATTTCCCTGGCCGATGAAGAATACGTCTATTCGCTCGAAGAGATAGAAAAATATATAGGCCAGAAGATACCTATCGCATGGGCCGAAGACGGCATGTACGTCAGGGAGATCCGCAGAACACAGGAAGAGAAATTAAAAAGCGACAAGGAGCGCCTCGCCCGCGGCCATCCACAACCGAACAAGCGCCGCTTCCAACATTCCCGGGCGAAATCGTAAACTCCGTAAGAGAACGAAGCCCGGAACAATCGCTGATGCGGCTTGTGCCGCTCCCGGTTCCGGGGCATCTTCGCCGCCGTCTGAAGCCGCAGGTCTTTTTAAGTTCGCAGCTCGAATGCGGGTAGAGGGCCGTGCCATAATCAAATTGTGAGGCATTTCGGATAGATTAAGTCTGAGGTACCTCTTCCGAATAGTAAATAAGATCCTGGCAACGCCGAGCTGCATTGCATGTATAGCATGTATGGAGATATAGGGGGTCTTCTATGGCAGCCGTCATAAGCTATGCCGAGCGTCCCTGGACCACATTCTACGAGCCCGGAGTCCCCGTCAGCATCAACTATCCTGAGATTACCCTGGGCGGCGTACTGGCCCAGACCGCATCGAAATTCCCTTCCCACACCGCGCTGCTGTTCTATGGGAAAAAGATAACCTTCTCGGAGCTTGACCAGCTTGCCAACCGGTTCTCCCGTGCGCTGACCGGCCTCGGGGTCAAAAAGGGAGACCGTGTGGCGCTCATGCTCCCGAACGTTCCGCAGATGGTGATCGCCTACTACGGAACGCTTCGGACGGGCGCCATTGCAGTGTCGACCAACCCCCTTTATCATGAACACGAGTTGGAGGTTCAGCTCAAAGACAGCGGGGCCGGAACTCTGGTCGCCCTGGACATGTTTTATCCCGTCATCGCACACGTTCTGCCCCGGACAAGCGTCAAGAACCTGATCCTGTGCGGCATCAAGGACTATCTCCCTTTTCCCAAAAACCTGCTCTACCCCATCAAGGCAAAGATCGAAAAGCAATGGGTGAACGTAAAACGCGCGGCGCCGATTTACGACTTTCTGGACCTCATTAAACGCAAATCGGGCGCCCCGGTGGATACCAATGTGTCGCCCGGCGATACAGCCCTGCTTCAATACACCGGGGGCACAACCGGGATTCCGAAGGGCGCGGTCCTCACACACCGGAATCTGGTGGCAAATGCCGTCCATAACAGGGCATGGCTGACTCTGCGGCACGAAGGACAGGAGCGGGTACTCGCAGCCATACCCTTCTTCCATGTATACGGCATGACCACGGCCATGAACCTGGGGGTCCTTATCGGCGCAGAGCTCGTCCTGATTCCCAAGTTTCATACGAAAGAGGTCCTGAAATTCATCGCCCGGTACCGGCCGACGATCTTCCCCGGGATCCAGGCAATGTACCTCGCGATCGCCAATTATGCGAAGATCCATAAATACGACCTCACCTCGATCAAGGCGGCGATCAGCGGAGCGGGCCCGCTCATGCGCGAGGTGCAGGAACGGTTCGAGCATCTCACCAAGGCCCGGATCGTGGAAGGATACGGACTGTCCGAAGCCTCTCCCGTCACCCACTGCAATCCCATATTCGGCGTGCGGAAACCGGGCAGCATCGGTCTCCCGTTTCCGGACACGGATGCCAGGATCGTGGACATCGAGACGGGCATGAACGATCTGCCCGTGGGCGAGGCCGGTGAACTCGTGGTCAAAGGACCGCAGGTGATGAAAGGCTATTGGAACAGGCCTGCGGAGACAGCCCATGCGCTTCGCGGCGGATGGCTCCATACGGGCGACGTCGCAAAAATGGATGAAGACGGCTACTTCTACATCGTCGACCGTATCAAGGACATGATCAAGACCGTGGGAGAGAACGTCTATCCGCGCGAAGTCGAGGAAGTGCTGTTCATGCACCCCAAGGTAAAAGACGCAGTCGTCATCGGCTTACCGCAGGAGTTCATGGGCGAAGAGATCAAGGCGTACGTCGTCCTCAAGGAGGGAGAGACCGCGACGGCCGCGGAGATCATCCAGTTTTGCCGTGAACAGCTTTCGAAGTTCAAGGTGCCGAAGGAAGTGGAGTTCCGCAAGGAGCTGCCCAAGACGCTCGTGGGCAAGGTGCTGAGGCGCGTCCTCAGGGACGAGGAACTGAAGAAGCTGCAAACAAAGCAGTAGCCATTGCCATGGAGGATCGGCCACGCATCCACAAATGTTATCCATGTCGCTTAAAAGCGCCTACTTTTGGTAATCATTGGCTAAATAATCGGTGAGGTCAATCATAATGAAAGACGTCGTCATCATAGACGGTTTTCGCACACCCTACGCCAAGTCAGGCACGGCGTTCAAGAACGTACCGGCCGTCGACCTTGGTGCTGCAGTGATGAAGGAACTCATCGCGCGCACCGGCATCGACAGGGGGCTCATCGATGAGGTAATTGTGGGCAACGCGGGCATGCCGGCGGAAGCTGCGAACATCGCCCGGGTCATTGCGCTCCGCGCGGGCATACCGGAGTCTGTCCCGGCCTACAGCGTCCAGCGAAACTGCGCCTCGGGGATGCAGGCCGCGGCAAGCGCGTTCACGCAGATCCTTGCCGGGATGAGCAAGGTCGTCCTGGTCGGCGGCGTGGAATCCATGTCGAATTACAGCTTCATGATGTCGAGAAAGCTCCAGAACGCCATCACCACGGTCCAACGGACAAAGTCCCCCGGTGCAAAGGTGAAGGCCATGCTTTCCCTCCGGCCGCATGATTTTCTCCCGGTTGCGGGTCTCATGCAGGGCCTCACCGATCCTATTTCCGGCCTCATCATGGGCAAGACAGCCGAAGTGTTGGTGCGTGACTTCGGCATCACGCGCCGCGAGCAGGACGAACTGGCGCTCACGAGCCACCGCCGCTGGACCGCGGCGAACGAGGCCGGCAAATTCAAGAACGAGGTGGTCCCCTTTTACGTGCCGCCGAAAATGGAGGCCGTGGAAGAAGACGTCGGGCCGCGCAAGAACCAGACCATGGAAGCGCTCGAGAAATTGCCGCCCTACTTCGATAAACGATTCGGGACCGTAACAGCCGGGAACTCTTCGCCCATCACCGACGGCGCGGCCGCGGCGCTGGTGATGAGCGCCGATAAGGCAAGAGAACTCGGGTATAAGCCGCTTGGCCATATAAAAACCGTCGCCTTTGCAGGGTTCGACCCCTCGCGCATGGGCATCAGTCCTCTCTATTCGACTCACAAGGCGCTCAAACTTGCGGGTATGACAATGAGAGACATCGAGCTGCTCGAGTTGAACGAGGCCTTTTCGGCGCAGATCATCGCTATTGAACGGGCCGCGGTGTCAAAAGAGTACTTTGCGCAGCACCTGCCGGGCGAGGAGCCGATCGGCGAGTTCAGGCGGGACTTGATGAATGTGAACGGCGGCGCCATCGCGGTTGGCCATCCTGTGGGATCGTCCGGCCTCAGGATCGTGATCACGCTTCTTAAGGAGATGGAGCGGCGCGGCCTCGGGACAGGCCTTGCAACACTCTGCATCGGCGGCGGCCAGGGCGGCACGATAATCGTGGAGAGAAGATAAATGCAGGTTTTCGCCACGGAGACCGCAGAGCTTGCGGTAAAGCGTTTTTCTTTTTAAATCGTTTCATGAGGACAATCATATGTCGGCCTTCAGCTATGAAATAAATAAAGACGGTATCGCGATCCTCATCTTCGACCTTCCCGGTGAAAAGGTAAATAAGCTCGACACATCGGTCATGGAAGAGCTGAACGCTCTGCTCGGTGAACTCGCTGCAAAGAAAGAGATCAAGGCCCTCGTGATCCGAAGCGGCAAAGACGGAAACTTCATTGTCGGGGCGGACATCGCTGAAATAAAGAACATCACGGACGTTGAAACCGGAGAACGGCTCAGCCGCAAAGGCCAGGCGGTCTTGAACAAGCTTGAGTCCCTGCCCTTTCCTACAATAGCTGCTATCCACGGCCCCTGCATGGGCGGCGGGATGGAGCTTGCCCTGGCCTGCACCTGCCGGATCGTCAGCAACGATCAGAAAACTGCCCTGGCTCTTCCTGAAGTAAAACTCGGCATCATCCCCGGCTTTGGCGGCACGCAGCGGCTGCCGCGCCTGGTGGGTCTCACGAACGCCCTCGACATGATCCTTACGGGAAAGTCCGTCTACGCCAGAAAGGCAAAAAAGATCGGTCTTGCTGATGAGGTGACCTATAAAGAGATCCTCGTGCAGAGGGCACTGGTCATGGCAAAGAAAGCAATCGGGCAGCCGAAAAAGACAGGCGTCCGGGCAAGAATGCCGCTCATCATCAAGCTGCTTGAAGGGAATCCGCTCACGAGGGCACTCATATACCGGACAGCACATCGGAACATACTCAAAGAGACGCACGGCAACTACCCTGCCCCGCTCGCAGCGCTGCAGTCAATCCGCTACGGCATGGCGCATCACGGAGAAGCGGGTTCTATATACGAAGCCAAACTCCTGGGCCGACTTGCGCCCACGGAAGTGTCGAAGAACCTCATTTCCGTCTTTTACTTGAACGAAATGCTCAGGAAGGACCCTCACCCGTCGGCCTTAACGGTCGCCAGCGCCGGCGTGCTCGGTGCCGGCGTCATGGGCGGCGGCATTGCCCAGCTCTTTGCGGAGAGGGGCATCTTGGTCAGAGTAAAAGATATCAATACGAGGGCGGTCGGAGCGGGTCTCAAGGAAGCCTGGGACATTTTCAACAAGAGGGCAAAAAAAGGGGTCCTGACAACACTGCAGGCGCGGGACGGCTTTGACCGGATCACCGGCACCACGGACTATTCAGGCTTCGGGAAAGCCAGCGTAGCTGTCGAGGCGGTGGTCGAGAACATGGATGTCAAGAAATCGGTGCTCCGTGATTTCGAGGCCGTAACGGCAGAACGCGAGATTTTCGCCTCGAACACGTCTTCCCTCTCCATCACCGAGATGGCGACAGCGTCGAAACGTCCCGACAAGGTCGTGGGCATGCATTTCTTTAATCCTGTTGAAAAGATGCCGCTCGTCGAGATCGTGCGCGGAGAGAAGACGTCGGATAAGACCGTTGCGGCAATTGCAACACTCTCCCGCAGGATCGGCAAGCTCCCGGTGGTCGTGAACGACGGCCCCGGTTTTCTCGTGAACCGCATCCTCATGCCTTTTCTCGGCGAAGCGGTCACCTTGCTCGAAGGAGGCGGAAAGATCGACGAGATCGACCGTGCGCTCCTCCAATTCGGCATGCCCATGGGCGCGTTCATTCTTCTCGACGAAATAGGCATCGACATTGCACACAAGGTTTCCGAGATCCTGTACCAGGGCTTGGGCGCACGGGTCAAGCCTTCCGGGCTGCTCGCCGCACTTTATAAGGAAGGATATTACGGTAAAAAGAACGGCAAGGGCTTTTACCAATATCAAGGAAAAAAACGCGGAGAATACAATCCTTCCATATATAGTAAGATACCCACGGACTCTGGGAGCAAAAATGGGGTCAGCCCGGAGGAGATCATTGATCGTACCGTGCTGCTTATGGTAAAAGAGGCCGCACTCTGCCTTGAAGAAAAGATCATCGACCGGCCGGACCTCCTGGATGCAGCGCTCATTTTCGGCATCGGGTTCCCCCCCTTCCGCGGCGGCCTGCTCAAATACGCGGACACGATCGGCGCGAGTAAGATTGTCGGGAAGCTCGAAGAATACGCGAAAAAATTCGGCGAACGCTTCGCCCCGCCGAAGTCGCTGGTTGAAATGGCGAAAAACGGGAAGAGTTTCTACTCCTAACCAGGACAAACCGGAACCAAAAGGCGTCTCGCGCAAAGCCGCAAAGTCCGCCAAGGAAACCTTTTAATCCTGTTTTTAATCCGCAAGATTTAGCCTTTTCTTTGCGAGCTTTGCGGCTCTGCGCGAAATAAAGCCTTTATTCTATTTTGTCTGCATTCAATTGCTCTTCTCAGGAATTGTTCTTTTCTTTACATCCTTCCTTCCATTTGTTAATATACCGGCCTTGTCGCTCCCAAAGAAAAGGACATCCATGACCTCATCATACTGCAACACCATTGCCAGAGAACTCTCATTGCCGGAGCAGCACGTGACAGCGTGCGCCGCACTTTTAGACGAAGGCGCGACAATACCGTTCATCGCACGCTACCGCAAGGAGGCGACCGGATCACTCGACGAAGTCGCAGTCGCGGCGATCCGGGACCGTTTGGTGGAGCTTCGGGAGCTGGACAAACGAAGGGAAGCAATCCTCAAATCGCTTGAAGAGACCGGCAAACTCACCGAGGAGTTGAAGGCAAGGGTCCTCGGAGCAAAGACCCTGACGATCCTTGAGGATATTTACCTGCCCTATCGCCCCAAGCGGCGCACGCGCGCCATGATCGCGCGTGAGAAGGGGCTCGAACCTCTGGCGAAGCTGCTGTTCACTCCAGAACCTGGCGTTGATCCGCAAACAGAGGCGCAAAAGTTCATTGATAGCGAAAAGGGCGTCGAGACCGCTCTTGACGCTCTTGCCGGAGCGCGGGATGTCATTGCGGAATGGGTGAACGAGGACGAGCTCGCGCGCGCTAAGATGAGGGAGCTTTATCAATCCAAAGCAGAGTTTAAGACCAGGGTGCTCTCCGGCAAGGAAGAAGCCGGGATCAAGTACAAGGACTACTTTGACTGGCAGGAGCCGGTCTCTTCCGCTCCGTCCCACCGGATCCTTGCCATGAGGCGGGGAGAGAAGGAGGGATTCCTTACCATGCGTGCGACACCGCCTGAGGAGGAAGCCATAAGCCTGCTCGAAACGCTTTTTGTGAAGAACGACAATCACGCGTCTCAGCAGGTCAAACTCGCTGTCCATGACTGCTACAAGCGGCTCCTTTCCCTGTCCATGGAAACCGAGATACGGGTCGCGACCAAGGAACTGGCCGATACGGAGGCCATCCGTGTGTTTGCGGAGAACCTGCGCCAGCTTTTGCTTTCCCCTCCCCTGGGACAGAAGAACGTCCTGGCCATTGACCCGGGATTTCGCACCGGATGCAAGGTCGTGGTTGTGGACAAGCAGGGAAAGCTCCTGCACACGGACGTCATCTATCCGCTTTTTACCGAAAAGAAAATTGACGGGGCGGCAAACACGGTGGTGGGCCTCTGTGAACGTTACAAGATCGAGGCAATCGCGATCGGGAACGGCACCGCTGGCCGCGAGACCGAGGCGTTCGTGAGGCATCTGGGGCTTCCCGCGTCGATCGAGATCGTGATGGTGAACGAGAGCGGGGCCTCGATCTATTCAGCGTCCGAGGCCGCCCGGGAGGAGTTTCCGGACCAGGACTTAACGGTCCGGGGCGCGGTCTCGATCGGGAGGCGCCTGATGGACCCGCTGGCTGAGCTGGTGAAGATCGATCCAAAATCGATCGGCGTGGGCCAGTACCAGCATGACGTGGACCAGCCCGCGCTCAAACGGGGCCTCGACGACGTGGTGGTGAGCTGTGTCAACTCCATCGGCGTGGAGGTGAATACCGCGAGCAAGCAGCTCCTCATGTACGTTTCCGGCCTGGGACCGCAGCTTGCAGGAAACGTTGTAGAACATCGCAATGAACACGGCCCGTTCCGCTCGCGCGAGGAATTGAAGAAGGTGGCCAAGCTGGGTCCCAAGACCTTTGAACAGGCGGCGGGGTTCCTGCGCATCCGGGACGGCAACAATCCCCTCGACGGCAGCGCGGTGCATCCCGAGACCTATCACATCGTGGATGCCATGGCAAAGGACCTGAACTGCAGCGTAGAGGACCTGATGCAAAACGATGCCTTGCGTAAAAAGATAGACCTCACCAGATATGTAAGCGGGACTATAGGTCTGCCCACGTTAAAGGACATCATGGCGGAGCTTGCCAAGCCGGGCCGGGACCCGCGGGAGCGATTCGAAAGCTTCAGCTTTGCCGCAGGCGTGGAAAAGATCGAGGACGTGAAACCGGGCATGAAACTCCCGGGTGTGGTGACGAACATCACCGCCTTCGGCGCTTTCATCGACATAGGCGTGCACCAGGACGGCCTGGCGCATATCAGCCAGCTTTCGGACCGTTACATCAAGGACCCGAACGAAGCGGTCAAGGTGCATCAGAAGGTGATGGCAACCGTGCTCGAAGTTGATGTGGCGCGGAAAAGGATATCGCTGTCGCTCAAGAAGAACCCGGAAAGGACGAAGCAGGGGGAAAAGAAGGAAAAACCGAAAGCGGATATGAGTATCAGTGCCCTGCAGCAGGCGTTCAGGAAAAACAGGACGTGAGAAGGGATAAAAACAATGAGCTAAGGAGAGCGCGGATTTTTTTACTCTGAAGCAGAGGCGTCCAGCAGCGATCTAATGCTCGTGAACGGTGCGTCAAGAATCACGGGCCGTTTTACGGTCACAGTTCGATTTGTGGAAATCGAGTGAGGGGCTTCTCTTTGATGGTTACGATGATTATAATGCAGTGCGTCGGTATGTCAGGAAATTTGATGGATATTTTTGGGCGGTAGGTTGGATAATCAGGATTCTGCGATTCTATAGATCAGCCGGACTGAGACCCGTTTTCTTTGCAATTCGAGCCAGCATACGTGGCCCTATCTCATCACTATCATGAAAGGCGAATACATAATCAGGCCATCCCGGTCGTGAAAGAATTCGGTGGGAACCGGCGGTCTCTCGTTTGATAGACCAGCCGATACGAAGGAGTGCTGCAAGTACGGTTTTAGCTTTGGAGGACGGCCACTGACTCATGCGGGTAACGCGAAAAGTTCATCGAGTTCGGGGATGGTTTCCCCGTGATCGATCCGATCTGCAATCACTCGCAGGGCCAGTGCCTCAACCTTCGCAACCGCCTCTTCTCGCGTTTTTCCATAAGCCAGGACGCCAGAAAGATCGACAACTTCGGCGATCCAGCGCCCATCTTCCTCTCTTTCGATTTCTATCTTCATTGTTACGCCTCCATCATAAATTTATCGTATTTCGAGGCAGATTGCAAGCGCAACGTTTTAGCATTAATGGGGCGCATGTCAAGAAATTTGATGGAGTATTTTTGGGCGATACCCTTTCAGGGGATTGGAGGGAATGGGACTTCATGCCTTCTCGATCGTGATGGCGTAGTAGGGACAGACCGTAAGCACGCCCTTGTCCCGCGCGGCGTCGAACTTATCGGCGTTGATGACCCACGCCTTATCGTCGCGCATCTCGAAAAATTGAGGAAAGGCCTCGGCGCATCCTCCGCATCCCTGGCATAAGCCGTAATCGATATTCAAAAACATAACGCTCCTCGCTTTTCTGGACTTGCTGTCCCTTACCTTCGGATCGCTCAGGCTCATTTTTTCGAGATTTTTACTTTCCACGTTATCGGCCCTTGTTCAAGATATTCCCAGTCGAACTGGCCTTCCCGCTCGTGCAAAAAGCTGTAATAAAGCGGCTTCGGGTCGTGGTCGTTGATCAGGGCAAACTCTCCACCTTTTTTAAGTTCGTCAAAAATCTTGAAGATCAGCGGGTGCCTGTCCTTCGGTGCAATGGTAGTAACATCCAGCTCTTTCATGGCGCGTCTCCCTCTTTCCGTTTGTAGGCCGCGTATCCCGATACCTATAGGATATCACGTATTAACATAACTATAGAGCACTCAGGCGCAAACCTGCCATGATCCACATCATACATCATTCATGGGACAGCAAGATGCCTCTTGACAGTGAACGAACGTTCACCTATAATAGAAATTATGGCACGAGACCTGTCAAAAGACGCTCTGCGGTCCCGCATCAGGGACATTGCGCAGTTCTATAAGAAAAACGGGAGGATGCCGAGCTTTTCCGAGATCGGAGAGATGACGGGTCTCCAGTCGAAGAACGCCGTGTTCAAGCTCGTGGGCAAACTCGAAGAGATGAACGTCCTCGGCAGGGACAAAAAGGGCAGGCTTATCCCGCGCACCATCGCCTCCCCCATGCGGGTCCTCGGCACCGTCGAAGCCGGCTTCCCCTCCCCTGCGGAAGAAGAGCTTGTCGATACTCTTTCTCTCGACGATCTTCTGATCCAGAACCGCGAAGCTACATTCCTGCTGAAAGTATCCGGCGACTCCATGTCCGGCGCCGGAATCCTGCCGGGGGACATGGTGATCGTGGACAAGGGCCAGACGCCCAAGAGCGGCGACATCGTGATCGCGGAAGTGGATGGACAGTGGACCATGAAATACCTGCGGAAACGGGGCGACAGCGTCACCCTTCTGCCGGCGAACCCCAAGTACAAGCCCATCAAACCGAAGAGCGAGCTCAAGATCGGCGGGGTCGTGACCGCAGTGGTGAGAAAATATAAATAAGAGGACAAAGCAACAACGGTCCTCACACGAAGCCACACCCTGCACTCGCGATGCCACTCGTAAACGCTGGGCGCAGGCAAAGCTACGAAGAAAGGCGAGACTCCAAATGATATCACAACAGGGTGAAATAACCGAGAACGAGATTGGAAGAATCGTTGTGGACTGCGCAGTGCGCCTTCACATGGAGCTTGGACCAGGACTGCTCGAAACAGTATACGAGGTACTCCTTGTGCATTTACTTCAGGAAGCCGGTTTAAAGGTTGAGAGACAGATTCCCATCCCTATACAATTCCGCGGAGTTCAATTCGATGAGGGTTTCCGCGCAGATGTCATCGTGGAAAACAAGGTCATTCTGGAACTGAAGTCGGTTGAAAGCGTCAGTAAAGCACACAAAAAGCAAGTCCTCACTTATCTGAAGTTGACAGGCAAAAAACTGGGATACCTTCTGAATTTCGGTGAAGGCATGATGAAGGATGGCATATCCCGCGTTTTGAACGGACAGGTCAAATAACACCATGGAAAAGAAATGAAATCCTATCTCGCACGGAGCCACAAAGACACAAAGAACGACAAAATGATAAATTCGCTTGGTTGAATTCAACCCGGATTTAAGCGCCTCTTCGTGGCTTCGTGGCTTTGTGTGAGAATAAAATGTTCTAAATACGGCTTTGCGCGAGACAGTTTGCTCTTGTTTAATCTGACTGTATCCTACAAAAAACGAAAGTTCCATCTTGCGGAAAATTATGAACGATGATAAGCTGATCACGATACGGAGGCGGTCAAATAATCATTTCCTCTTTCACAACCTTCAAGGGAGGCATACTTATGACGCTTGACGTCTCATCCCTGCGCAACGCGCTGACAGCCTTGGAAAAGAGTTTGAGATTCCTCGAATCGGACGCGGCAAGGGACCCTGATCTTCGCGAGCAATTCCGTGCCGCCTCGATTCTGGCGTTCGAATTCACATACGAATTAGCGTTCAAAATGCTGAAACGACAACTTGAGCAAATGGCCGCCGCCCCTGCGGCCATTGACGCCATGGGTTACATGGAGATCATCAGGAGCGGAGCGGAAGCCGGATTGATTACCGACATTGCACGGTACCGGGACTACCGGGAAAAGCGCAACATCACCAGCCACACCTACGATCAGGTAAAGGCGGAACAAATCGTGAGCGTTCTGAAGGATTTTCGGGACGACGTCCGATATCTGCTGGCGGAACTGGAGCGACGCAACCGTGCCTGAGCTTGCTATAAAGCCGGCGGATCTTGAAAAGATCCAGGCCATCCTGCGCCGCTATGTTCCCGACCGGGAAGTCCGGGCCTTCGGCTCCCGCGTGACCGGAAAAGTCAAGCCATTCTCCGATTTGGACCTCGTGGTCATGGGAAACGAACCCCTGCCCGCGCCGATACTGGCCAATCTGAAGGACGCCTTCACCGAATCAGACCTGCCGTTCAAGGTCGATATCGTGGAATGGGCGGAGACACAGGAAAATTTCAGGAAAATTATCGAAGCGGCATTTGTTGTGGTGCAAAGCGGAAAAACGGCATGAACTGCGCCGAATTACGGAGTGCGGGATGAAAACACGGCTGATCCTCAAGCCCGGGCGGCCGGGCACGAAAAGCCTGGCGAAACAGTACGGCGACGCCCTGCTCTGCGTCCGCTTCAGGTACGACGAGAAGTCGAGGCAGCGGCTCAAGACGGTCGAGCTGGTCGTCGAAAGGACCGACTGGACGCCGCCCCCTCCGCAATATACCGCGGACACCCTTGTGCCCCTGCGCATGGGGGACTAGGGGGACTATAGGATGTCCCCAAGCTGTCCAGCTGAGCTGAAACCGGAGGTGGGTAGTGGGCCAGACCAAAGATTTCTTCAAGGAAAAGAAAGCATGGTCAGCGCTGAAGGATGAAATCCTTGATTACTATCTCTTTCCCTATATCGCGAAAATACTCCGGACAGGTAAACCATTATATATTTTTGATTGCTTTGCTGGCAAAGGGAAATTCGATAATGGACAGAACGGTTCTCCGTTGATAATAGCAGAGCATATAAAAGGGACTCTTCAGAAGAATCCGTCATTAACCAGTAAACTGCAAGGATTTTTTATTGAAAAAAAGTACAGCGCAGAGTTGGAGAAAAATCTAAGCGGCTATCCGAATGCAGAACCCTTGCCTGGAACATTCGAGGACAACCTGAAAAAGATCTTGTCCTTAGACAAAAACAACAGCATCTTTTTGTACGTTGATCCTTATGGCATAAAAAGTCTCAGCCTTAGCAACTTTAACCTCGTCAAAGAAAGACATTTTTCCTCTTTTGAATTGCTAATGAACTTTAATTCCGCTGGATTTCTCAGAGAAGGCTGCCGACTCTTAAAATACACAGAACTTCCAAGTGACGATGAATTGACTGACTACGAAACGGATGAAGACATCAATACTATTGAACGAATGGACGCAGTTGCCGGGGGAACATACTGGCAGGAGATTGTGAAAAAATACTATGACAAAACAATTGATATATACCAAGCTGAAGATGCATTCATTTCAGAATATAGCCACAAACTCGGGAATATCTTCAAATACACGGTAAACATCCCCATAAAGCTCAAATCAATCCATCTCCCGAAATATCGTCTCATTTTCGGCTCCAATCATGAAGACGGATTGATATTAATGGCCGATAACATGAACAAGAAGTGGAAACAAATGTTGGAAAATCAAAGAGGCGGGCAACAAGTGCTGTTCGATTTTGAATTTTCTGGCGTTTCGAGTGACGAGCTTTATGAAAATGTTTTATTATTGGTTGCTAAAAACAGCTCCGGAGTGCTTCTCAGAGAACTTATTGTTAAATTGATTCAGAAATATGGAATCACTTTTTCTGAATCAGAGTACAAGGAAAAGATCAAACAGATGGAACAGGATTCAGATTTGATTGTTGATCGAGTGCCGGCTACGACGCCAAAGGGAAAGCCAGCAACAGCCATGGACTATGGCAAGTACAAAATTACCATTAGGAAAAGGATTTAGGCATGCGAAGAAAGTGCGCCACCACTATAATCCGGAAATCACTTCTTTATAAAACCGCCGTCGAATACGGCGACTATACCATCAACCACATTGAAGGCTGCTCTCACGGCTGTCTGTACCCTTGTTACGCCATGATGATGGCTAAAAGGTTCGGGAAAGTTAAGAGCTATGAAGAATGGATTGAGCCCAAGATAGTCGAAAACGCTGTGGACTTGCTGAGGAAGGAAATTCCTAAAGCCAAGGATAAGATTAAGTTTGTGCATTTATGCTTTAGCACCGACCCGTTTATGCATGGTTATCAAGATATATCGGATTTAAGTGTCCGGCTCATAGGAATGCTTAATGATGCAGGTATCAGATGCACTGCGTTGACAAAGGGAATTCTGCCGATGGAGTTGACATCCTTGAGCAAAAAAAATGAATTCGGGATCACTTTGGTTTCACTGAATGAAAATTTCAGAAAAAAATATGAGCCAGGGTCCGCGCCATACGAGGATCGTATTGACCACCTCTACAAGCTGCACAAGAAGGGTATCAAGACATGGGTAAGCATCGAACCCTATCCTACGCCGAACATGGTGAACCAAAGTTTCCGCGATATATTGAGGGCCGTTTCATTCGTTGACAAGATTATTTTCGGAAGGCTGAACTACAATACGATGGTTACGCGGTTTCCAGAATATAAAGCCTTCTATAACGAACTTAGCCGGCAGATCATAGATTTTTGCGTCTCGCATAAGATAGAATATCACATAAAAAGGGGCACCGCCACGAGCGAGGCAGAAACAAGCAGTAAGAACGGGAAAACAGCAAGGCTGTTTGAAGTCTGTACCGTATGATCTCAGGCTCGTTGGTTGAGTCAGGGAGGGTGAATGAAAACACGGCTGATCCTCAAGCCCGGGCGGCCGGGCACGAAAAGCCTGGCGAAACAGTACGGCGACGCCCTGCTCTGCGTCCGCTTCAGGTACGACGAAAAGCTGCGGCAGCGCCTGAAAACAGTCGAGCTGGTCATCGAAAGGACCGACTGGACGCCGCCCCCTCCGCAATATACCGCGGACGCCCTGGTGCCC
>OFHG01000329.1_pt1 | contig 20133 bp, 33 predicted proteins | sample 1521931 | NCBI WGS metagenome assembly OFHG01 (sample SAMEA2468438, study PRJEB22500) | soil metagenome | biome: Glassland; feature: Farmland; material: Clay | place: Australia | collected 2013-01-31 | depth 0.55 m
CGGGCGACAGCGTCAATCTGGAGATCGAGTTGATTACGCCCATCGCCATGGAGAAGGGCTTGCGGTTCGCCATCCGCGAGGGCGGCCACACGGTGGGCGCGGGCAGCGTCACCGAGGTGCTGAAGTAACGAAGTTCTCAGTTGTCAGTCTTCGGTTATCAGTAAGAACGACGCCCTGCGATAACTGAAAACTGATAACCGAAAACTGAGAACAGTTCTTAAGAGGCGCGATGCTACACCAGAAGATAAGAATTCGGCTCAAGGGATACGATCACCGCGTGCTGGATCAGTCCGCGGCGGACATCGTTTCGACGGCGAAGCGCACGGGCGCGGTGGTGGCGGGGCCGATTCCGCTCCCGACCATCAAGAACAAGTACTGCGTGCTGCGCTCGCCGCATACGGACAAAAAATCGCGCGAGCAATTCGAGATCCGCACGCACAAGCGGCTGATTGATCTCCTGGAGCCGACCACGCAGACGATCGAAGCCCTGACGAAGTTGGATTTGCCGTCGGGCGTGGACATCGAGATTAAGGCGTTCGGGAAGGAACACACGAAGTGAAAAAGATGTCCTTGGTCCGTTGTCAATTGTCCGTTGCAGAAACCGTTAGCAACTGACAACTGACAACGGACGAAGGACAACGGACAGTGGACTAGCATGGTAAACGCGATACTTGGCAAGAAACTCGGCATGACCCAGATCTTTAAAGAGAACGGCGACGTGGTTCCCGCCACGGTGCTGAAGGCCGGGCCGTGCGTGGTGGTGCAGCGCAAGACGGCCGCGAAAGATGGCTACGAAGCGGTGCAGCTCGGTCTGGTGGAAGTGCCCGGCCCCAAGCGCGTCACCAAGCCCATGGAAGGCCATTTCAAGAAGGCGGGCGCCAACCCGGTCCGCTTCTTGCGCGAGGTGCGGCTGACTACGGGCGTCGAGGAAATCAAAACCGGCGACAAGGTTCTCGTCGAGCAGTTCGCGGTTGACGATCTGGTGGACGTAACGGGCGTTTCCAAGGGGCGTGGTTTTGCCGGATTTCACAAGCGGCACCACTTCGGCGGCGGCGGGGCGGCGCACGGTTCGATGTTCCACCGCGCGCCGGGCTCGATTGGCGCCTCCTCGTACCCTTCACGGGTGATGAAGGGAATGCGCGCGGCAGGCCACATGGGCACGGATCGAGTGACGATTCGCAATCTTCAAGTCGTCCAGGTGCTTCCTGAGGACAACACCCTGGTGGTTTGCGGAGCGGTGCCGGGTCCCAAAGGCGCTTACGTGGTGGTGCGAAAGGCCAAGGCGCCGCATAAGTGAAAGTAAGCGGTATGCAGTCGGCAGAAAGCAGAGTCCTGGAAGCTGACCGATGATAGCTGAGAGCTAAAAATGGCGAAGGTGGAAGTCAAAAATCTTGAAGGCAAGACGGTGAAAGAGCTGGAACTCGCGGACGAGATTTTCACCGCGAAGCCGAACCAGAGCCTGCTGTGGGAAGCGACCAAGGCGTACCTGGCGGGGCTGCGCCGCGGAACGCACTCGACCAAGAGCCGCGGCGAAGTCTCCGGCGGCGGCAAAAAGCCCTGGCGTCAGAAGGGCACCGGCCGGGCGCGCGTGGGCTCGATTCGTAGCTCGCTCTGGCGGCACGGTTCGATCGCGCACGGCCCCAAGCCGCGCGATTACTCTCTCAGGTTCTCGCGGCGGTCGCTAGAAGGCGCGCTGCGCTCGGCGCTCGCGGCCAAGTTCCAGGAGAACAAGCTGACCGTGGTCGACCAGTTCAACCTTGCCGAAGCGAAGACCAAGAATTTCGCCGGCATCCTGCGCAAGATGGACGTGAACAAGACCGTGCTGGTGGTGGACGACACGACGAACCGCAACCTGGAGCTTTCCTCGCGCAACATCGCGGGCTGTGACCTGGTGCGGCACCACAAGGTTCATCCTTACCACCTGATGAGCCACGACCGGCTGCTGATTTCGGAAGGCGCGCTGGTGCGGCTCGAGGAGCGGTTGCGATGAGCAAGAATCCTTATCAGGTGATCGAGAAGCCGATCATCACTGAAAAAGGCATGGACGTGAAGGAGCGCGCCCGGACGCTCTGCTTCCGGGTGGACCGGCACGCGACGAAAACCGAAATCAAGGCGGCTGTGCAGGCGATCTTCAAGGTGAAAGTTCAGTCGGTCCACACCGCGTTGCAGCACGGCAAGAAGAGGACGCAGGGCAGGACCTTCGGCTTTCGGCCCGACTGGAAAAAGGCCTTCGTCAAGCTGAAGCGCGGCGAGAAGATGCCGGAATACGCGGAGAACGTGTAGGCGAACCCGCAGCGCGGATCGCGGAAGACGGAAGATTATGGGAATCAAAACATTCCGACCCTATACCGAAACACGGCGTTACCAGACGCAGCTGACCTTCGAGGAATTGACTTCGTCGGTGCCCCACAGGCCGTTGCTGGAATCGAAGCAGCGGATTTCCGGGCGCAACAACCAGGGACGACTGACCATCTGGCGGCGCGGCGGTGGGCATAAACGTAATTATCGCGTGATCGATTTCAAGCGCGACAAGATCGGCATCCCGGCGCGCGTGGCCACCGTCGAGTACGATCCCAACCGTTCGGCGATGATCGCGCTGGTGCATTACGCCGACGGCGACAAGCGTTACATTCTTTATCCCCTCGGCCTGAAGGTGGGCGACAAGATTCTGGCCGGGCCCGAAGCGGATATCGTGGTGGGGAACGCACTGCCGCTCAAGAGCATCCCTACCGGTACGATGATCCACAACATCGAGATGCGGCCGGGCAAGGGCGGGCAGATGGTGCGCTCGGCGGGCGGTGCGGCGCAGTTGCTGGCCAAGGAAGGCGAATACGCGCAAGTGCGGCTGCCGTCCGGGGAAGTTCGCCGAGTGCATATTGATTGCATGGCTTCCATCGGGCAGGTCGGCAACCTGGACCACGAAAACATCACCATCGGCAAGGCCGGGCGCAAGCGCTGGATGGGAATCCGGCCCACGGTGCGCGGAGTGGTGATGAACCCAGTCGATCACCCGCACGGCGGCGGTGAAGGCAAGACGAGTGGCGGGCGCAATCCCGTGACGCCGTGGGGACAGCCGACGCGCGGCTACAAGACGCGCAACAACAAGCGGACCGACCGCTTCATCGTGAAACGGCGGCAAACACGCCGGAAAAAGAGTTAGGAGGACGCCTTGGGAAGGTCGCTTAAGAAAGGACCGTTTGTGGACCTTCACCTTATCAAGAAGATCGAGCTGCTCAACCGGCGGTTCGAAAAGAAAGTGGTGAAGACCTGGTCGCGGCGTTCGACCATCGTTCCGGAAATGGTCGGGCACACGATCGCGGTGCACAACGGCAAGAAGTTTATTCCGGTGTACGTCACGGAAAACATGGTTGGGCACAAGCTGGGAGAGTTTTCCCCCACGCGGACGTTCAAAGGTCACAGCGTCAAGATCGCTGCCGAACGAGCCGCGGCGGTCGCCCCGGTTCCGGCCGGCGGCGTGGCCCCGGGTGGAGCGGCTCCGAAGCCCGCAAGTCCCCCGGCAGGCGCTGCGAGCTGATTTCCGGGTTTGAGCTGGAGAAGAACACATGGAAGCGAGCGCCACAATCAAATATGTAAGGTTATCGCCCCAAAAGGCGCGCCTGGTGATTGATCTCATCCGCGGCAAGAAAGCTCCGGAGGCGCTCAGCATTTTGGGTTACGCGAAATCGGAGCACAAAGGCATCAAGCGTCTGGGCCACACGAAGAAGCGCGCCGCCTACGACATCGCCAAGGCGCTTTTTTCGGCGATTGCAAACGCCGAGCAGAAATCCGAGAACGTGGATGTGGACGAGCTTGTGGTGAAGAAAGCCTACGTGGACGACGGCCCGCGGATGAAGCGGATTCGCCCGGCGCCCATGGGCCGCGCGTATCGCTACCAGCGGCGTATGAGTCACATTACGGTGGTGGTCGAACAGCCGGAAGTTTGAAAGGCGGCGACTTGGGCTTCGAAGCCCAAGCCCGATTGAAGGAGGCGCGATTTGGGTCAGAAGGTTCATCCCTACGGATTTCGACTGGGATACAACAAAACGTGGAAGTCGCGCTGGTTTGCCAAAAAAGATTACTCCAGCATGCTGCACGAGGATTTGGTCCTCAAGAAGCGGCTGAAGGAGCAGTTGAAGAGCGCGGGCGTGGCCTCCATCGAAGTGGAGCGGCCGGGAAACAAGCTGAAGATCAGCATCCACACCGCGCGGCCGGGAATCATCATCGGACGCAAGGGAGCTGAGATTGACCGCCTGCGCCAGGAAGTGCAAAGGCGCACCGGGCGCGAAGTGCTGCCCATCAACATCCAGGAAGTGCATCGGCCGGAGCTGAACGCGCAACTGGTGGCGGAATCGATCGCGCTGCAACTCGAGAAGCGCGTGGCCTTCCGCCGCGCCATGCGGAAAGCGGTGGATTCAGCGCTGCGCTTCGGCTGCAAGGGCATCAAGGTGCGTTGCGGCGGCCGGCTGAACGGCGCGGAAATTGCGCGCTCGGAGTGGTACTTGCAGGGGCGATTGCCGCTGCACACTCTGCGCGCCGATATTGACTACGGGCTGGCCGAGGCCATGACCACTTACGGAGTGATCGGCGTGAAGTGCTGGATCTATAACGGCGAGATTCTGGAGCAGAAGAAGCGGCCGCAGAAAACCGAGGAGCCGGTCGCGGAAACCGCGGCTTAGCAGAATCGAGTTCCGGCAATGGAGAAGAACTTGGAAGGTTCAGTTCTGAGATGCAAGCGAACTTGATGACTGAAGACTGAAAACTGAGAACTTCTTATGTTAATGCCCAGCAAAGTGAAGTTCCGGAAGCAGCAGCGAGGACGGCGCCGCGGCAAGGCGTGGCGCGGGTCCGACCTCTCTTTCGGGGATTATGGATTGAAAGTGCTCGAGGCGGGCTGGATTACCGACCGCCAGATCGAAGCCAGCCGCGTGGCCATCATGCGCTTCATCAAGCGCGGCGGAAAACTCTGGATTCGGATTTTTCCGGACAAGCCGGTGACCAAGAAGCCGGCTGAAACCCGCATGGGCAAAGGCAAGGGCGCGCCGGAGTACTGGGTGGCGGTGGTGAAGCCGGGACGGATTCTTTTCGAGATGGAAGGCGTGACGGAAGCGGAGGCGCGCCAGGCGATGCGCCTGGCCAGCCACAAGCTGGCATTGCCCACCGTGTTCGTCCAGCGAACGGTGACCGGCTGATAAGTTTGACGGAGCGGAACGAGATGAAAGCAGAAAAGATGCGGGAATGGACAGCGGACGAGATGCGCGCCAAGGAGCGCGAGTTTTCCGACCAGCTCTTCCGATTGAAGTTCCAGCTGGCGAGCGGGCAGTCCGACGTGCTGCAAAAAATCCGCGTCCTGCGCAGAGACATCGCCCGGGTGAAAACCCTGCTGCGGCAAAATGAAATGCAGGCGGCGGAGGGAGCGGAAAAGAAATCTTGAGCCGGGCTGGGGAACGATCTCGCCCGCGGATGAACAGGCTATGGAAACACATCGTCAGGAAAAGATCGGCCGGGTCACCAGCACGAAGATGCAGAAGACGGTCGTCGTGACCGTGACTCGCCAGACCACGCACCCGCTTTACAAACGGGTGGTGCGGCGTTCCAAGAATTTTCTGGCTCACGATGAGAAGAGCCAGTGCGCGGTGGGCGATTGGGTGCGAATCCGGGAGACGCGGCCGCTGTCGCGCCTGAAGCGCTGGCGCGTGGTGCGGGTGATCTCTAGGGCGACGCCCGCGAGTGAGACGACGGAGAGTGCGTCATGATCGGAATGCGGACCATCCTTCAGGTGGCGGACAATTCCGGGGCGCGGCGCCTTTCCTGCATCCTGCCCCTGGGCGGCGACGTGGGCTTGCAGGCGGGATTAGGAGACGTGGTGACGGCCGCGGTCAAAGAGGCGGCGCCGGACAGCGCCATTCCCAAGGGCAAAGTGGTCAAATGCGTCATCGTGCGCATGCGCAAGGAGCAGCGGCGGCGCGACGGAAGCTATATTCGTTTTGACGAGAATGCCGCCGTCTTGATCAATGATGCGGGTGAGCCGGTGGGTACGCGTGTTTTCGGGCCGGTGGCGCGCGAACTGCGCGAGAAGAAATTTCTGAAGATCGTCTCGCTGGCTCCGGAGGTTTTGTGATGGGGTCGCTGGCTATTCGAAAGAACGACGAGGTGCAGGTGGTTGCCGGGCGCGACAGGGGCAAGGTGGGACGGGTGCTCGAAGTCGTGCCAGAGAAACACCAGGTTTTCGTCGAGCATGTCAACATGATCAAGCGGCATACCCGGCCCAACCCGAACAAGCAGATCCGCGGCGGCATTCTCGAGAAAGAAGGCCCGATCCACGTTTCGAACGTCGCCCTGGTTTGCAGCGACTGCGGCCCGACGCGCTTCCGCCGCGCCGCCAAGGCGGAAGGCAAGAAAGTGCGGGTCTGCGCCAAGTGCGGGAAGGTCTTGGACAGATAATCTCAAGGGGACAGGACAGCGCGATTATGGCGCCACGATTGAAAGAGCGGTACCAGAAGGAAGTTGTTCCGGCCCTGCGCAAGGAATTTCGGTATTCCAGCACCATGGCGGTGCCGCGCTTGCGTAAGATTGTGGTGAACATGGGGCTGGGGGAAGCGATCCAGAATGCCAAGCTGCTGGATTCGGCGACGCAGGAGCTGGCGCAGATTGTTGGCCAGCGCCCGGTGATTACGCGGGCCAAGAAGTCCATCGCCAATTTCAAGCTGCGCAAGAATATGCCCATCGGGGCGATGGTCACGCTGCGTGGCGACCGGATGTACGAATTCTTCGACCGTCTGGCCAATGTGGCGCTGCCGCGCGTGCGCGATTTCCGCGGGCTCTCCACGCGCGCCTTCGACGGGCGAGGCAATTACACGCTGGGCTTGCGGGACCAGTTGGTTTTTCCGGAGATTGATTATTCGAAAGTGGACAAGGTCAAAGGAATGAACATTTCCATCGTCACCGATGCCCGGACGGACGCCGAGGCGCTGGCGCTGCTGCGGCATCTCGGCATGCCGTTCCGCACCGAGGCGCCGCGCGGGCAGGGCGGCGGGACGGCGGAAGTGGAAAAGGCGGGAGGCTAATCCGTGGCGCGCACCTCACAGATGGCGAAGCTGGTCAAGAAACCCAAGTTCAAGATCCGTCACCGCAACCGCTGCCGGATCTGCGGGCGCCCGCGCGGTTACCTGCGCAAGTTCGATATGTGCCGTCTCTGTTTCCGCCAGCTCGCGCTCAAGGGAGACCTCCCGGGCGTGATGAAATCGAGTTGGTAGGCCAGGCACGGGAATCTTGCAGCCGGGGAGAAAGAATGTCAGCCGTAACTGATCCGATCGCCGACATGCTAACGCGAATCCGCAACGGGATCCAGGCGCGCCATACGCGGGTGGATATGCCCGCCTCGAAGCTGAAGACCGAGGTGGCGAGGATTCTGAAGGAAGAAGGCTACATCAGCAACTTCAAGCTGGCGGAAGAAGGGAAGAAGAAAGTCCTGAAAATCTTCCTGCGCTACGGCGCGGAGGGTGAAAGCGCGATTAGCGTCGTCGAGCGCGTTTCCAAGCCCGGCCGCCGTGTCTACGTTGCCGCCGACGAAATTCCCCGCGTGCTGGGAGGCCTCGGCATCAACATTATCACCACCCCGCGCGGCGTGATGACCGGCAAGGCGGCGCGAAAATCGCGCGTGGGCGGAGAGTTGCTCTGCAACGTTTCGTAAGCGGGAGCTTGAAAAGGGCCGCCGCAGCGGGCGGCGGAGACAAGAGCTATGTCGAGAATTGGAAATAAGATCATCGAGGTGCCTGCCGGGGTCACCGTGGACCCGCAGGAAACGGCGGTGCTGGTCAAGGGGCCCAAAGGCGCGCTGCGCGTGGACCTGCCGGAAGGGGTTCGGTTCGAGAAGAAGGATGGGCGGCTGCTGGCTCGTCGGGAAAACGACGAACTGGCGGCGCTGCACGGCCTGGCGCGCAGCCTGGTGGCCAACGCCGTGCGCGGAGTCTCGCAGGGATTCGAAAAGCACCTGGACATTGTGGGAATCGGCTATCGCGCCGAGGTCAAGGGCAAATCGCTGAGTTTCGCCCTCGGCTATTCGCACCCCATCGAGTATCCGATTCCCGAAGGCCTGACGATTACCGTGGACAAGCAAACGCACATCGTCGTTCAAGGTTCCGACCGGCGCCTGGTGGGACAAGTCGCCGCCGAGATCCGCGGCCTTCGTCCTCCCGACCCTTACAAGAACAAGGGAATCCGGTACACCGGCGAGCGCCTGAAGAAGAAGGTGGGCAAGGCGGTCGGAGCGGCGGGCGGCGCGGCGGGTGGCGCCAAGTAGTCGGGATGCCGAGCGAAGGGTAATTCTATGCTGACACAGATTTCCAAGAACGCCGTACGCCAGCGGATTCACCAGAGGAGCCGCCGGCGCCTGCGCGGGCAGGCGCAAGCCCCGCGAGTGAACGTTTACCGGTCGCTGAATCACATCTACGTGCAGATTGTTGACGACACGCAGGGGCGAACGCTGGTGGCGGCATCTTCGCGCGACAAGGAAGTTCGCAAGACGCTGAAGAACGGCGGGAACGTCGCCGCGGCGAAAGTGGTTGGCAAGGTGCTGGCGGAACGCGCCAAAACCGCCGGAATTACGCGCGTGGTTTTTGACCGCGGCGGTTACACGTATCACGGGCGGGTCAAGGCGCTGGCGGATGCGGCCCGCGAGGGGGGCTTGAAATTCTAGCCCGCCGGTCGGCGCACGGGGAGGAGCAAGTTGTTCAATCGGATAGATCCCAATACGTTGAATTTGAAGGACCAGGTAGTTTCCATCAACCGCGTGACCAAAGTCGTGAAGGGAGGCAAGAACCTCAGCTTCTCGGCTCTGGTGGTGGTGGGCGATGGCGGCGGCCATGTGGGATACGGCTCCGGCAAGGCCCGGGAAGTTCCGATGGCCATCCGCAAAGGGATCGAGGCGGCCAAGAAATCGCTGGTCAGGGTGAACATTACGGCCACGTCCATTCCCCATGCAGTGCTCGGCCGGTTCGGAGCGGGGAGGGTGCTCTTGAAGCCCGCTGCTGAAGGCACGGGCGTGATTGCCGGCGGAACGGTGCGGGCGGTAGTGGTGGCGGCGGGAATCCAGAACGTTCTCACCAAATCGCTCGGAACCACCAACCCTCACAACGTGGTCAAAGCGACGATGGATGCTTTGCTCAAGCTTCGCTCCAAAGACACCGCCGCGGCGGCCCGCGGCAAGGCGCCGGAAGAGATCTGAATATGAACGGAACTGTGACGGAATACGCGCACAAGACAATCCAGATCAAGTGGGTCCGCAGCGGCATCGGATTCACGCGCCAGCAGAAGAAGATGGTGCGGAGTCTGGGGCTGCTCCGCTTGAACCAGATCGTGGCCAGGCCCGATACGCCGCAGATTCGAGGGCTGGTGGAAAGCATTCCCCACCTTGTCAAGATTGTCAGCGCGCCGGAGAAACCGGCTTGGATGTCGGTGCCGGAATACACGATTTATCCTCCGAGTCCCGAGGAGATTGCCGCCGCGCGCGCGGCAAAAAAGAAAAAGCCGGCCAAGGTGTCGGAGCCGGCAGCCGAACCTGTCGTGGCGGAACCAGTGGCTGAGGAGCAAGCCGAGCCTGAGGAAGTTGGTGCCAAGCCCGCGGCCAAGGCGAAGAAGCCGGCGAAGGCTGCGGCAGCGAAATCCAAGGCAGCCAAGGGCGCGGCAGCCCAAAAACCCAAGAAGGCGGAGAAGCCTTCGAAGGCCACCAAGAAGACCAGGAAATAGGTAACTGAACATGGCCATTCATGCGGGAACACTTCGACCTCCACGAGGCGCCAACAAACGGCCGAAGCGCATCGGCTTCGGCATGGGCTCGGGCCACGGCAAGACGGCCACGCGCGGCTCGAAAGGCCAGCGCTCGCGCGCCGGCTCGCGCACGCGGCCGGGCTTCGAAGGCGGACAGATGCCGCTTCATCGCCGCCTGCCCAAGCGGGGATTTACCAACATTTTCAAGAAGCAGTACGCGCTCGTCCATCTGGGCGATCTGCAAAAGTTCGGAGCTGAGGAAGCGGTCACGCCGGAAGCGCTGCTCAAGCGTGGGGTGATCAAGCGGCTCGGCGACGGGCTGCGCGTGCTCGGCGACGGCGAATTGAAAGCGCCACTCAAGATTTCCGCGCACCATTTCTCCAAGTCCGCGCTGGAGAAAATTCAGAAGGCGGGCGGCAAGGCTGAGGTGATTCCGGCATGATGGAGTCGCTGAAAAGCATCACAGAGATTCCGGATCTGCGGAAGCGCATCCTGTTTACTCTGCTGATGCTGGCCATCTACCGGTTGGGGTCGTTCGTGCCGACGCCGGGCATCAACGCCGACGTCTTCGAACAGATGTTCAGCCAGCTGGCGGGGTCGCTGTTCGGATTGCTCTCCATGTTTTCCGGCGGCAGCCTGCGCCGCCTTACGGTTTTCGCGCTGGGGATTATGCCGTACATCACGGCATCGATCATCCTGCAGTTGTTGGGCGTCGTTTCCCCCACGCTCGAAAAGCTGCAGAAGGAAGGCGAGCTGGGACGGAAGAAGATCACCGAGTACACGCGCTGGCTGACGGTGGGGCTGAGCTTGTTCCAGTCCTTCGCCATCGCGGTGGCGCTGGAAAAGCAGTCCACGGGCGGCGGGCCGCACATCGTCACCAACCCCGGGCCGCTTTTCATTTTCACCACGGTGGTGACGCTTACCACCGGCGCGGTGTTCGTGATGTGGCTGGGCGAGCAGATCACCGCGCGCGGCATCGGAAACGGGATGTCGTTGCTGATCTTTGCCGGCATCGTGGTGGGGTTGCCACGGGCCATCGGCGATTTGTACGACAAGGTTTTTGTCACGCGCGAATGGAACCTGGCCGTGCTGCTGATGCTGCTGACCTTCATGCTCGCCATTGTGGCGTTCATCGTATTGGTCGAGCGCGGCGAGCGGCGCATTCCGATTCAGTACGCCAAGCGCGTGGTGGGGCGCAAAGTGATGGGGGGCGTTTCGACCCACCTGCCCCTCAAAGTGAACAGCGGCGGGGTGATGCCGATCATCTTCGCGGTCTCACTTCTGACGTTCCCGCAGACGATCGGCCTGTTCATGTCAAAGACTTCGCCGGTCGGGCATGTCATTGACCGCTTTATGCAACTGTTTGCCTGGGGCGAGCCGCTTTACACGCTGACTTACATCCTGCTGATCATGTTCTTCGCCCACTTTTACCTGTCCATCATCTACAACCCGGACGAGGTGGCGGACAACGTCAGGAAACAGGGCGGATTCATTCCCGGCATCCGGCCCGGCAAGCGCACCGCCGACCACTTGGACGACGTGTTGACCAAGATCACCTGGGTCGGCGGGATTTACCTGGCGCTGGTGGCGCTGATCCCGGAGATCATGCTGGCCGGGCTGCGCGTCAATCATTTGCCGGTCTGGCTGGGCGGCGGCTGGTTCGACTCGCACCTTCCGACCTGGCTGCTGCACGGATTGAACGTGAATTTCTATTTCGGCGGCACTTCGCTGCTGATTGTGGTGGGCGTGGCGATGGACACCATCCAGCAGGTGGAAGCGCAGCTCATTATGCGGCACTACGAAGGCTTCATGAAGAAAGGGCGCATCCGCGGGCGGAGGAGCGGTTACTGACGCCGCCCGGCGAGAAGGGAGAAACCCGATGAGAGCTCAGGCGTTGATATTCCTCGGGGCCCCGGGAGCCGGCAAGGGAACGCAAGCCAGGGAAGTTTCCAAAGAGCTTGGCATTCCGCAGATTTCGACCGGAGACATGTTGCGCGAGGCGGTGAAGAAAGGGACGCCGCTGGGCCTGGAGGCGAAGAAGAAAATGGAGGCCGGCGAACTGGTGCCCGATGAAGTGGTTTGCGGCATCGTCGAAGAACGCGTCGGCCAGCCGGACGCCGCCCAGGGATTTGTCCTGGACGGCTTCCCGCGCACCATCCCGCAGGCGCAATTTGTGGACGCGATGCTGGAAAGGAAAGGGAGAGGCAATCCGCTGGCCGTGAATATCCGCGTGGATGAGGACGTTCTGCTCAAGCGGCTGACCGGCCGCCGGACGTGCTCGGTGTGCGGCGAGATTTACAATGTGCACTTCAACCCTCCCAAGGTGGATGGAATCTGCGACAAGGACGGCGGCAAGCTCCTGGAACGCGCCGATGACAACGAGAGCACCATCCGGCAGCGCCTAGTGGCTTACAACAAACAGACGAGCCCGTTGATTGACTATTACCGGGAGAAGAAGCTTTTGCACGAGGTGAACGGAAATCTGGAGCCGGACCAGATTTCCAAGACTCTCATTCCCTATTTGAAGGGTGCATGATCATCTGCAAATCACCTGCGGAAATCGAGAAGCTGCGGCGGAGCGGGCAGGTGGTGCGGCAGGTTCTGCTGGAGGCCAAAGAATTAGTTAAGCCGGGAGAAACCACCCTGGAACTGGAAAGGTTCGTGGAGAAGCGGCTGCGCGAGCTGGGCGCAAAGCCCGCTTCAAAAGGCTACCGTGGGTATCCCTGGTGCTTGTGCACTTCGGTCAACGACGAGATCGTTCACGGCATGCCTTCCAACCGGAGGCTGCGCGAGGGTGACATTATCGGGCTGGACCTGGGCGTGATCGTGGACGGCTACTACGGCGATTCCGCTCTGACCGTTCCGGTGGGGCAGGTCTCCCCCGAAGCCGCGAAGCTGGTCCGGGTGACCGAGGAATCGTTGGTACTGGGCATTCAGCAGGCCCGATGTGGCAACCGGTTGGGGGATATTTCGTTTGCCGTGCAGCAGCACGTGGAGCGCAACGGCTTTTCGGTGGTGCGCGAGATGGTGGGGCACGGCATCGGCCGGGAGTACCACGAGGAACCGCAGGTGCCGAACTTCGGGCGGCCCGGCCACGGCCCAGTGCTGAAGGAAGGCATGGTGTTCACCATCGAGCCGATGGTGAATGCTGGCGATTATGCGATGCGGATTTTGGACGACCAGTGGACGGCCGTCACCGTCGACGGAAGTCTTTCGGCGCATTTTGAACACACGATCGCCGTGACGCGAAACGGGCCGGAAGTGCTCTCACGGCAGCCGGTCGCGCCGGAAACGGCCAAAACGACATGAGCAAGAAAGAAGACGCCATCGAAGTGATTGCTACGGTGATTGAGCCGTTGCCGAATGCCATGTTTCGCGTCGAACTCGACAACAAGCATCGCGTGCTGGCGCACATTTCGGGAAAGATGCGGAAGAATTTCATCCGCATTCTTCCGGGCGACAAGGTCGCCGTGGAGCTTTCGCCCTACGACCTGACCCGCGGCCGGATCGTCTATCGGTACAAGTAACGAGTCCCGAAGTCGCGCGCCCAAGGCCGGCAGGCTGGAGAAGGAAACGATGAAAGTCCGATCCTCAGTTCGAAAGATTTGTACCAAGTGCAAAATCGTCAAGCGCCGCGGCGTGGTGCGGGTGATCTGCGTGAACTCGAAGCACAAGCAGCGGCAGGGCTGAGCGGCATCAGCGCAGGAGGAAAGTCATGGCGAGAATCGCGGGAATCGATTTACCTCGCACCAAAAGGGCGGAGATCGGGTTGACCTACATCTACGGCATCGGCCGGACGCGTTCGATGTCCATCCTGGCCCGGGCGGGCGTGGACCCCAACAAGAAGGTCAAGGACCTGAACGAAGACGAGGTTTCCAAGATCCGCCAGATCATCGAAGAAGAAGGCGCGGTGGAAGGCGATCTCCGCAAGGAAGTCGCCATGAACGTGAAGCGGCTGATTGAAATCGGCTCGTATCGCGGCTACCGGCACCGGCGCAGCCTTCCGGTACGCGGGCAGCGCACGCACACCAACGCCCGAACGCGCAAGGGGCCGAGGCGCGGAACGATCGCCAACAAGAAGCGCGCCACGGCGAAAACGTAGCCCGGAGGTCGAATCGAGGAGTTATGGCCAAAGCAGCACCCAAGGCGGGAAAGAAGAAAGCTTTCAAGAAAAAGGAAAAGCGCATCGTGCCCAACGGCGTGGCGCACATCCAGGCGTCGTTCAACAACACGCTGGTGAGCATCACGGACCTGGAAGGGAAACTGGTGTGCTGGTCGAGTGCGGGGTCTCTGGGATTCCGCGGCTCGCGCAAAGGCACGCCCTTTGCCGCCCAGCAAGCGGCGCAGCGCGCCGCCAGCTCGGCGCGCGACCACGGAATGAGATCGGTGGAAGTGCACGTCAAGGGGCCGGGCTCCGGCCGCGAGTCGGCGATTCGCGCTCTGGCCGCGGCGGGCCTGGAAGTGCGCACGATCCGCGACGTCACGCCGATTCCGCACAACGGTTGCCGCCCGCCGAAGCGGCGCAGAGTTTAATCGTGGGATTTTGTTTGCTGTAACGGGCGCTCGGACGCCCGGAGGAGGATGGATTGGCAAGGTATCGCGAGGCAGTTTGCCGGCTGTGCCGCCGGGAAGGCATCAAGCTGTTCTTGAAGGGACAGCGCTGCCTGACAGACAAGTGCGCCATTGAGAAGCGCAACTTCCAGCCCGGCCAGCACGGCAAGGCGCGCCGGCCGAAACTGGTGGGCTACGGGTTGCAGCTGCGCGAGAAACAGAAGGTTCGCCGCCTGTACGGAATCATGGAAGACCAGTTCCGCGGATATTTTGAGAAGGCAGCGCGGATGGAGGGCATTACGGGAGAGAATCTGCTCGCCATCCTGGAGCGGCGCCTGGACAACGTGGTTTACCGCATGGGGCTGGCCACTTCGCGCGCCGAGGCGCGGCAACTGGTTCGGCACGGGCACATCCTGGTGAACGGCCGCAAAGTGAACATCCCTTCTTATCAGGTCAACCCGGGGCATGAGATTTCGGTGCGCGAGGCGAGCCGCAAGTCGCAGTTTATCCTGCGCGCGCTCGACCTGGCGGGCAGCCGCGGCGTGCCGCCCTGGCTGACGTTCGATCGCGAAGCCTTCAAGGGAAACATCGCGTCCCTGCCCAAGCGCGAGGACGTGAACTTCCCCATCCAGGAACAGATGATCGTCGAACTCTATTCGAAATAAAGATTCGCACCGCGAGTGCGGCGGGATCCGCCAGCGGATTCCAGGGAGGTCAGTGAGATGCTTTGGAAAGGTTTTCAGAAGCCGAAACGTTTGGCGTGCGACAACGAAACGCTGACGGATAAATACGGCCAGTTCAGCGCGCAGCCCTTCGAGCGCGGCTTTGGCACCACCATCGGCAACGCCTTGCGCCGCGTTCTGCTCTCTTCCATTGAGGGGGCGGCGATCACCGCGGTCAAGATTGAAGGTGTGCTGCACGAGTTTTCTTCCATTCCCGGCGTGGTGGAAGATGCCACCGATATCATCCTCAACCTCAAGCAGATTCCGCTGAAGATGAACGTGGAAGGCCCGAAGACTCTGACGCTGCACGTGGACCGGCCCGGTGAAGTGACCTCACGGATGATTCAGGAAGACGCTGACGTCGAGATTCTCGACAAGGACGTTTATCTCGCCACCGTCAGCGAGAACGGCAGCCTGCAGATCGAGATGCGCGTCAAGGTCGGGCGCGGTTACGTTCCGGCCGAGAAGAATTTTGACGAGGACCTGCCCATCGGTTATATCCCGCTCGATTCCGCGCATTCGCCCATCCGCAAAGTCAACTACACGGTGGAAGCGGCGCGCCTCGGGCAGATGACCGACTATGACAAGCTCACGCTGGATGTCTGGACGAACGGCGCCGTCGCGCCACCGGACGCGGTCGGCCTGGCCGCTAAGCTGCTGAAAGACCACATGACCATCTTCATCAACTTTGAAGAGGAGCCGGAGGCGGAAGAAGTCCCGGCGGAGCGGACGGTGGAAGTCCGCAACGAGAACCTGGACCGCTCGGTCGAAGAACTCGAGCTTTCCGTGCGCTCCTACAATTGCCTGAAGAACGCCAACATCACCACCATCCGCGAACTGGTGCTGAAAACCGAGCAGGACATGCTCAAGACCAAGAACTTCGGCCGCAAGTCGCTGAACGAGATCAAGGAGATTCTCGCCTCCATGGGTCTGAGCCTGGGCATGAAGTTCGACGAGAAGGGCGCGCCCATCTTGCCTGCGCCGGAAGTGCCCCACCAACTCTAAGGACAGGATAAGTCAATGCGTCATCGCAATTACGGACGAAAGCTGAGCAGAAACACCGAGCACCGCCGCGCGCTGCTGCGGAATCTGGTGACCTCGCTGATTCTCGACGAGCGGATCGAGACGACGGTGGCCAAGGCGAAAGCGGCGCGGGGAATCGCCGAGCAGATGATCACGCTCGGCAAGCGCGGCGACTCGAACGCCCGGCGCCTGGCGGAGGGGTATTGCATGACCCGCACCGCCGTCAAAAAACTCTTCGACGACGTGGCCAAGCGCTTCGCAAAGCGCTCGGGCGGCTACACGCGCATCGTGCGCACCGGATGGCGGCGCGGTGACGGCGCGGAAACCGCCGTGCTGGAACTGGTCGGAACGGAAGTGCTGCAGAAGCGCGCCGAAGCCCGCGCCAAGCGCGCGGAATTGCGGCGCAAGGCCGCGGAAGAAGCCGCCGCACAGGAACAGGCGCCTCCGCCGGAAGAGAAGGAAGACGAGAAGAAATAGATCCCGTCCGGGCAGTCAATCCGGAGCGTAAATTCCTCGGCCAGGAGCGAAAGCTTCTGGCCGATCTTCTTTGTTGCGTCTGATAAGGGGCGCGCCGGCAAAAGCAATCGCGCCGCGGGCGCGAAGATTCGAACCCCGCCTCAGCTCTTCAAAGCGGCTTCTGCCTTTTCTTTGCCGGCGGTGCCACCCTTTGATTTCCCAGCCGGCAGGAAACAAAGACAATCATCATTCCCAAGGTCGCGCCTATCGTGTCAATGCCGCAATCGACGATGGACGGGCCGCGTCCGGGCACGAAGCTCTGATGGAACTCGTCGGTCAGCGAATACCCCCCCGCGAGAAGTAGCGCACCGAGTGCCCTCTTCCAATGCCACTCCCGGCTGCGGCTTCCTCCCAGGCTGAAATAGAGCAGCATGCTGAAGATCCCATACACCGTGAGGTGCGCTGCCTTGCGCATCAGGTGGTGAAGCAGACGGAAGGTGGGGAACGCAACCGTCAGGTGCAGGAGGTGGAGAATCTGGGACAGCAACCAGGTGGTAAAAACGCCGCCGAAGGTGGCCGTGGACAAGTCGAAGATCTCCGCCGCCCAGGCGAGGGTGACAAGCCAGAGGACCACCCGGCCGTACTTCCACGCCATAATATTAAGATTAATATTATTCGAGTCTATAATTCGGTGCTTCCTTGGTGATGATCACGTCGTGGACGTGGCTTTCGCGCAAGCCGGCCGCGGTGATGCGAACGAAACGGCTCTTCTGCTGGAGTTCCACAATCGTCGCGCAGCCGCAGTAGCCCATGCCGGAACGCACGCCGCCCACCAGTTGCGCCACCATGTCGGCCAGCGGGCCTTTGTAGGGCACGCGTCCTTCGATGCCCTCCGGGACCAGCTTGGCGGCTTCTTCTCCCTGCGCGTAGCGGTCCGAGCCCGCTGACATGGCCGCAATCGATCCCATGCCGCGGTAGGATTTGAAGCTGCGCCCCTGGTAGAGAATGGTTTCGCCGGGGCTTTCTTCCGTGCCGGCAAACAGGCTGCCGATCATCACCGTACTGGCGCCGGCGGCCAGGGCTTTGCTGATGTCCCCGGAAAACTTGACGCCGCCGTCGGAAATGACGGGGACGCCGGAATCGCGCGCCGCGCGCGCGCACTCGGCGATGGCGGTAATCTGCGGCACTCCGGCGCCAGTCACCACGCGCGTGGTGCAGATCGAGCCCGGCCCGATGCCCACCTTCACGCCGTCCACGCCGAGCTGCAACAGGTCGCAGGCGCCTTCGAAGGTCGCCACGTTGCCCGCCACCAGGTCAACTTCCGGAAACTTCTTCTTCAGCGTGCGCACTGCGTCCAGCACGCGCGTCGAGTGCCCGTGCGCCGTGTCCACCACCAGCACGTCCACCTTGGCTTTCACCAGTTCTCCGGCGCGCTCCAGGTAGTCGCCCCGCACTCCGATGGATGCGCCAACGCGCAGCCGGCCCTGCGAATCCTTCGCCGCGTAGGGATATTTGATCTTCTTCTGGATGTCCTTGACGGTGATCAGGCCCTTCAGGTTAAACGCTTTGTCCACCACCAGGAGCTTCTCCACACGATGCTTGTGCAGGATCTGTTCCGCGCCTTCCAGCGTCGTCCCCACCGGAACGGTGATCAGGTTTTCCTTGGTCATCACCTTCTCGACCGGCAAATCGGAGCGGCTCTCGAATCGCAGGTCGCGGTTGGTGAGGATGCCCACCAGTTTCCCTTTCGACGTCACGGGAACGCCGGAAATCTTGTATTTCCGCATGATCTCCTGCGCGTCGGCGATGCGGTTCTTGGGGCCGATGGTGACGGGGTCCACGATCATGCCGCTTTCGGAGCGTTTGACCTTGTCAATTTCCATCGCCTGCGCCTCGACGGACATGGTGCGGTGGATGATGCCGATGCCACCCTGCTGTGCCAGCGCGATCGCCAGGTGGGATTCGGTGACCGTGTCCATGGCGGCGCTGGCAATCGGGATGTTCAGTTCAATGTTGCGCGTGAATTTCGTGCGCGTGTCCACTTCCGTCGGCAGGACGCCGGACTTCGCAGGCAGAAGAAGGACGTCGTCGAAAGTCAGTCCCTCGGGAATTGGGCCGTCAATCATGAGCTCCTCTTCTCACTTTCGTGGGGAATAATAAAAGCTCCATTCTATTCGCCGCGCCCTCAAGCGTCAAGGCGATGCGGCCAACCGTGCGGCGGGCGAATTGCGGTTCCATACGGCCTCGCCGTGGCAAAGACCATCTCCGGAGCGGCTTCGCCGGCGCTTCAGCGCCGGTTCGCCATGCCCTTTAAGTGAGTTCGTTTTCTTCAACGGCTCTTTGTTTTCAACAACATCGCGGCTTCGATGGCCAAGAATAAGGCTTCTTCGTACCGCTCTTTTCTCAACCGGGCTGGATCGGACCCGCATAAACACCGGGTCCGGCGCAAGCGCCGAGTTTCGGGGCAATAGGTTCGCTGAAAAACAGTGCACGCGTTCTGGCGCGGCGGTGCGCGCCGCTCTCGCACCGGATTTTCTTGCCAAAGAACCGATTGTCATTGTCAGGTCCCCCCGGGCTAGACTCAGGCCCTCGGCAGAAACACTGCAGCCCGATTAGCTATTAATCTAGGCTATAATAAGCGCCCGCGAAAGTCAAGAGACTTGCAGCCGGCCGAGCGGATAACCTGGAAAGCCTGGCGCCGGTCGTCCAGGTCACCCGGATCGCCGGCCCGCGCTGAAGGGCTTGACATCTCGCGGACAAGCGCCGATACTGCGCGGGAATTAATCCGATTGCCGACGCGGCGACTCGACTCTGAGGTTGACGAGAATGCAAATCCTGGGTCTATCCCCTTCCACACCAAGGACTGAAAACCGATTGAAGATGCTTTTCTGGCCGTCGGTTCAGTCGTCGAGCGACGTTGAGGTCATTACCCAGCAGGGATTCTGGGTGTGCATGATCGTAGCCGGGATGACCTTGGTTTTCAGTCTGCTTCAGGGGATGTACATCGCAGGAATTCTGGAATTCGTCTTCTTCTTCATGGGCGGCATCGGGGTGCGCTGCAGGAGTCGATTTGCCGCGACGGCTGTCTTTCTTCTTTACTTCCTTTCCACTCTCGCGCTCTTCGGGGCTTTGCTTCATCCGCTGGGGATTGTGCGCGTTGTTTTCCTCGCATTGTTGCTCGCCAACGTTCGCGCGACATGGCTTTCTGTGAGATTGCCTTTGGCTGCGTCCCAATCCGCCGCCGTCCCCAACCGGACATTCTGGGAGAAATTCTCTGACCGGTTTCCCGCTCTTGTATGGCCGGAGCTCAGGTGGGTTTTCTACATATTCAGCGTTCCCTGGCTGGCTCTGAATCTCTTCGGACTGATCATGATCCTGCGACGAAGGGGATAGGACCGCGATGAGGGGCTGCTTGGGGCCGCAATTCCTTGCGCTTTTTATCAAGGCAATGCGAGAATCTCCGCAGTGAGTCGCAGAGAGCCTGGCGCATGGTCGTTGGAGGAGATCCGCGAAGGAGGAGTTGAATGAGACTGTTCTGGGCATTCTCGTTATTCGTTGCGTTCCTGTCCACGAGTGCGGCTTGGGCGCAGACCCAGATCGCAACCAAAGAGGAATG
>OFHG01000330.1_pt1 | contig 20030 bp, 23 predicted proteins | sample 1521931 | NCBI WGS metagenome assembly OFHG01 (sample SAMEA2468438, study PRJEB22500) | soil metagenome | biome: Glassland; feature: Farmland; material: Clay | place: Australia | collected 2013-01-31 | depth 0.55 m
CGGCGCCGCCCCGCCGCCCGCCCCCCGCCGGCGCCCCCCCCGCCGCCCACCCACCCCGCGCCGCCCGGCGCCCCCGCCGCCGCCGGGGCGCCCCGCTCCGGGCCCGCGTCCCCCCCCGCCCCCGCCCCCCAGCCCCCCCGCCGGGGGGGGGCCGCCCCGCGGGGCGGGTACGCCCGGCGGGCCGCCTGCACTTCGGCAGGCTCGTGCCGGGCGAAGGAGGTCGGCATGCTCCCGGCGATGAGTGTGTCCACTATCAATACTTTCAGCGCTCTGGCAGTCTATTTGGCCGGCCCGACTATGTGATGGGAAAATCAAAATAAGTGTTTGGGTAAGGTTCGTGTTTCAGTGTGTAATGCCACCACTCGCATTCGTATGAACTAAAACCACAGGCCTGCATGATGGTACGCAGGTATTGACGGTTTCTCGCTTCGGCTTGCGTGATTCCTTTTGCTCCATGGTGTGAGACTGGATCCATCAGGTCATGGTCCCCGCCCATGGGGGCAAGTTCACCGGTCGCCAAGCCATAGAGCGTCAGGTCAACTGTGCCGCCCCGGCTGTGGCCCGACTTGGCGGCCACATATCCCTTTTCGAACATCTCGGGCCTGCCGATATTCGGGTAGTGCCGCAGCTTCGTCCGGCCATCCTCCGGCTGTCTTGACCAGCGCAGAAAGCAGTCTACGGCGCGCTGCGGACGGTACCCGTCCCAGAGGAGCAAGCCGAAGACAAGGAATGCGGCCTTTTCTTGCGCGCTTTCCAGAGCTGCGCACAAAGCCCTCGTGCCGACGATTCGATTTGCCAGATATCCGTCTACTGGTTTGCCGGTGAAGTTGTCCCATGTCGCGTATTTGGCATCCCAGCGTATGCCGGGTGCAAACTCGTCTACAAAGACGAAGTCATTTTTCATCGGCTTTCCCCGTCAATGTCAGCGACACCAGCCGGTCGATCACTTCGGCAAGCGGCAGCCCTGCGGCTGCCATCATTCTGGGGTAACGGCTGTATGGGGTCATGCCAGGCAGAGTGTTGACCTCGTTAAGGACTACTTCTCCGTCTTCCTTGAGGAACATGTCCACCCGCGATAGCCCCTTGCATCCCAGGGCGCGGTATAGGTCCTTTGCCGTCTCCTGGACGAGCGAGCGCAACTCTGCCGGAATGTCAGCGGGCACGATTGGTGTTGAGTTCTCGGAACCGCTTTCAGGCTCACTCTCCTGATGGATTCGGAAGAAACCATGAGATAGAGCAATCCGGTCTACCTCGCCTGCAATCAGATCCAGATCGTTCCCCAAGATGGCACATCCGACCTCGCTGCCGGCGACAGCCTCTTCAATCAGCACCTTCGAGTCGTACTGTCTTGCGGTTTCCACCGCATTCGGCAGTTCTTCTTTCCGGGTTACCTTGCTGATACCGAAAGATGACCCCGAACGGGCCGGCTTTACAAAGACGGGATAGGTAAACCGGCCGGGATCAATATCCTCGTTCGCCGTGACAGCCCAGTAATTCGGGGTTGCGATTCCCTCGCTTCTGGCGACGATGTAGGCAAGGGCTTTGTCCATGCACAGAGCCGAACTCTGGACATCGCAGCCTACGTAGGGGATGCCGGAGAGCTCCAGCAATCCCTGCATCGCACCATCCTCGCCGAGTTTGCCGTGCAGAACGGGCAGCACCACATCCAGGCGGATCATCTTGTATTGTTCCTGCTCCAGGACAAGCAATCCGTGGACGCTTCTGTCCGGCGACAGCACAGCCGGACGGCAACTGCCGTTTTCCCAATTCGCGTCAGGGCCGTCACAGAGCTTCCAGGCACCGCTCTTCGTAATCCCGATCCAGAACGGCTCATACTTACCGGCATCAAGGTTTTTGGCGACTTCCTGCGCGGATATGACGGAGACGGGATGCTCTTCGGAACAGCCCCCGAATATGATCCCGACCCTCAGCCTGTCCATGCTGATTTTTCCCTTTCAAATTTCAGGCAATTGATGATGGAGTTCTCAACCATGCCGCTCAGGGCGTGGTCTGTGTAATAGGCTGTGTGCGGGCTGATAACCACATTCGGCAGCCGCTGCAGCCGCAGCAGCGGCTTGCTTTCAATGGGCTTGCTCCTGCAGTCGGCGTAGAATATTCCTTCCTCTCCTTCGAGGACATCCAGCGCCGCACCGCCCAATCTGCCGCTTTCCAGCGCTGAAATGAGGGCCTCGGTATCAAGAAGTGCACCGCGCCCAGTATTGATAATGAACGCACCGTGTTTCATCTGCCCGATACGCTGACGATTTAGCAGATGGCGTGTATCCGCGTTAAGCGGTGTATGGAGTGTTACGATGTCGCTCAGCTGCAGCAATTCATCGAGAGGAACGTAATCAGCAGCGGTCTTGGGACGACTGTCATAGGCCAATATACGGCAGCCAAAACCCCGCAGCCTGTCCACGACTGCAGCGCCAATGCGTCCTGTTCCAATTACCCCGATGGCCAGATCGCGTAGTTCTTTCCCGTGCACATCGTTCAGTCTGTAATCGTGAATATCTGCACGGCGGATCATGGATTTCGCATTTCGCACGACCATCAGGATCAGCATCAGCGTGTAGTCAGCCACACTGTCGGGCGAATAGGCGACGTTACCAACAGTAATGCCGACGCTCTTCGCGTAGTTCACATTGACATGGTTATAACCAATGCTCCTTGTGGAGATATACTCCACACCGGCCTGGCTGAGCGCGAAAAGTGTGGAGATTGTGATCTGAGTCTTATGACCCACGCTGATGCACCGGTTCCCGAATGCCAGTTCAATATTAGCCTCAGACACCGCCGCCTCTGTGATAGCTGGAATTACGCCAAAGCGAGGCGCCATCTCCCGGAACAAAACGGCCTCGTCCTGCCCGCATCCATAAATTGTGATTCCCACTGCAGGGACGGCCGGGGAGGACGAGGACGCCAGCGACCGGGCGCGGTAGGCCACTGTTCGTGGTGGCTCGCTGTAGGTCATGCCTCCATTCAAGGAAGCGTGGTGTTGCCAGCACGTATGCGGATTCCGATATGCCGGCGATATGCTACCAGCCGGTAACATGCGGGAGAGCGCGTGTATTGACCGCCGGGGGCGAGCCCTCTGCTCATAGAGCCGCACCGCCCTCACCCACCTGCGCCGCGGTCAGCTGACCGCGGGTCTTACGCGCCCGGCGGAGGAGCCGCGATGCCTGAGCCCACGACCAGCGTGTCGGCCTCGCTCCGCTGCGCCGACTCGACGAGGCTCACCGGCGTCCAGGTAGCCGAGTGCCTCAACGTGCCGGCATCCACCTGGCTTTCCTACGCCGCCCCTGGCCAGGCCCCCGCAGCGGACGGGCGCTTCGACGCTCGCACACCGTGGTGGCACAGCAGCACCGTCGGCCAGTGGCAGGCGAGTCGCCCGCGCAGCCGCCCAGGAGCCGCTCGACGTGCCGGACACCGCACGGCGTCCCATCGGCGACTACCACGGGGACGACGCGCGGTGCATGGCCTGCGGCACCTTCATCTCGTTTGGCTACTGCGGCTCCGGCGACTGTCCCGAGCTGGCGTACCCGGTCTGCCTGACCGGCTGCAGCTGCTGCCGATGCGCCGGCGAGAGCCCTTCAAGATCGCCCGGGGCGAGATCCAGCGTGGCCGCGCTTGTCAGGCGCCTCCAGGACCTGGTAGAGACGCTGAGTACTCCGCGCGCATCTCGCGCCGCTCCTCGTCCGTTAGCGCCGCGTGCCAGGTGCGGTGTGCCCGCCTGGCCACGCCCCAGTAGACGAGCCCGGCGATGAGCATCGCGCACATCCCGGCCAGGACCAGCTGCGCTACCAGGTCCTCCAGCTGCCGGTCTTCGCCGGGTCCGCCCAGAACCCGGCCGACGTCATCCGCGAGCTGCGCTGCTTCCGACGGCGCCTGTCCCCGGCCGAGGTTGAGGCGCTGATCGCCGGCTACGAGGGCGGTGCGGCTCTATGAGCGGAGGGCTCGCCCCCGGCGGTCAATACACGCGCTCTCCCGCATGTTACCGGTTGGTAACATATCGCCGGCATATCGGAAAACACATATGTGCTGGCAACACCACACCGCCTTGACTGGAGGCATGACCTACAGGGAACCTGCCTCCGTCAAGCGCCGTGCGGCTACCTTCGTCACCGTGGACACGCTAGTTCAGCTCGAGAACGTCACGAAGCGGTACGAGGGCGCACCTGTGGCCGCCGTCGACGATGTATCCCTGCGGATCGACGCCGGCGAGGCGGTCGCCATCATGGGGCCGTCTGGGTCGGGCAAGTCGACGCTGCTCAACCTCGTCGCGGGCATGGACCGGCCGACCGCCGGCGCGGTCCTGGTGGGCGATGACCGGGTCGACCAGCTGTCCGAGGCGGCTGCGGCGAGGTTCCGCCGCAGGCAGGTCGGCATGATCTTCCAGTTCTTCAACCTCCTCGACGACATGACGGTGATCGACAACGTGCTGCTCCCCGCGCAGCTCGCCGGCGCGAAGGCCAGCCAGGCGCGGCTGCGCGCCGACGAGCTCATCGACACACTGCAGATCGGGCACCGGCGCGACGCCTACCCGGCCCGGCTGTCCGGCGGCGAGCGGCAGCGCGTGGCGATCGCCCGCGCGCTGATCAGCAAGCCGTCGCTGCTGCTGGCGGACGAGCCGACCGGCGCGGTGGACACCGCAACCGGCGACGAGATCGGGCGGCTCCTCCTCGACCTCAACGCCCGGGGGCAGACGCTGATCCTCGTCACGCACAGCCCCGAGCTCGCGCACCGGTACGCGCGGCGCGTCATCCACCTCGCCGACGGGCGGATCGCCTCCGACACGCCCGTAGCCAACGGATCCGTGGTTAACAGCACGGGGCCAAGACCATGAGCGCCGTCTTCCGCGCCGCCCGCGGCGGCCTGGGCGGGCGGAAACTGCAGGCCGTCATCATCGGCCTTGTGGTGCTCGTCGCGACGGCCGCCTCCACCCTCGCGCTCGGCATGCTCGCCGACGCGCACTCCCCGTTCGACCACGCGTTCGCGTCCCAGAACGGCGCGGACGTCGCGATCACCGTGGACACGTCCGTCGCGTCCGCGGCCCAGATCACGGCCGCGACCAAGGTCAAGGGCGTCACCGCCGTCGCGGGCCCGTTCGCCTCGGAGAACGTCGCCGCGCAGGTGTCGATGCCTGGCATCGGCGGCACGATCACCAACCCGACGAACTTCGTTGGCCGGTCCTCGCCCGGCGGCCCGGTGGACGACCTCGCCCTGCAGCAAGGCCACTGGGCGACCAGCGACAACCAGATCGTGATCTCGTCGAACGCGCCGGGCCAGGTGGGCTCGACAATTACCGTAGGCAAGCAGGTGATGACCGTCGTAGGCGTCGCCAACTCGGTCACCAACACCGCTGACGCCTGGGTGCTGCCCGCCGAGATGAACGCGATCGCCGGGTCCGCCGGCACCGGCCAGGCCCAGCTCCTTTACCGGTTCTCATCGAACGCGACCAGCACCGACATCACGAGCGACATCAACGAGGTCAAGGCCGCGCTGCCGTCGGGCGCGGTGCTCGGCGGCCCGGGCTCCTACCTCGACATCCGCACCTCCGAGCAGTCGGGCATCGCCCCCTGGGTGCCGTTCATCATCGCGTTCGGCGTGATCGCCCTGGTCATTTCGGTGCTGATCGTCGTCAATGTGGTCAGCGGCGCGGTCGTAGCGGGCACCACGCGGATCGGCGTGCTCAAGTCCATCGGCTTCACGCCGTTGCAGGTCGTGGCCTGTTACGTGCTGCTCGCCGCGGTCCCCGCGGTGACCGGCGCGGTCATCGGCGTGGTCTGCGGCAACCTGCTGGCGGCGCCGCTGTACCGGCAGAACGCGCAGGTGTACCAGGTCGGCGTGCTCGGCGTGCCGTTCTGGGTGGACCTGGCCGTGCCGCTCGCGGTACTCGCGCTCACCGTCGCGGCGGCGGTCGGCCCGGCGTCGCGGGCCGGGGCGATGTCCCCGGTGCAGGCGATCGCCACCGGCCGCGCGCCGAAGCCGAAGCACGGGTTCTTCGCCCAGCGGCTCCTCGCCAGGCTGACGGGCGTGCCCCGACCGGTCACCCTCGGTTTCGCCTCGCCCGCGGCACGGCCGGGCCGCACGTTCGTCACGGTGGTCGCGGTGCTGTTCGGCGCGGCGGCGGTGACGTTCGGGGTGGGCCTGGCGACCTCGCTGCACCACGGCTACGACGACATCTCCGGGCTGCCGGTACAGGTCATGCTGCTGCCGCCGGGCGTGACGGCTCCTCCCCGCCCCATCGCCGGCGGCCCCGGCAAGGCCACCAAGGCGCACAAGATTATCGTCAACGGCGGTCCTGGCGGGCAATCCCTGACCGCGGCGCAGGAGCACGCGATCACGACGGATATCGCCGCCACGACAGGAACGCTGCACTACCTGTCGGTGGTCCATGACAACCTCTCGCTGCCCGGCCTCGGCGACGCCAACGGCGGCGCGCAGGTCACCGCCTACGGCGACGGCGACCCGTCCTGGTCCGGCCGGGCGCTGATCTCCGGGGGCTGGTACTCCCAGTCCGCAAGCTTCCCCGAGATCGACGTCAACACCCTCTTCCTCAACGACACCAACACCGCGGTCGGCGACACGTACACGCTGGTCAACGGCGCCCACCAGGTCACGGCGAAGATCGTCGGCGAGGTTTTCGCGCCGGGCAACGGCGTCGGCATCTACATGTCGCCCGCCACGCTGACCGCGATCGACCCGACGGTTACCGGCCCCGGCTCCTACGCCGTCTCCCTCAAGCCCGGCGTGAACGCCGACGCCTACGCCAGCGCGCTGCAAAGCACACTCGGCGACAGCTACAGCGTCAACACCTACGGCGGCGGCGACAAGGCGCTGCTCGCCGTGGTCACCCTGGTCGCGATGCTCACCCTGCTGATCATCACGGTCGCCAGCCTCGGCGTGCTGAACACGGTCGCCCTCCAGATCCGCGAGCGCGCCCACGACATCGGCATCTTCAAGGCCCTCGGCATGACCCCCAGGCAGACCCTCACCATGGTCATCTGCTCGGTCGGCATCACCGGCCTCGTCGCGGGCATCATCGCGGTCCCGGCCGGCATCCTGATGCACCACAACGTGCTCCCGGCGATGGCCCACGCGGCCAACTCCGGCCTGCCGGCCTCGCTGCTCTCCGTCTACTCGGCACCGGAAATGGTGATCCTCGCCCTGGCGGGCCTGGTCATCGCGATCGCGGGCGCCCTGGCCCCGGCGAGCTGGGCGGCGAATTCCCGCACCGCCACCGCCCTCCGCACGGAGTAAGTCACGATCCATCATCCGTAACGGTCCCGTGCTCCGCCCGGTCCGTCCCCCCGCCTCTGGCCAGGGCACGGACCGGGCAGCCGCGGCTCTATCGTCTGCCCCACTTCCGCGTCTCTGTGCGCCGGCAGCCGCGCCCATCACCCGGGCGACCACGTCATGCAGCTCCTGGGCGGCAACTTCTTGCCGCTTTTCTTCGGGATTCCGGTTCGCGGCCCTGCGCCATCCCGAGCACGCCGCCCTCATCGCACGGGTGCTTGCCATCCCGCCCAAGCGCTTCGACCGGACCATCGTGCCGTTCCTGGAGCGCGCGGAGACCGACGCTCACGGGCCAGGCCGGGCTGACCCGGCGCTCGGCTGCCGGGGCCGAGTTTCGTGACCGCGCGGCATCTTCGGATCACGTGCTGGGCGCATTGCTGGATGCCGGCCAGCCGGGAGAGGAGGTGCTGGTAGCCGGTGTAGCCGTCGGTGATCAGGTACCCGGTGAACAGGGCCGGGAGGCCGGCGGCGATGGCGTCCTTGCGGCGGGAGCCGATGGCCTGCAGGAACGTGAGCCGCCCGTCCGGGGTCCGGGTGATCAGCACGTGCGGCGCCCCCGGCCGCCGTGCCTTCTTTCTCTTCCGGGTCCGTTTCTTCCCTCTCCTGCGGATCCACCCCAATCATTACTGCCGCCATGACCAGCCCTTCCCCGGGACGAAGATGACCGTGGCGGGCATGCCTTATTGCAGGACCTGCTGGCTGCGCGCCTCTTTCGAGCCACACCACGGCGAGGAACCGACGAGCTGGCACGTCGTTAAAAAGCCAGACTGAACCCAGCCGGCAGGCGGTTCGAGAGCCAGCCCATCGGACCTCTGGACACTACGGCCACAACCGCAGCTCCTGCACCGATCCTCCAATAAGGCGGATCTTGTGCGTCGGCCGCAGACCAGTGACGGTTGCGGAGCGTGATCGGATTCTCAGCCTGCATGGCGCCGGATCGCCGACTCGGCGCGGTCGGCGGCTGCGTGGCCCATTGCGTCACGTCACGCCCAGAACATTCATTTCTGGGCTTGTTTCTCCCATCGTGCCCAGTCGAAGACGCGCTCCACGGTCACCCGTCGCACCCACGTTCCGGCCGGGTGACTCACGGGCCCGATGGTACGGAACAGATGCCGCCGGATCCGCCGCGGTTGACCGGGAACTGGCTCTCCCTCGACCCGGACCACCTCGCACGACTGTTGCCCGGGGCCGCCGATGAGATAGAACTGGCCAGCCTGCAGCGTTTGCGGCGGCACTGAAACCGGCAGGTGCCGGCAGTCCCCTGCCCGGTCGTTCTTGGGCAATGGCACGGTGAGGATCATCACCGGAGACTGCGGGTCCTCGGTGATCAGGTAGCCACCGCGGCAGGTCTCGTCGCTGGCCGGCGAGTAGACATCGGGGAGGGTGCCGGCGGAGGCAGCTTGCTTTGCCTTGCTGCGCCACAGCCCGGGAAATCCCAATGTCTACACTCTCAAGGCAGGCCAGCGGCCGAAATCACCCGTCCCATGCACACTAGCTCCTCCTGAGCACGGACGGGACGAGCATGTCCTGCACGCGCCGATCCTCCAGATCACTGCGCGGAGCGACCTGCCCGCGGCTTCACCAACGCTGACCTGCGCCACCACCTGGCGCCCCTGCTCGGCGCAGCCCTCGGGCAGATGACCAGCGGGCAGATGACCTACGACTTGCGCTGGCTTCGCCTGCACGGACTGATCGAACGCATCTCGCACACCTTCCGGTACCAAGTCACCGGCACCGGACTGCGCTCAGCCAGATACCTCACTCGCCCCCACGACCGGCTCCGGCGCACCGGCCTTGCCGAACTCACCGACCCCGACCCGCCCGCACCCAGCAGGCTGCGCGCCACCGACCGCGCCTACCAGGGCCGGCATCGACGGCAGCGGGGTCTGGCTGCCGCCACTGCCCTGCCCGCCGGGCTGCTGATCGGCCATAGCTGCTGTCAGCTGGCCGCGAGCTTGCTGCGCAGCCGGGACGGCAGCGCGACGGACACGGCTGCTGCCACCAGCAGCACGAGCGCGGGCAGCAGCACCGCGGCTTGCCCGTACTGCCACTGCGAGCCGGTGGACACCAGCGACCGCAGCGGATCGCCACCGCTGGCCAGCAGCGCTGACGGGGCACTGCGCAGGGCCGGCCAGTCCACCACCAGCGCCGCCGCCGTGTAGGCCAGCGCGACGATCGCGAGCGGGCGGCTGCGGGCGCGGCGGGCAGCCATCCCGGGCGCGACGCCGATGACCAGCAGCGCGAACGTGCCATTGGCCCACTGGCCGTCCAGCCACAGCCAGGCGGGCAGCGAGGCCCACCGCATCACCAGCAGCGGCACGGCGGTGACCGCCGCGGTCAGCACCAGGCCGGTGATCAGGTAACCCAGGCCAGGCGCCCCGGCGCCGGTGCGGCGGCCGGCCCGCCAGTACCACACCGCCGTGAGCACGAACCCGGCCGTGAGCGCGGCCGCCCAGTACCAGCCCCCGGCGATTCCCAGCAGCCCACCGCCGGAGTGAAACACGGCGAACAAACTGCTGCCCGAAAACGACCACGACACAGTCCGGGTCAGCGGCGCATAGGCAACCCAGCCCACGGCGCCCGGCGCCGCGGCCAGCCGCGCCGCGTACAGCGGCACCGGCAACGCGACGATCACGCCGAACAGCGCCAGCGGAAACCAGCAGGCCGGCCGCCCGCCCGCAGGGCCAGACGGTGGCGCCGGCGGAACAGCGGCCATGCCGCCCAGCATCCCACGCCGAGCGTTACCACGCGCAGATCACCCACGTATGCATCCATTGGCGTGCCCCGGCCCTGGTCAAGCCGGAGTTCCCGGCGGCCCGTGTTTCTGGGTATGGGCGGGCCGCGTCGGCGGTCAGGCAGGGCTGGGCTCAAGGCCCCAGGAGATGATCTGTGTGGGGTGGATTCGGATGATCGCCCCGAGCGGCGCTCCGTCAGGGCCGGCCGCCTCGGTCAGGGTCTCCGCGTGGCCGCGCACCATGACAGCCCGTGGCCGCCATGGGGGCAGCACGTCGTCGATGACCAGCGCCACTTTGCGGCTGGCGGCCGCGTTGCGGAATTTCACGGTGCTGGCCAGGTCCCGGCCGGTCACGTCGATGGTGTCGAGGGCCGGGTTGTAGCTCCAGCCGAGCGGCACCACGTGCGGCATGCCGTCCGGGCCGATGGTCGCCAGCCGCCCCAGGCGCCGCTCGGACAGGTACGCCAACTCTGGCGGTGAGAACGCGGTCATGGTGCTTCCTCCTCACTGAGACGGGACGGGCTGCCGTCCCTGAAGAGCCGCCGCAGCACGGCGGCCAGCGCCAACACGTCGATGACAAGGCGGGCCAGTGGCTCGAGGTCAGCCCGCCGATCGCGGTAGCCGTCCGCGGCGGAGCGCGCCTCCCCCGTCCACCCAGGGCACCTTGTGCCTGGCGCCATCGCAGAGTTCCATTCTCTAGATTATTATTCTTTAGATAACGTTATCAAGAGAATCTTTCTCTTGTCAACTTTCGGGTACACTGGGGCGCATGACGGGAGACGCGGGCGAGCGGCCGGCCGGCTTGGCCGCCTGGGCCGAGCTGAGCGGGCTCGTCGACCAGGTGCGGATCCTGCTCAACCGGGACCTGCAGGCCGCCGCGGGGCTCACGCTTGCCGAGAATCTGGTGCTCTGCCAGGTCGCCATGGCGCCCGGAGGCCGCCTGCGGATGGTGGACATCGCCTCCATCCTGACCATCGCCAAGAGCGCGGTCACCAAGACCGTCGACCGACTGGAAGAACGCGGTCTCCTGCGCCGCGAACGCGACCCCGCCGACCGCCGCACTGTCTACGCGGCGCTCACACCGGCAGGCGAGAAAGCATTCGAGGTAGCACAGCCGGCCTACCTCGACTCAGTTGAACGTCACTTCGCCAGCCACCTCGGCTACACCGCCATCCGCCAGCTCCACCAGCTTTCCAGCCGCATCCGGACCAGCACCCGTACTGATCCGCAGGGGACGGTCGGCGGCTGAACTAAATCCGCGCCCGAACGAGGTGTGCGAACCAGCCGGGCTACCCCCCGGGCTCAACACCCAGAATGACCAGTTCAGGTGGCAATCGTTGCGATGTTCCCGGTCAGGTCGGGCGGGGCGCCGCAGGCCATGACGGCTGGGTGCTCACCGGTTCCGCGGGGGTGGCCGGGTTCGCCATAGCCACCCGCAGCTGGCCGGGCGGGGCCTAGATCGTGTGGACGCGGTCGGTCCAGCTCAGCGGGGCCGGGGCCTGGGGACAAGCCGCCCCTGGATGCCGCCGGTCCCCGGGCCCCCGTAACCGGCCGCCGGTCACATCACGCCAGCATGCATGACCCCGGCCGGACGGGCCGCGCGGACATGACCCGCCGCGAGATACTCAGCTCATGTCACCACGCTCGCGGCGCCTTCTGCTGCCGGCCGCCATGCTGGAACTCGTGGGGGTCCTGGAGGGTGTGGAGGTGGTGCACCAGCGGCGGCGCGGCACCAACCGCTCCCTGCTGGCCTCCAGATCCGACCGCGACCCCGCCTCGGTGCGGCTGCTCGCGCTCACCTGGTGGCCGGCCGGCATCGCTGGGCTCGCCGCAGCCGCCGCGCTGCCCCGGCTCGGCATCCCCCCACGATGGGGCAGGCCCTGCCAGGTGACCGGCCTCGCCGTCACCGTCACCGGCATCGCCCTGCGGCAATGGGCAATCATCACCCTGGGCCCATACTTCGTGGGCCACGTGCTGGTCCAGCCCGGCCAGGCCGTCGTCAGCTCGGGCCCCTACCGCCGGCTACGCCACCCCTCCTACACCGGCCAGTGGCTCGAAATGATCGGCATCGGCCTGGCCACCAGCAACATTGCGAGCATCGCGGCATGCGCGCTCCTGCCGCTCATCGGCATAACCGCGCGCATCAGCGGAGAGGAACGCGAGCTGACCGCCAGCCTTCCCGGCTACCGCGAATACATCCAAGGCAGACCACGGCTCGTTCCGCACATCTGGTAAACCCCGCCCTCCACACGGTGACCGCCATGCAAGCCCCGGGTTTGGCTGGGTCCCCTGCCGTGTTTCCTCCAGCACTTGGGTGAGTGGCGCTGCCAAGCTGAGGTGATGGATGTCGATGTGCTCTTCGTGGGTATCCCGGTCAGCGACTTCACGGCAGCGCAAGCGTGGTATGAACGCTTCTTCGCCCGGGCCGCCGACGTCGTCGCGCACGAGACCGAAGTGATGTGGCAGGTGGCCGGTTGCGGCTGGCTGTACATCGTCCGCGATGCGGACCACGCTGGCAACAGCATCGTGGCCATGGCCGTGCCGGATATCGAACAGGCAGTCGCGGCCCTGGCGGCGCGAGGTGTGACGACCGGGCCGGTCCAGCCACAGGGCGATGCAGGCCGCAAGGCCGTCGTGCTGGATCCAGACGGCAACTCGATCGCGATCATCGAAGTCGTCAGTGACGGGTGAAGCATGTGCCGTCAGCGCAGGCCCGTGTTTGCCGGATGAGCAGGAACCGGGCTGACGTTCATATCAGCCCATTCGGTCAGGCTGACGACATCATGGGTCACGTCAGTCCGCGACGCCAGATCGGCGGATCGCGCACCGGCCGTGGACCGGCGCTGGTCGCGGAGCGTGATCCGATCGTCAGTCACCCTGCGGCACCGGTGAAGATCACTTACACCCACGCCGCGGCACATCGCCGCGGCGCTGGATCGCCGGCTCTGGGTGGTGTGCTGGCAAGCGGCTTGCGCGGCCAGCGGTAACTCACACCTGCCGTTTCGGGGCTTGTCAGAGGCCGAAGCGATCGATCAGTTCATGCAGCGATTCGGTGACCATGCCGGGATCGGTGAGCGGGGCGAGGTGGTGGCTCTTGCGCGTGATGACGGGCCAGCCAAGGTCCCGGGCTAGTTCTGCCTGGTCGTGGTATGCCTCGCTGAGCTGAAGGTGACCGGCGGGGGCGTCAGGCCAGTGCGGCACCGCGGGGTGGGTTTCCTCAAACATCGCCAGTGGCAGCGGCGGGCAGCCGGCAGCGAAGCGGCGCCGCTGATCAGGATCGGGGATGAGCTCAGCCATGACCTCATCGCCCCACCAGTGCGGCCAGGGCGGCAGCCAGCCCTGAGCATCAGCCATCTGCCGCATCTGGCTGGCCAGTTCAGGCGGCACTGTCTGCATCCAGGTCTGGCCTGGGATCGGAAGTCCGGCATCGGCAAAGATGTAGCCGCGGGCCTGGCCGGTGATGGCGCCCGCAGCCGCCAGCAGCGGCCCCGCCCCGCTATGGCCGATGAGGATCGCGAGCTGGCCGGACGCGCTGCCAGCGATGGCCTCGGCCTGGCGGCGGCAATGCGGCGGCTGTGCCGCCACTGTCCCGGTGAGGTCGGGGACATTCACCTCATATCCAACGCTCAGCCAGCTTCCCCGCGACGAGATCCCAGGTCGCGCATCCAACCAGCGGGCTGTGAACGAGCAGCAGCCGGGCAGTCATGCCCTATTCGTATCAGTCATGGCGGCCGCCCTGGGGCAGCCGCCGCACTCGCGGAAGTGGATGCCCAAACGTGGCCTTCGGCGGCCCTTCCCGCCATGCTGATCTCACGCCGCACAGATGAGCCATTCAGAAGCGCAACAGGCAGCGGGGCCAGCAATTGCGCCGCCGCCACCATCGGCGGTGTGGCGCGCGTCGGCTGGCTGGTGTTACGGCTGCAGATCGTGACTGAGATCGCTATGCAGATTCACGGCATGGGATGTGCGGGCCTGTGAGGTCCGGCGATTGCCTGGCGAGCGGTCCGGGATGCTGTGGCTGGCCGTGAAGCCAGCCGGCCTATGACGGCCGCCCGCCGAACTGCCAGTTGTGGACTTCGACGCCGGCGTACCGGCCCGGGGTCAGGACAGCCCGTGCCGTGCCCGGGTCCGGCGCCCGGACCAGCACCGCCGTACCCAGCCAGGCGGCGCCGTTATCGGACAGCAGCGGCCCGTAGGCGATCAGTTCGTCCCGGCCGGGCGGCACGGCGAGGTCGGCGGCCTGCCCCATGCCCAGGCCGAGCACCAGATACCGGTTGCCGCCGTCCCGCCCGCCGGGGAAGTCCCACATGGTGCGCCCCAGCAGGTTGCGCCACCGGCGCAGCATCACGTCCCGGTACACACCGGCCTGGTAGTTCGGCTCGTCGAAGGCGAACGCGCGCGGCAGCCGGGTCGGGCAGGGCCAGGACGTGGACGCTCCCGGTGGGCGTGTCACCGTCACTGGCGAGAGTCGGGCCGCGGGCGAGCATCTCCGCCGCGTACCGGTCCATGTAGGACCAGTGCTCTTCCCGCAACTCCTCGCGCAACGTCACAGAGCCGGGCCGGTCACGGTGGTAACAGAAGAACTCCACGCCCACAGTCTTGACCACGGTGCCGGTGCCCCGCACCAGACTGCAGCCGGCAGCAGAATCCGTAATCCGCCGTAACCGATTTCTCGCCGCCAGTCAGACCTTGCGCTCCCGGCCACGTCCGTCCATGTGCGACCAGCCACCGGAGCGCCCTCACTGCGCAAATGAGGGCGAGCTGGCCTGGCGCCGGCGTTCTCGGCGGCGGTGCGGACCGGCCATCCGACACCGGCCCGAACAGTTCCAGCAGGTCATCGCAGGTTCTGGTCGCTGTGGCCAGCCCAGCAGGCGCAACCGGCTCGCGATCAGCAAGGGCAATGGCAGACTGGGCCACGACGAAGCTCCAGGAATGACGCGGATCTATAGGAAGACCCTTGTCATACCGGAGCTTCGTCCCATCTCCACGGCAACACGCCACACCAGATCACACCGCGACACCCCGCGATGCCGGGGAGATGAGCGGTTTCGGGTGGGGGCCGGGGCCGTTGCGTGGTGGTTACGGTGGGTAAGCGGCCTGGGCCTCCGGTCTGCGTGGTGCTGCGGGGGCTGGAGGGAACAGCGGCCGGCGCCGGAGCCGGTGGACGGACGGGAGTAGCAGCAGCCTGCTGAGCAAATCCCCCCGGATAGTCCTGCTGTTGACGATGGCCGGGGGTCAGTCTTCAGGCCGGAAGAGTTCTGCCTCAATGAGGTGGACGAGCCAGTCCTGCCATTGCGTTTCGGTCCAGCCGGTGCGGACGACCAGGAGCTCGAACGTGCTGCTGTTGACGAGGGCGAAGAACGTGTCGACGGCGTAGCGGCGGTCGATCCCGGGGCGGAGCCGCCGGCGTTCCAGGAGCAGATTGACCAGGCCTTCCTGGGTCCGGTGGCGCCTTTGGTGGTCCTGGCGCAGAAGGTCCCGGGCCACCGGTTCGGTGGCCGCCGCGTCGCGCATGACCTCCTTGAGCGGGGCGGTGCGCGCAGCGATCCGGCAGGCACCCTCGACGACGAGCCGCAGCTGCCGCCGTGGATCTGGTTCACGGCGCGCCCGCGCGACCCAGTCCCGGTCGAGGACGGCCCGTGGTGCGTCATCGCCGGCGATCGTGAGGTCCAGGGCGGCGGCCAGGATGGACTGCTTGGTGCCGAAGGCCTGGTAGATGGTAGCGGGAGCAACGCCTGCCTGGTGAGCGATGGCCTGCACCGTGGTGGCGGCGTAGCCCTGATCCACGAAGAGCCGGACGCCGGCCTGGATGATCCGCAGGCGGGTGGCACGCGCCCGGGCTTCACGGCGGCGCCCCGCCTCTGTCGTTCCCTTGACCGGCTCACGCACACGTGAGAGTCTACCTCTATAGAGTCACACTCTACAAACAATGGCCCTGTGCGAGCCGGAAGAGACCGATCTGGAGGTCAGCCATGGCAGCGAAGTTCGTGACCGAGCCGAAGGCCGGCGAGGCCATCGACAACGGGGTCGCCCAGTTGAACGTGCTCCTGGAAGCGGGCCGGGCCCAGGGGTTCGCCATCTTCATCAACAACTTCCCGGGGCACGGCGGCGGCCCGCCGGCCCACCACCACAACGCCTACGACGAGGCCTTCTACGTGCTGGCCGGCGAGATGGAGTTCCGCGTGGACGGTGAAACGTCACGGGTGCCTGCGGGATCGATGGCCTTCGTGCCGCGGGGCGCCACCCACGCGTTCCGCAATCCCTCCGCCGAGCCGGCCCGCATGCTCGTCGTGGCAACACCGGAGGCCATGGACCTGATCGTGCGCATGCCCGAAGGAGCCCAGAACCCCGGCGCAATGCGAGCATTGTTCGCCGAGCACGACTCCCAGGTCGACGGCCCGCCCCTGGGCTGAACGGCCACAGACCATGATCAGATCCTCCAAGACCGGTCAGAGGACCCGCCCGATGCTGTCTGATCCGATCCCGGAACCCCAGCACGAAGCCAGACGCAAACCATGAGCAGTGGAACCCGGCGCACCCGGGCACTCCAGCACGCCTACCCACCGTCATCACACAACGTGACCAACCTGAAGATCAGAAACCAGGCAGCGGACTCACGCGAAGGCCCTCATCTCCCTGGCATTGCGACACCCCGTCGCGCCACGCTGCTCAGATTCCCTTAACGATCTTGAAACGGCCGTGGTCGGCAGGCTGACTGGCCAGCCGACGGCGGCGAGTCGGGTCTGGAGCATCGCTACCACGGTGGCGGACGCTCGCGGCCCTGGCGTGTTCCACACCAGGGCCGTCGTGAGGTCTTCTACTGCTTCGTAGATTTCGCGGACGTGTTCCTTTTGCTGGCGGGCGGCATCGAGCAACTGGCCTCCGCTATTCAGCGCTAATGGTCAGCTGAGCGGATCGGCGGCTTCCTTATGGCTGTGATCTGGGGTTTCGCGTCATGGCGGGGGGGGTAAGAAGGCACGTTTTGGGGGCGGGGGGAGCCTCGGGGGGGGGAGGGTGGGGATCAGCGGCCCGGCGGGGGGCGAGGCGGCTCCGCGCCGAGCCGCCGCAACCCCGCGCGTCGTTTACGGCCGCGCCGTCAGGCGGCGCGGTGCCGCGAGTCGTTCCGTCCGCGGTTCCCGCCGTGCCGCGGCCGTGCGCGTCGGCCGGTCGCGGCCGCTGCGCCCTTTGCCGCGCTCCTGCCGTGGCCGTCGGCGGTGGCGATTCGCGGCGCGTGGTAGCGATGTCCGAGGTGCACGGGAACGGCCTGGCGGATCGCCTTCTCGATATCGCGCAGGAAGGACGTCTCCTCGGCGTCGCAGAAGGAAATGGCGGTCCCTTCCGCCCCGGCGCGCGCGGTGCGGCCGATGCGGTGGACGTAGCTTTCCGGCTCGTTCGGCAGCTCGAAGTTGATCACGTGGCTGATGTCGTCGATGTCGATTCCGCGCGCGGCGATGTCGGTCGCCACGAGCACGCGCAATCGGCCGGCGCGGAAGGCTTCCAGCGCCTTCTGGCGCGCCGACTGCGACTTGTTGCCGTGGATCGCATCGACGCGGACGCCGCCCTTTCCGAGATGCTCGGCGAGGCGGTTGGCGCCGCGCTTCGTGCGGGTGAAGACGAGGGCGCGTTCGATCGTGCGGTCGTTCAGCATGTCGAGCAGCAGGGCGCGCTTGTTCTCCTTCTCGACGAACAGGACGTGCTGGCGCACGCGCTCCGCGGTCGAGGAGGGCGGCGTCACCTCGACGCGCCTCGGGTTCTTGAGCACGCTCGCCGCGAGGCCTGCGATGGCCGCGGGCATGGTCGCGGAGAAGAGAAGCGTCTGCCGCTGGGCCGGAAGCTTGGCCACGATTCGCCGCACGTCGTGGATGAACCCCATGTCGAGCATGCGGTCCGCCTCGTCGAGGACGAAGGTCTCGACGCCGTCGAGCCTGAGGTGGCCCTGGTTCATCAGATCGAGAAGGCGGCCGGGCGTCGCGATCAGGACGTCGACGCCGCGGGCAAGCGAGTCGACCTGGGGCTTCTGGCCGACGCCGCCGAACACGACGGCGTGGCGAAGCGGGAGATTGCGCCCGTAGGCGCGGAAGGACTGGCCGATCTGGATCGCCAGCTCGCGGGTCGGCGTCAGCACCAGGGCGCGGGCCGAACGCGGCGCGGCGCGGCGGCCGTTGCCGCTCAGGCGCTGCAGGATCGGCAGCGCGAAGGCCGCGGTCTTGCCGGTGCCGGTCTGCGCCACCCCCAGCAGGTCGTGGCCTTCCAGCAGATGCGGGATGGCCTGGGCCTGGATCGGCGTCGGCGCGGCGTATTTCTCGGCCGCGAGCGCGCGGGTGATCGGTTCGATCAACTTAAGGTCGGAAAAGGACTTCATTCGTGTGTCTCGTCTCTCATTTCAGTGTTTCAAAGGGGCGCCGCCCGCTCGGACGTCGCCCGGGACGCATGGCGGAAAAAGGCCACGCGCGCGCGTCAGGCTGTTTCGGAAACGTCGAAGGATCGGTTTGGGGAAGTGCCGCCCCGCGGAGTCGCGGGGAAACGGGTGCCGCCCTGACGGGTCCATGTGGTTCCCAGGTTGGACGACCCGTGCGCGACCGGACCGGCGCCAATTACATCGGATGATCTCGGGATTTCAAGGCGTCGGGCCCAGGATAAGGGGCCGCGCCGCGTCTCACGCGATCGCAAGATCAAGATCGTTCGTGGCTGATAGATGTCGGTTGCCGGGGGATAAATCAAGCCTTTTCTTAGGCTATCCCCCCGATTTTCCGGCAAAAATCATCTCGCTGGGCGTCGAAATATTCGTGCGGTACAATGCAAATTCCAGCCGCCGCATCTATTTGGGCCGCGGAATCGTTGAATTTGCCGGCCCGGCTTCCAATATTTTCAAATAGATACGCAAGCCCTGACGGAATTTATGCAATGGCGAACCCGTACCAGAAAAAGCCCGAGCTCGAGCCCGATCCCGCCGTCGAGGATGGACGGAAGGAGCGGCGGTGCCTGATGTGCCGCGAGCGGTTCGAGAGCGCCTGGGCGGGCGAGCGCATCTGTCCGCGCTGCCGGACGAAGTCGGCCTGGCGGGAAGGCGTCCGCTGGCCTTCCGGCTCGGGCTCGTTCTAACCGGCCGGTTCCAGCCGGCTACGGCGCACCCCTCCATCCTCCCTTTCACACCCACGAAACGATCCCGCTAACGTCACGCCTGCGCCCCGGGGCAGGCCCCCCGTTGCCTTCGGGTGCGGCGTGCGCGGCGCCCGCTTCTTTTTCCATTTCGCCCGGGCCATCGCGCGTCGCTACCAAGTCATCTGGCCCGTGACTGCCAGCCACGCCGCGGCGATCGCGAGCGAGACGAGCGTGATCGGGATTCCGCAGCGGGCGTGGTCGGCGAACGAGATCGCGACGCCTTCGTGCGCGGCCCGCTCGCAGACGATGATGTTGGCGATGCTGCCCGTGAGCAGCAGGTTGCCGGCGAGCGTGGACAGCAGGGCCAATCCGTAAAGGGCGCCCGGCGCCGCCGCCTTCCATAGCGCGAGCAGGAGTATCACCGCGGGCACGTTGCCGACCGTGTTGCTGGCGGCGAGCGTGAGCGGCGCCAGCACGCTCAGGCGGTCCGGCAGCATGCCGTGGGCGCCGAGCCAGGCCATCGCGTCGGCGGCGATCCCGGTGGCGCGGAAGGCGTCGTTGATCACGAACAGGCAGGCGAACAGCAGAAGCAGGTGCCAATCCACCTGCGCCATGATCCTGCGGGTGGCAAACCGGCGCGACACGAGCAGCAGCGCGGCAATGCCGAGCGCGCCAAGGCTTCGCGGCAGCGGCGAGACGAACAGCGCCACGAGCGCGACGGCGGCGACCGCTCCCTTGGCGACCTGATAGGCGTCGGCGGCCGGAGCCTCGAGCTCGTACGCCCCGGGGCGCACGGCGAGCTCGCGCCGGTAAACGGCAGCTACCACGGCGGAAACCACGACCAGCGCGGCGAGCGCGGGCAGCCGGCACACGGCCACGCAGTCGAGGAAGGGCA
>OFHG01000332.1_pt1 | contig 19953 bp, 13 predicted proteins | sample 1521931 | NCBI WGS metagenome assembly OFHG01 (sample SAMEA2468438, study PRJEB22500) | soil metagenome | biome: Glassland; feature: Farmland; material: Clay | place: Australia | collected 2013-01-31 | depth 0.55 m
AGGGGCTGAAGCCGGCGCTGGGCGGGGACGGAGAGGCGCGGGTCCGGAGGGTGGGCGGCACTCAGGGTATGGGGGAAAGCGGGGCCATCGTAGGTGCACCGCCGCATCCGCGCGGGGACGATCGACGCGCACGGACGCCGCCGGACGCCGATGGCCGTGCACGTGGGCACGGACAACCTCGTCAAGGTCCGCGCGGTGCGCCGCGTTCTCGGCGACGTCTTCGAGCGCGTCCGCGTGCGCGGCGTGGCCGTCCCGACGGGCGTGCCGGAGCAGCCGGTGGACCAGCAGGCCGCCGTCGGCGCGATGAACCGGGCGCGGGCCGCCCTCGGCGACGCCGATTTCGGCGTGGGGGTCGAGGCCGGTCTCCTGTGGGACGCCTCGGTGGGCGACTACCTGGACGTGCAGTACTGCGCCATCGTGGACCGCGCGGGGCGCGTGACCCTCGGCCACGGCCCGGGGTTCGAGTACCCCCCTGCGGTGATCGAGCGGGTCAAGGGCGGGAAGACCGTGAGCGAGGCGATGGCGGAGCTCACGGGCGTGCGCGAGATCGGCTCGAAGTTCGGGGCCATCGGCTACCTGACCGAGCGGCGGATGGACCGGGACACGCTCACCGAGGCCGCGGTCCTGATGGCGATGGTCCCGCGGATCCGCCGGGACCTGTACCGGGGCTGAGCCGCGGCGAGCCTAGGGGTGGTTGCGCACGAACCGCGCGGAGCAGCGCCCGCACCAGATCGCGTTGTCCACGACGGCGTAATCCGCGATGTACCCCATCTCCGTCGGGTACTCGAAGCCGCTCACGAACCGCGTCGCGCGCATGTGGTCGCGGCAGACGCCGGCGCCGCAGAAACGACAGATCCCCCGGGCCTGGTTCTCGCAGTAGTGACAGAGCATGCGGGGGCATCACCGACGCCGGAGATGTACGTTGTCGTGCGGCGCGCCCCTCGCAACCTTTTTAGTCCCCCCGCCTTTCGGTCTCCCGGGGGTTGCTCCATGCCCGCGAAGATCGCCGTCAACGGATACGGAACAATCGGAAAGCGCGTCGCCGACGCCGTCTCGCTGCAGGACGACATGAAGATCGTCGGCGTCGCGAAGACGAAGCCCAACTTCGAGGCCAAGCTCGCCGCGAAGAAAGGCTATCCCGTCTACGCGAGCGACGAGGAAGCCCTGGGCAAGTTCACCAAGGCGGGCTTCAAGGCCGCCGGCACGCTCGAGGACCTGCTCAAGGAGGCGGACCTGGTCGTCGACTGCACGCCCGAGGAGAGCGGGTACAAGCCGATGTACGAGAAGGCGGGCGTCAAGGCGATCTGGCAGGGCGGCGAAGAGCACTCCCTGACCCACCTGTCGTTCAACGCGGCCGCGAACTACGCGGACTGCCTCGGCGCGCCGTTCGTCCGCGTGCCCTCGTGCAACACGACCGGCCTGATCCGGACGCTCTATCCGCTCGATGCGCACATCGGCGTGGAGAAGGTCCTCGCGGTCATGGTCCGCCGGGCCGCGGACCCGGGCGACTCCAAGAAGGGCCCCATCAACGCGATCGAGCCGGAGCTCGAGATGCCGAGCCACCACGGCCCCGATGTGCAGAGCGTGCTGCCGAAGCTCAACATCCACACCGTCGCGGTGAAGGTCTCCTCGACCCTGATGCACCTCCACGCGGTGTCGGTCGACCTGAAGAAGCCCGTGGACGAGGCGCAGGTCCTCGAGACATGGAAGCGCTTCCCGCGCGTCATGTTCGTCTCGGGCGGCGAGGGAGTCAAGTCCACGGCCCAGATCATGGAGCTCGCGCGCGACCTCTCGCGCGACCGCTCCGACCTGTACGAGATCGCCGTCTGGAAGGACGGCGTCCACGTGGTCGACGGGAAGCACCTGTACTACTTCCAGGCGGTCCACCAGGAGTCCGACGTCGTCCCGGAGAACGTGGATGCGGTCCGCGCGCTCCTGGAGCTCGAGAAGGACCCCCGGACGAGCATGGAGAAGACGGACCGGACGATGCGCATCGGCGCGACCCTGTGAGGTCACGGGCCCCGCTCGAGACGCTCGATGCGCTTCGTGGCCCGCTGGAGCACGCCCATCAGCGCGTGGAACTCCCACTTGCTCGGCACGGCCCGGCCGATCAGGCGCCGGAACATGACCTTCGTGCGGGCGCGCTTGTGGTCCGGATAGTGCGTGGCCTCCAGGAGCGATGCGAACGCCTCCTGGAGCTTCTCCTTCTCGAAGCCGGAGGCCTCGCGCCGGCCCCGCTTCGCCGTCTGCGCCGCGAACAGTTCGTAGAGGACGATCGTGGCCGCGTGGGAGAGGTTGAGGATCGGGTATTCCGCGGAGGCCGGGATCTTGACGAGGAGGTCGCATTGCGCCAGCTCGTCCTCGAGGAGCCCGAAGTCCTCCCTCCCGAAGGCCAGGGCGACGGTGCCGTCCATGGGCGCCACCCGCGCCGCCAGTTCCCGCGGCCGGATCGCGATCCGGCCGAAATGCTTCTCGCTCTCCGTGTCGATCCCCGACGTGCCGACCAGGAGGTCCGCTCCCCGGACGGCGGCCGGCAGGGAGTCCACCGTCCTCGCGGCCTCCAGGATACCCAAGCCATGCATCGCACGCTTCCGGGCCTCGTCCCCGAGGCGGCAGGGCCGGACGAGCACGAGTTCGCTCGCTCCGAAGTTCCGCATCGCGCGCGCGACCGCGCCGACGTTCCCCTCGTTTTTCGGCTCGACGAGGATGACTCGGACCCGTTTCATCGTTGCACTATATTACCTACGGTCGAATAGGGGCTTCGGATGCGGGTCGCCCTCCGGATCGCCTACGACGGCCGCGCGTTCTTCGGGCACCAGCGGCAGCCGGACGCGCGGACGGTCGAGGGCGAGTGCATCGCGGCCCTGAGGGCCGCGAAGATCCTCTCGGACCCAGGCCGCGCCTTCTTCCGGAGCGCCAGCCGCACGGACCGCGGGGTCAGCGCCCTGGGCAACGTCATCGCCTTCGATGCCGACCTGCGCCCCGAGGCCGTGCTGGGGGCTTTCAACGACAAGGCACGCGGGGTCTGGGCATGGGCCTACGCGGCGGTGGCGGACACCTTCCACCCGAGGCACGCGGAGGAGCGGTGGTACCGCTACCGCCTTCTCGACCCGCTCCCCCTGGAGCCGCTGCGCGCGGCGGCCGCGCTCTTTGAGGGCGAGCACGACCTCCGCTGGTTCACCTCCGATCCCGTCGCGGCGCCCTTCCCCATCCGCAAGGTCGACGTCGAGCGGGAAGGGGACGCCACGGTCGTCGATGTGCGCGCCCGCAGTTTCCGGCGCGGGATGGTGCGGCGGATCGTCGCCGCGCTCGTCGCCCATGCCACAGGTGCCGCGGGGCTCGCGTCGATCCGAGCCTGCCTCCAGGGAGAGAAGCATGACTTCGGCATGGCGCCCGCGGAACCGCTCGTGCTCATGGACGTCCGGTACCCATTTCCGTTCACTCCCCTCGTGAAGCCGAAGGTTCTGGCGGAGTGGCGGTCGCGGCGAGCGGGGTTCGAGTTGCAGCTCCGGTATCTCCGGGATCTGTTCGACGCGGCCGGCGTGTGACCGGCGGGTGCGGCGCCGCGCGCCCCGGCTTCGAGAGCGATCGGCTGGCCGCCCCTTTCCGTCCCGCCGCGCGTTCCGTCGGAGACGGCGGTCGGGCTCGAGCGCGTCCGGGCCCCATGGCTTCTCCATCCCTTGCACGGGGGCGGTCCGCGGAGGCATCCCTGCCCCATCGCCGCGCGGATCGTGCGCGTACGCGGCTCGGGCAGGCCGTCCGGCCTGTGCGCTCAAAACCTATTTATACGATTCCTACGCATGCCGTCGCCAAGGGTTGAAGTGGAGGAGTAAGTCCATGGTAAGGAAACTTCTCAGTTCAAACGCTCTGCGGGTTGCGATTATCGTTTACGCGATGATCGCGGCGAGCTTTGTGATGGCCGTGGACGGACGCGTTGTTTCCGCCCAGACCGCCGGCACGCCACCCCTGGTCGTCGGACTTCAGGATGACATGTCGAGCGGGAACTATTTCGATCCCGCGACGAACGCGGTCTGGAAGGCCTACATTATCGGGTACAACTTCGAAGGCCTTTACACCTATGACCCGGATACGAATATCTATCCGGTTCTGGCGGATCCAACGTTCACTTGTACGACTGGAACCGCGGTCCCGGGCGTGCAGGGTGCCTGCGTTGATGCGAGTGGCTTCAACGTCACCATCCGCGTCCGGAGCGGCATCACGTTCACGGACGGGAAGCCGCTGACCCGCTGGGACGTGGTGTTCTCGTACCAGGCCCTCGAGTGGTCGACGTATAACAACTACATCTACGACGCGCTCTGGTGGGACACCCCGCGGGTGCCCCTCTGGAACGCGACGGCGGACAGCCTTGCCAACACGATGACGGGGATCACGTGCACGGGCGTCGGTTGCTCCCACATCGGCGTGGAGAACGGGACCGCAGCCGGCACCGTGGTGTTCCACATCATCCAGAAGCAGGTGACGGTCGGCGGCGTGACCTACTCCGGCGCCTACTCGCTGTTCTTCGTCGACACGCTCGCGGTCCCCATCATCCCCATCCACATCTGGATGGGCCACATCAACGGCGCCCCCCAGGTCAACCCGGTGAACCCGGCGCTGCCGGACGGGACGCCGAACTACGTCACGGACACGTACGACCGGTCGATCGACTTCAAGTACGGCGCCCCTCCGTCGCAAGCGGTGACGGCGAGCACCGGCACGGGCCCGTTCCAGCTGGTCAGCTGGATTCCCGGGACGAGTTCGACGGCCAAGGTCTACCCGAACTACTGGGGCATGAGCCAGTTCCACAACTGGCGCGGCACGGACTACTACTACGGCCCGAAGTATGTGCGGGAGATGGACTTCCTGGTCTTCGGCAGCCTGGACGTCGCGAGCCTCGCCATCCAACAGGGGTCGATTGACTACCTGGTCTGGCCCCTCAGTCCGGGCTTCCTGGCCCAGGTGCAGTACAACCCCGCGATCACGGTCGAGCAGGTCACGGACGACGGCTTCTACTATCTTGCGTTCAACCTGCGCCTGACGCCGCTGAACGACCTCTGCCTGCGACGGGCCATCTCCATGGCCGTCGACAAGCAGTACATCGTGAACACCCTGCTGGGTGGCTTCGGGACGCCGGGAACGGTCCCGATCTCGGTCATCAACCCGGCTTACTTCAACACGAGCGCCTCGCCGCCGAGCTTTGACCTCTCGGGCGCGGCCACTCTCCTGGACAGCTGCGGGTACCACATCAACCAGGCGACGGGCTTCCGGACTCAGCCGAATGGACAGCCCCTGCAGGAAACGATCCTGACGCCCCCGAAAGACTACGATCCGATCCGCGCGGACGCGGGCATCATGATGTCCAACAACCTGAAGTCGATCGGGCTCGACATCAACAGCGCCCCGACGTCCTTCGACACGATCGTCGCGAAGGCCTTCACCCCGCCGGTGCAGTTCCAGATGTTCGTCCTCGGCTGGGTGAACCTCGGGCCCTTCCCGGAGGCCTACCTGTGCGACTTCTTCTGCCACAGCCAGGACACGAACCTGAACCCGGCAGGGTCGAACGCAGGAGGCTTCAACAACGGCACGTTCGATGCGTTGGTGAACCGGGCGACGGTCACCGTGGACCAGACGACCCGCCAGAACTTGGTCAAGGAATCGGAGGGAATCCTCACCAACCAGCTCCCGTACGACACCCTCTACTACCGGAAGGACCTGGACGCCTACCGCAACGACCGCTGGGTCGGGTGGGTGAACACCCCGCCGAACCTGTACAATTTCTACTCCCTGGTCAACATCCGGCCCGCAGGCACGCCCCTGCCGCCTCCGCCACCGTCGGGAACCCTCCAGATTGCGATGACGGTGCCTGAGCGCGCCTTGGGCGGCCACACGGTCACGGCCAACGTCTTCGTCTCCCAGAACAGCGTGCCGGTGAACGGCGCATCGGTCTGGCTGAACGGCACGCTGGCCTCGGGCGTGGCGCTCGGGAGCGACACCGGGACCACGGATGTGTCGGGCATGGCCACGATCTCGTGGCACGTCCCCGTCATCCAAGGTTCGATGGTGTTGACGGCGACGGCGGTCAAGGGCGGCTCGTCCGGAGTGTCGGCCAAGCAGGCCGAGATCACGGTCGGCCCGCCCGCGCCCATGGCCACGCTGTCCTTATCCACGGGCACCCCGGTCATCGCGCCGGGCGGCACCGCGACCGTCACGGCCAGTCTCGTGGACGGGCAGGGGAATCCGCTCTCCGGGTACCTGGTGAGGATCGACCGGACCCTGATGCAGGGCAACATCACACCTCCCAGCGCAACGACGGGTACCGCGGGGACGGCGACGTTCACGTACTCGGCGCCCGCGACGGCGAGGCAGTTCCCCAACGCGAACCTGATCGACACGATTCGCGCGAACGTGACCGTGCCGGACACCATCGCCGGGGACACGCAGACGGCCACCCTCTCGATCGTCGTCCAGAACCCGACCACGCCGGCGTGGGACATCCTGTCGGTCCAGAGCATCGGCACCGGGCTCGTGCTCAACCTCACTAACCCGTCGACCACGATCGTGGTGAAGGCGACGGACTTCACCGGAGCCGCGGTGCAGGGCGTGGCGATTGAGCCGAACTACACGGACACGAACAACGTGAGCGTGACGTGGGCCTCGGGAGCGAACGTGACGGATGCCAACGGTTTGGCCACCTTCACGGTCACCGAGGTCCCCTACGCGCTGACGAACCTGAACAACACGAACGTCATCGTCCGGTTCCGCGCTCCGTACGCCTTCGCCGGGACGTCCGATGAACTGGCCTTCCTCGTGTCGGACGGCGTCACGCTGGGATATGCGGCCCAGATCACGTTCAGCACGCGGTCCCTGTCGTTCTCGGCAACCATGGCGACGGACCAGGTGACCGCGAACGTCTGGGACGAAACCGGGTTCCCCGCGGCGAACGCACCCGTGATGTTCCTGATCGGCTTGGGCGACTACGGCCTACCGGCGCAGTTCCCCTTCACGTACGACTGGAACACGAACGAATACCTGGGCTCCGGCCTCGAGCTGAGCACGTTCTTCGCGTTCGGCTCCCTCGGCGGCTCGTTCCAGAACTCGACCGGACCCCTGGGTCCGAGCGGGCCGATCACCCAGGGTCCAGCCTACGGAGTGGAGAACGCCGTCAATGACCTCGAGCTCATCGGTAACTACAACAACTACGCTTCGGACACCGCCATCGACTCCTGCGACTCCTCGACGTATCCGACCGGCTTCGAAGGTCTCTACTACGTGAACGCCACGAGCGCGACGAGCCTGTCCGGCACCTACACCGCGCAGTTCTTCGCAGACCCGGAGATCGCGGACCAGAACATCCCGGTGTCCCTGTATGTCGGCATGCCCGGATCCACGATGAACGTCACGATCGACGCGTGCAGCGCCATCGCGGGCGTCGGGAACGCTGCGTTCTCCATCCATTCCGGCGTCGTGTCGCAGCGGGCCCCGGTCTTCGCGCTTGGGTCCGTGACGACAAGCCCGGTCGTGATGACGTCGCAGAACCCGACGATGCAGGTCACCGCGAAGCTCTACGCCTTGAACGGCGCGCCTGCGGCGAACGCGCAGGTCTTCTTCACGGCCGCCCTCCTGGGGGCGGTGCGGAACGTGAAAGGCGCGTACGGCGGAACGATGATCGCGGACGCAACCGGCACCCTGACCTATACGGTGAACCTCCAGACCGGATCGGTGTACAGCTACCTCGGGAAGCAGCTGCCCAGCCTGTCCCAGCCGTTCTCCTTCAGCATCATCCCGGCCGACTCGAGGTACGCATTCGGCGGACGGGATCAGCTGTGGTATGGGGGGCTCGGGGACTTCTGGTTCAGTCCGACTTTCGAGGTCCTGCTGGCGAAGTTCCCGTACGGCTTCACCCGGGGCTATCTGTACGTCCCGACGACGGTCGACTTCGCGACCGCTTCGGTGAGCCAGACGCTCGTGGCCCCCGGTAGCACCGTGTCGGTCACGGTCTCCGTGGTGAACGGCACGGGCGCACCCGTCGCGAACGCGTCGGTCTGGAGCGCGGCGATCACCGCGCTGACCGATGCCTCCGGAGACGCCACGTTCACCGTGCCGGTGGGCACCGGGAGCGTGGAGAACCTCGCGGTCGTGACGAGTCCGGACGGTCAGGTCATGCGCGCCTGGTACGGTGCCATGGCGAGCAACCCGCTCCTGACCTACGGAGCGATCACGCCCACGGTGGCCAACGCAGGTTCGGCCTCCACGTTCAGCCTGACGGTGACGAACACCCTGCCGATCGCGGGGACGGTCACCGTGTGGTTGCAGGTGGGGAACGCCACGGTGGCGGCCCAGACCCTGTCGGTCGCGGCAAGCGGAACGGCCAACGTGCAGTTCTCGTACGTGTTCGCGAAGGCCGGGACGTACACGGTCACGATCGGGAGCCAGAGTTCCCAGGTGACGGTGTCCGCGGCGCCGGGCCCGGACCTCACGGTCCTGTACGCCCTCGCGGGCGGGCTGCTCGTGGTCGGTCTGGTGGTGGGCGCGCTCGTCGGACTCATGTTGAGCCGGCGCAGGAAGCCACCCACCGCAATGGAGGAACCCTCGTCGGCGATGCCGGAGGAACCGAAGACCAGCGAGGAGGAGCTGGGTCCCGAGGACAAGCTGTAGAACCCGGAGGGCCGGGCAGGTCTCCCGGCCCTCCCCATTCCCCTTTTCAGGAACCAGCGCGATGCCTCGGAAACATACTTATACCCTGTAGGAAATCAAACCGGAGCGATGAGGGGGGCACATCTTGGCGGCGCTGTGGCGATACGTCGTCAATAGGCTCATCCAGGGCGTCGTCACCATCATCGTCGTCACCATCATCATCTTCTTCCTCTTCGAGGCTTCGGGAAGTCCGCTCAACACCCTGCGCGTCAACCCGACCCTGACCCCCGCGCAGCTTCAGTACTTCGTCAACCTCTTCGGTCTCGATCAGCCGATCTATGTCCAGCTCTGGCGCTACATCGTGAACATGTTCACGTTCAATTTCGGGCCGTCCCTGAGCCAGGGCCGGTCCGTGTCCGTCATCATCAACGAGGCGCTGCCCCGCACCCTCTTCCTGTTCGGCGGCGCGGTCATCATCGAGTACATCGCCGGGATCCTTCTCGGGCGCTACATCGCGTGGAAGCGCGGGCATGCGAGCGAGGGCGCCGTGATCCTCTCGAGCCTGTTCTTCTACAACATGCCTTCGTTCTGGATCGGACTGATCCTGCTCTGGGCCTTCGCCTACATTTATCCCATCTTCCCTCTCCAGGGATTCAGCGGGCAGACGTTCGTCGTACAGCACTACCCATGGGCAGGGTCGCCGGGGACGATATGGTTCACGATCGTGGACATCGGGTCGCACGCCTTCCTGCCCATGGTCGCGCTCGTCCTCATCAGCGCCGCGGGCACGATCCTGCTCATGGAGACGTCCATGCTCGAGGTCATGGGGGAGGACTTCATCCTGACGGCCAAGGCGAAGGGGCTGTCGGAGCGCGTCGTCCGGAGGAGGCACGCCGCCCGGAACGCCTACCTGCCCGTGGTGACGTCCCTGGCCATCAGCCTCTCGTTCGTCGTGGGCGGCGCGATCATCCTCGAGCAGATCTTCACGTACCGCGGGCTGGGAACCTACCTGCTCACGGGCATTATCAACCACGACCAGTTCCTCGCCGGTGCCATCCTCTTCATCATATCCCTCCTGGTCATCCTCGGCAACATCGCCGCCGACATCATGTATGGAGTGCTAGATCCGCGTGTCCGCTTCTGAGCCCCGCTCCCCGGCCGGGGGTGGCACTGCGGAGAGGCTGGCCCGCGGGATGTATCACATGCTGCGGTCCTCGTGGCGGACCGTCCGGGGCAGCCGGCTCGGGACGATGGGCCTGTTCATCGTGATCATCTTCGCCGCGGTCGCGATCCTCGCCCCCGTCATCGCGCCGTACTCGAGGAACTTCCTCGCGCCGGATGCGGACCGGTACGTGGTCTCCTCGTACACGAAGATGCTGCCGTCGAACCTGACGTACGGCGAGCCCGCCATCGGTCCCTCGACGCCTCTGCAGAACTCCAGAGGCGGGGGGATCTGGGAGGTCAACTTCAACGCTTCTCGCGGCTTCATCGAGATGGACTTCCTTCACGTGGTCACCGTGAACGCGAACGTCAGCCCGTACGTGGTCGGGAACATCAGCCTCACGTTCTACGACCTGAGCCAGGATTTCAACATCTCCCCGCCCATCCAGCCCCCGCTGGTCGCGGTCTACTACATCGTGCCCGGGCAGAACGCTACGGGTGGCTCCGGTTCGCCCCAGAGGAACGGCGCCCTGGCGTTCTTCTCCGGAAGCGACTTCGCCGTCGTGGACCCCTTCACCGGGCAGTTGATCTACCGGTACCGGATGCCGTTCGTCCCGACGTGGACGGGCGAGGATCCTGCGTCCGCGGGCGGGATGCTCCTTTCCCCGAATCAGAGGGTCGTGAGTCAGGGAGTTTTGACGTTTGACGTGGGCCCGTACCACTACTTCTATGCCTCGGACGGGAACCACACGATCGTCTTCGAGACCGTGTTCGTGCACACGGGCAATCCCGTCCAGGCGGGCGCCGTCTATCCGAGCGCCCCCGGCGGGCAGGTCGCCCTAGACGTCGCCGCGCCCCTGTCCGCCCCGCCTTTCGTCTACTACAATCAGGGGCAGGTCGACACCCTGAACGCTTTCCGCTCCGGCACCGGTCAAGGGATCCTCCTCCCCCTCGCCAACAACAGCTTGGAGGTCTATTCCGTCGCGGGGCAGCTCGAGAAATGGCTGCCGCTCTCGCTGGGGAATGAATCCGCGCAGGTCTCGGGGCCGATCGGCTACACGATATCGCCGGAATTCCCGTTCTGGCTCTACCTCTCCCTGCAGTCCGCGTCCTCCTCCGGCCTGGCGTTCTTCGACATGGGCAGCCTCTCGGTCCTCCGCACGTACACCTTGCCCGGTTCCACGTGGGAGCCGACCCAGGCGCCGCTGAGCTATCGGGCGAGCACGATCTTCGCATCCTTCTACAACCGGGTCAATGACACCTCCTACATGTTCGCGGTGAACGCGACGGGAGCGCCCATCCGCCAGTTCCAGGCCAACTTCCCCGGGAGGACCCGCAGCTTCTTCGACATCGAGGGGCTGAACCGCGTGTACCTCTACGCGGGCAACGGACGCGTCTACTTCATGGACACAACGTTCAGCACGTCCGCGGCCGTGGTTCCCGACCAGTTCGGGCTGGTCCTGCCTCCGGGCGTGCAACAGATCCACTACCTGGGCTCTATGCTCGGGACGCTCTATGGCGTTTCCCTGTCGAACTACGAAGTGGGCGGCGTCTACACGGATCCGGTGACGGGCGAGACCGGGGTCTTCCAGCTCCTCGGCACGGTCCATACCCCCCTGCCGCCGGGCTGCTACCCCTCGGGCCTCTGCTATTGGCTCGGGACGGACTTCTATGGTGGAGACATCCTCACGGAGCTGCTCTGGTGCACGCAGGTGGCCTTCATCGTCGGCCTCCTGGCCGCGCTGATTGCCGTCGGGCTCGGGACCCTCGTCGGACTCATCTCGGGATACTATGGGAAGCTGGTGGACATCCTGCTCATGAGGACCACGGACATCTTCCTGGTCCTTCCGTTCCTCCCGATTGTGCTCATCTTCGTCTCGATCTTACGGCCGAGCATCTGGATCATCGTCCTCACCTTGGCGATCGTCGGGTGGCCCGGGATCGCCCGGGTGATCCGTGCCCAGGTCCTGAGCCTGAAGGAACGTCCCTTCATCGACGCGGCGCGCATCTCGGGGGCATCCGATTCCCGCATCATCTTCCGTCACATCGCCCCGAACGTCCTCCCGTTCAGCTTCCTCTACATGAGCCTGACCGTGGCGGGCGCGATCATCACCGAGGCTGCCCTGAGCTTCCTCGGTCTCGGCGATCCCACGGTGATCTCGTGGGGAGGCATGCTCTCGCTCCTGCTCACGGAAGGCGCCGCGTTGTATGCCTGGTGGTGGCTGCTTCCGCCCGGCCTCTGCATCACGATTCTCTCCCTGGGTTTCTACCTGCTGGGCCGGGGCTTCGACGAGATCATCAACCCCCGCTTGCGGAGGCGTTGAGCGTGCCGCTCGTCTCCGTGCGCAACCTGAAGGTCTACTTCAAGGTCCAGCAGGGCTGGGTCCGTGCCGTCGACGGCGTGAACCTGAACGTGGACCCGGGGGAGACGGTCGGCCTCGTCGGCGAATCCGGCTGTGGGAAGACGACGCTCGCCTATGCGATTTCCCAGCTCCTGCCGTCCAACGCGTACATCCTCGGAGGACAGGTCTTCTTCAACGTCCCCGACGCCGTCGAACGGTATCGCGGCGCCTACGCCCGGATGGCCGAGGAACGGATGGCGAAGGAGCTCGAGGACCTGGAGGCGCGGGTCCGGGACACGCCCGAGGGGACGAGCGCGCCCTCGGCGGCCCGAGCGCATCCGCGGTCCCCGGAGGACCTCGCGCAGAAGATCGACGACTTGCAGCATCCCCTCTCCTCCACCTACCGCCAGTATCTCAAGCCGGAGATTGCGAGCCTCCGGTCGAATGTCGAAGCCCTCCGGGCCCGCGTCCAGACGGGAGATCGCGCGGCCCGCCGACCGCTGGCCGACGCCAACGCGCGGCTGCAGGGCGCCTCGCAGGAGGGGGACCTGGTGGACCTCACCCGTCTCCCGGACGGGCGGCTGAGGGAGTATGACAAGAAGCTCAACGCCGTCCGGTGGAAGCAGATCTCGATCGTCTTCCAGGGCGCCATGAATGCCCTGAACCCCGTGTACACCGTGGGGGACCAGATCATCGAGGCCATCCAGGCCCACGAGGACACCAGCGACCAGGCGTGCCGCAAGCGCGTGGAGGAGCTGTACCGGTTGGTCGGGATCCCCAAGGACCGGATCGACAACTTCCCCCATGAGTACAGTGGCGGCATGAAGCAGCGGGCGATGATCGCGATGGCCCTGGCCCTCGATCCGAAGCTCGTGATCATGGACGAGCCGACGACCGCGCTCGATGTGATCACCGCGGCCAAGATCATGGACGAGGTCCTGCGGATCCAGAAGCAGCTCCACATGACGCTTCTCATCATCTCCCACGACGTGTCCACGGTCGCGAAGGTCGCGGACCGGATCTGCGTCATGTACGCGGGCCAGCTCGCCGAGGAGAGCGCGTCCCTTCGTATCTTCAAGGAGACCCTGCACCCGTACACGGAGGGCCTCCTGGGCGCCTTCCCGAACGTGAAAGGGAAGAAGCACCGGATCGAGGCCATCTCGGGGAGTCCGCCGAGCTTGGTCAACGTCCCGTCGGGCTGCCGCTTTCATCCCCGCTGCAAGTATGCCCAGGACATCTGCAAGCACGAGGAGCCGACCTACTTCGTGACGCCGGACGGCCGGCACCGGGCGCTGTGCCACTTCTCGAAAGACTTCCTCGACCGAGGGGGACTGGTCGCGCCATGATGGAAGAACCCGCTCCCCCTCCCGAGGACGGCGTGGTCGTGAGCGTCCAGGGCCTGAAGAAGTACTTCTCGCTCCGGAGGGGATTCCTCGAGTCCCTCCGGACGCAGGAGACCTACGTGAAGGCCGTGGACGGCGTCAGCTTCGACCTGCGCTCCGGAGAGGTCCTCGGCCTCGTGGGCGAGTCGGGCTGCGGGAAGACCACGACGGGCCGCCTGCTGGCGCGGCTCGAGGTCCCGACCGAGGGGCGGATCCTGTTCCGCGGCGTCGATCTCGCCTCCCTGGACGCGCGGGACATGTTCGCGTTCCGGAAGGAGCTCCAGATGGTCTTCCAGGACCCCTACGAGTCCCTGAATCCCCGGTACTCGGTCCTCCGGGCGGTGGCGGAGCCCCTGATCATCCACCGCATCGCGGAGACCCGGGAGGCACGGGAGAACTTGGTCGTGAAGGCGCTCGAGGACTCGGGCCTGAGGCCAGGGGCGGAGTTCCTCACGCGGTTCCCCCACGAGCTCTCCGGGGGCCAACGGCAGCGGGTGGCGATCGCCCGGGCGATCGTCCTCGATCCCAAGATCATCATCGCCGACGAGCCCGTGTCCATGCTGGACGTGTCCATCCGGCTCGGCATTCTCAATCTGCTAGCTGACCTGCGTGAAACCGAAGGCATGACGATCCTGTACATCACCCACGACATCGCGTCGGCCCGGTATCTGGCTGACAACGTCGCGGTGATGTACGCCGGGCGCATTGTGGAGTCGGCGCCCGCCATCTCGGTTACTGATCAGCCGGGGCATCCCTACACCCAGCTCCTGCTGAGCGCCGCACCCGACCCCGACCGGCCGGAACCAGCGCAGATCTCCGGACGCGGCGCGGTACCCAGCCTGCTCGCGCCGCCAGCGGGATGCCGGTTCCATCCGCGCTGCCCGCACGCGATGGCGGTCTGCTCGCAGTTGCCGCCGCCGGTCGAGGTCGCACCAGGGCATGTCAGCGCCTGCTGGCTGCATTCACCAGACCACCCGGCCGTGGCAGCGGCCGCAGAGGAAAGGAGACCCGATGCCCCTCCGGCCTAGCTAGCGGAAGACCCGATCCACCAGCAGGAAACGCCAACCCGGCCGACCCTGCGCCATCCACCCTTTTCCAGACCCCGTCATGGTCAGTCAAGTGAGGCCGGCGATGAGCCGGCCGGGCACAATGGAGTTTAAGCAATGCAACATGCAGTCCTGAAGGGCCTCGCGGCCGTGGGCATCCTCGGCCTGGGCATCGCGGCCTGCTCGAGTTCGAGCTCATCGAACGGTTCCGGGCAAGCCGGCAGCGGCAAGACGCTGGTCATCGAGAGCACCTCGGTCACCAGCCCTAGCCAGAATTTCAATCCCTACGTCCAGAGCGCCACCGGATTCTCGGCCCAGGCAACCGGGCTGATCTACGAGCCGCTCTACATCTTCAATGTGATGAACCCCACCCAGCCGCCGGTGCCTGTCCTTGCTTCCGGGCCACCGGCCTGGTCCAACCGGGGCAAGACGCTGACCATCCCGATCCGCTCGGGAGTCAGGTGGAGCGACGGCAAGCCGTTCTCCGCCAGCGATGCCGCCTTCACCTACAACCTGGTCAAGAAGAACCCCGCGCTCTACACCGCGAGCGCGCCGCTGGTGACCAGCGCCACGGCGAGCAGCCCGGCCTCGGTCACGCTGAACTTCGCCACACCGCAGTTCGCCAACCTGTTCCTCATCGGGCAGGTCTACATCGTCCCGCAGCACGTGTGGGGCTCGGTCAGCAACCCGGTGACCTACACCGACCCGAACCCGGTCGGCACCGGGCCGTACCTGCTCCGGACGTACTCCTCGCACGGCTTCCTGCTCAAGCAGAACCCGGGCTACTGGAATAAGAGCGCGGTCAAGGTCTCCGCGGTCGACTTCCCGTTCTACAGCAGCAACGCCAACCTGGTGCCGCCGATCGCCAGCGGCCAGATCGACTGGGCAGGCAGCAACCTGGGGCCCGGCCTCAGCTCCAACTACCTGAGCAAGAGCACCAACAACACCACCTGGCTCGGTAGCTCGCCCTACTTCGCCGCCAACAATGTGGTCACCCTGTGGTTCAACGTCACCAAGGCGCCGCTGAACGATCCCGCCGTGCGGCAGGCGATCGGCTACGGCATCAACCGGCAGCAGCTTGCCACCCAGGGCGAATCGGGCTACGAGGCCCCGGCGACGTCATCGGGCGGCCTGCTCCTGCCGATCGACAACACTTACCTTGATCCCTCGGTGCAGGGCGACCTGCCACCGGCCGGCGACCCGGCCAAGGCGGCCAGCATCCTGACCCACGACGGCTACAGCAAGGTCGGCGGCAAGTGGACCAAGAACGGCCAGCAGATCACGTTCTCGATCACCGACCCGATCGCCTACACCGACTACTACACCGACGACCAGCTCATCGCGTCCCAGCTCAACAAGCTCGGGTTCAACGTGAAGGTCGACGGAAACGGGTCCCCGACCGCCTGGCAGGCCGACTTCAACAACGGGACATTCGACTCCACCATCCACTGGAGCAACCAGGGCCCGAACCCGTTCTACTACTACGAGAACTGGATCGATCACACGTTCTCCGCGCCGGTCGGCAAGCCGGCCGCCGGTGACAACGGGCGGTTCCAGAGCACGGCGGCCCAGGCCGCGCTGGCCCAGTTCGCAGGCACGAACGACCCGGCGGCTCAGAAGGCGGCCATCACCTCGCTCCAGCACGTCATGTCGGCTGAGGTCCCGATGACGCCGCTGCTGTACGGCGCAGCCTGGAGCGAGATCTCGACCCGCAACTACACCGGCTGGCCGACGAACGGCAACGCCTACATGACGCCGGTGCCGAACAGCCCGTACCTGGAGCAAGTCGTCCTGCACCTCAAGCCGGCCTCATAGCCGACGGCCGGCCCGAGAAAGGACGACAACTGCACACATGAGAACCGCGCATGCGGGGCTTATCCTGCCCGGCCGGGTAACCGGCCGGGCAGGTGCCCAGACGACCGGGCACGGCAGCCGATGACCACCGGCCCTGCCGACACCCCTCACCCGACGGCAACGACCAGCGGCGCGGCACCCGCACCGGGCACACCGGCGCCGACGGTGCCGGAGCTGATCGCCGCGCTTTCCCTGCCGGAGAAGGTGCGCCTGCTGACCGGTGCGGCCAGCTGGCGGACCCACGGCTCCCCCGCCCTCGGCCTCCGGCCGATGATCTTCTCGGACGGCCCCTCCGGGGCACGGGGGGTGACCAAGGATGAACGTCTTCCATCGACCAGCCTCCCCTGCCCATCCGCGTGCGGTGCCACCTGGGATCCCGGGCTGATCACCGAACTGGCCACCGCTCTCGGTGCCGAGGCGCGCAGCAAAGGCGTCGACGTGCTGCTGGCACCCACCATCAACCTCATGCGGACACCGCTGGGCGGGCGCGGATTCGAGTGCTTCTCCGAGGATCCGGTCCTGACCGCCCGGATTGCCGTCGCCTACGTCCGCGGGCTGCAGGCGGCCGGCGTGGCGGCGGCCACCAAGCACTTCGTCGGTAACGACTCCGAGACCGGGCGGTGGACCTACAACGCGGTCATCTCCGAGCCGGTGCTGCGCGAACTGTACCTGGCCCCATTCGAGGCCTGCGTGCGCGAGGCGGGCACCGGGCTGGTCATGGCCGCCTACAACACGGTCAACGGCACCCCCGCCACCGGCCACGCCTGGCTGCTGCGGAAGATCCTCAAGGGGGAATGGGGGTTCGACGGCGTGGCCGTCTCGGACTGGAGCGCGGCCAGGACCACGGTGCCGACCGCGGTGGCCGGGCTCGACCTGGCGATGCCAGGCCCGGACGGCCCCTGGGGGGCTGACCTGGTCCAGGCGGTACTGGACGGGCTGGTGCCCGAAGCCCTGATCGACGACAAGCTCACCCGGATTCTGCGGCTGGCCCACCGGGTCGGCGCCCTGGCCACCCCGGCCAGCGTGCCAGGACTCGACGGCAAGCCGGGCCCAGGCCCGGCCGTGCTGGCCGATCCGGACCTGGTGCGCCGGGCCACGGCAGCCTCCTTCGTCCTGCTCCGCAACGAAGGAACGGTGCTCCCCTTCGACGCCGGCACCATCGGCAGCATCGCCCTGGTCGGGCCCAACGCGGTCCATCCGGTGATCCAGGGCGGGGGAAGCGCGGCGGTGGCGCCGGTGACGGTTTCCACCCCGGCCGCCGCGCTGCCGGCCGCCCTGGCAGGCAGCGCCACCGTCACCGTGGCGCAGGGCTGCCGTACCTGGACCGCCGTGCCCGGGCCGGCTACCGGATCGATCAGCGACCCGCAGACCGGCGAGCCGGGGCTGCGGCTGGAGTTCCGGGACGGCGACGGGGCACTGATCGGGCACGAGCACCGCACCGCCACCGAACTCGCGTGGTGGGACGAGGGACTGCCCCCCGGCGTGGGCTGGGACAAGCCGGGCAGCGTCGTCCTGCTCACCCGGTTCCGCGCCGCGACCACCGGGCCGCACCTGATCGGGGTTGCCGGGGTCGGCCATCTCACGCTGACCGTGGACGGCACCATGGTCGCCGACACGGTCACGCCTGTCCCGGATGACCCGGTGCTGACCATGACCCGGCCGGGTGAGGTGCGGGCAGCGGTCAGCCTCCAGGCCGGCCAGGAAGCGGACATCATGCTCGACTTCCGGCCCGCCGAGGGTGGCGACGGCCCGCTTGCGGTCCGGCTCGGGATCGCGGCGGACGTGGACGAGGACATCTTGATCACGGAGGCGGTGCACGCGGCGGCCTGCTGCGACGCCGCGGTGGTGGTGGTCGGCTCCGCCGAGGCGGCCGAGAGCGAGGGATTCGACCGGGACACCCTCGTCCTGCCGGGACGGCAGGACGAACTGGTCGCCCGGGTGGCCGCGGTGAACGACGCCACCGTGGTCGTGGTGAATGCCGGCATGCCGGTGCTGATGCCCTGGGCTGACGACGTGGCCGCCATCATCTACGCCTGGCTGCCCGGCCAGGCCATGGGCGAGGCGCTCGCCGACGTCGTGACCGGGCGGGCGGAGCCGGGTGGCCGGCTGCCGGTCACCCTGCCCGCCCGCGAGTCCGACTGCCCGGTCCTGCACGCCATTCCCCGGAACGGCCGCATCGACTATGCCGAAGGGCTGCTCATCGGCTACCGCGGTTACGACGCGGCCGGCATCACGCCGATGTTCGCGTTCGGTCATGGGCTTGGTTACACGCAGTGGGCCTACGAGGCCGTGTCGGTGGCGGGGCCCGGTCTGGTGCCCGGTGAGGATGTCCGCGTCACGGTGACGGTCCGCAATGTCGGGTCACGGCCCGGCCGCGAGGTGGTCCAGGCCTACGTGGGCGGCCCGGCGGCAGGCCGGGGCCGACCGGTGCGGGTGCTCGGCGCGTTCGGTACGGTAACCGCGGCGCCCGGCGAGCGGGCAGAGGTCGTGCTCACGGTGCCGGCCCGGGTCTTCGCCGTCTACGACCAGGCGTCAGCTGGCTGGTCGTGGCCCGGGGGCCTGTTCACGATCGCAGTGGGCAGATCCTCCCGGGATCTGCGGCTGGAGGCTGCCATCAGGCCCGGCGGCTAACCGCCGCCGCGCACGGTCGCGGTGGGTCCCGGCCCCACGAAGGCACGGGCCCACCGCGATCACCCCGGGTACCGCGTCAGGCGGGCGGTCCCGCGTCAGGCGGGCGGGGCCGCGTCCGGCGGGGCGGCAGCAGGCCGCGGCGCGGCCGACGGCGCGACGAGTTCGACCTCGTAACCGTCCCAGTTCTCCAGGTAGGCGGCGAAGTGGTCGTCCCCGCCCGCGAACGGGTGCCGGTCGGGGTAGAGCAGCCGCCAGCCGTGATCGGGCGCGTGCAGGACAAGATCGCCCAGTTCCTGCTGGGACGCGACGTGGAAAGCGAGATGGTTCAGTCCTGGCCGGCATCGGTCGTGCCGGCCCGCGACCCGGTCCGGCGACTGCTCGATGACGATATAGGTGACACCCGACCGCCAGCTCTTGCCCTCGGGCCACTCCTGGTAGACGCGGTAGCCCAGCTCCCCGAGCAGCCACCCCCAGCTGGCCTCGGCCCTGGTCAGGTCAGGCACCCAGAACTCGATGTGATGAAGCATCCCCGTGCCAGCGTGATCCATGTCCGATAGCATGCCAGGATCGCGGCCCGTATAGTCACAGGTCAGACAGGTTCGGTACTTCACTGTTACGCGGCGGGTGCGCGTCGTGGCCAGCTGGCCATCCAGCTCAGGAAACTTCCTCGATTTTCCGCTGGAGCTTGTTCATGCCGCGCAGCCAGCGGCCCGGGTCGGTGGCCCGGCCCGCGTACATGGCGGCCACCTCCGGGTGGGGCAGGATGAGGAAGTGGCCCTCGGCGATCCCGGCCATCACCGCATCCGCCACCGCCTCCGGCGTGATCGCGGAGGCGCCGAGGATCATCCCGGCGGCACGCGGGCTCCCGGCCAGCATGGGGGGGTTCACTCCCTGCGGCGAGAT
>OFHG01000333.1_pt1 | contig 19926 bp, 14 predicted proteins | sample 1521931 | NCBI WGS metagenome assembly OFHG01 (sample SAMEA2468438, study PRJEB22500) | soil metagenome | biome: Glassland; feature: Farmland; material: Clay | place: Australia | collected 2013-01-31 | depth 0.55 m
TTTTGGGGGACCCCTCCCCCAGCAGCGCTCCCTCCACCCGGGTCAGGGGTGAGGTCAGCTCGACCGCTTGGACGCGCCGGGTGCTGCCGCGCTCGAAGGTCAGCAGCGCCGGGCCGCTGAAAGACGACTCGATCACCAGTTGAGCGATGTCTCCGGGAGCGTAGCTTTCCCGGTCGGCGCTGATTTTGATCCCGTCGATAAATTGGCTGGCCCAGGTGTTCGTGCTTGGCGAAATGACGTAGAACCAGTGGTTGGCGTAGATCTCCTGGCCGCGGCTGTCCTTTCCGGCCAGGCGTAGTTGGTACGATCCGGGCTGCTGGACGTTTAACTGCGTGCTCACCTGGCCATCCGCCGCGCTCACCAGGTCCACCGATTGAATCACCGTGTTGTAATCGTACGCCGCGCCATCCCACTGGCGCACTTCCAGCCGCAAGGAGCGACCGGCGACTGCTTCCCCGGCCAGTGTGGTCAGCCTCCCGTTGACGGTGAAGGGGCTCTCGCTGCTTTGTACCCAATTTCCGCTTTCGATGGCCAGCTTTTCAGGCGAGTTGGAGACGGTATATACGGCGAAGGCGCTCACCGTCTGGTGACTACCGTCGTCCAGCGTCACCTCGATGCCAAACGTGTCCTCTTGCAGGCTGCCGGCGTAACCATAATCTTGCGGGTTATAGCCGCTACCCATTTGCGCCTGCCGCCCTGTCAAAGCGTAATGGCCGTTTTCGTCGGTGTGGCCGCTGGTGGTGACTTCGCCGGAATGGTACCAGGTGTACTCCGGCTGGTCTTTACTGCTGTCCTCCCACCAGTAAGAATAATACGGCTGCAGCTCGTAGCGCTGGATGGATAGGGTGGCGTTGGCGACTGGTTGTCCGAAGAAATAGCTGGCGTCAACTTCTACCTGGATCGCGTCGCCCAGGACGTAATGCGCGGCATCCGTCGTGATGGCAACCTGGTAATCCGGCTTGCGGTAGTCCTGCACCTTGAAGACCTGGCGCTGGCTTTCCCCTTCCAGTACCGCCTCCAGGTTGTAATCGCCCAGCATGGCGCCTTCGGCGAGTTGAAACTCCCCATTGGCGCTGCCAAAGGTGTTGGTCGCCAGCTCGAAAGTCTGCACGACGTTGTCGCGTGCGTCGCGCACCCGCAAGGTGAGCGGCGTGCCCTCTGGGAGGGGATTGATCTGGGCGTCTTCGTCCTGGCGGGCGATGGCTTTGAAATAAACCGTCTGTCCCGGGCGGTAGATCGGGCGATCGGTCTGCAGGTAGACCGCGTATTTTGTGCTCGTGGGTGCCGTTTGCCACCAGCCCCACCAGGGGTTGTAGCTGTTTTGCCATTCGTTGCTCAACCCGCTGGCGGTGATGTCCGTGCCTTCGATTTCGTGTCCGGTTAAGTCCCGGCTGTCTTCGTCAACCACGATCAGCGGTTGGGGAGCGCCTCCTACATGCGTGCGGAAAACGCCGTCGCGGTGACTGTGCCCCTGTTCCACCAGTACACCATCGCGGGCGTAGACGCTGACCCGCGCCCCCGCCAGTCCCTCGCCGTTAATGTCCGTAACCCAGGCTACCAGCTGGCCTTCAACCTGTTTGACTACCAGCGTGTTGCGGGTAAGCACCACCATCAGCTGCGCGCTGCTTTGGCCGGCCTGCATATCGAGCACGTACAGGCCAGCCGGCACCTCCGCCGGGATGATGGTCTCGTACACGTTGCCCTGGTACCCGGCGCCTTTCTCGCGCGTGTCCACCTGCCACTGCACTTGCCGCGCGGCGCCTTCCAGGCTAATTGGGATGCGCTCGAAACCGGCGACCCCCTTGAAGCCGGATGAGTAGCGATCCAGAAACTGCGCCAGGCTGAGGCGGTATAGCCCGAAGTTCACCCGCTGAACCCCACCACCCGTGATGAATTGGATGGCGCGCCGGCCGTCGAAATCGACCACCTGGGCGTTGGGGCCGTAATCGCCAAAGGAAACGTCCGAGGCATATCCGGACTGGTAGGGCTGCGTTTTGAAATGCCAGGTCAGGGGCTGCTCGAGAAGCGGCTTCCCCCGGGCATCCATGGCATCCGTTCCCAGGGTGACCGTATAAACTGTGCTGAACTGGAGCGGGTCATCCGGGACAAATTGCAGGCTATTTGCCTGCCAGCGGAACTTCCCGGGCGTTTCTGGCTCGATCTGGAACGCGGCCCGCGTGCTGGCGTGGTCTGTGGGCAGCGCGAACTGCAAAGTGATGGAGCTTTCGGGAGCTGCCAGATCCATTTCTCCGGGCCAGTACGCCAGGATGGATGGCATGTGATAAGCCAGCGGCTTTGGAGGTGGGAGGGGCAGTCCCTGGTCATCCTGCAGCTCACCGTCGAATGCGATCGTGTACGTGGTGTTGTACTGGTAGCCGCCCGCCGGCTCGAAAACTGCTTCCTGCTGGACCCACGACCAATTCCCCTCCACGCGCCCCTGTTCGGGTGTGCTGACCCTGACCGCCGCTGCGAAGGACGCCCGGTCCAACCAGTAGTTGAAAGCCAGGCGCAGCGGTTGTTCCTCCGGCTGGGCGTAGCTCGCTTCCATTACCGGCCCGCTGAGCTGCAGAACCAGATCGGGCAGGCTGTAAGCCCAACGGTAATCCTCGCCCAGGGGGATGCCTTGTGCATCGTGGGTCGCGCCTGCCAGGGTGAAATTGTAGCGCGTTCCCGGCTCGAAAGGACTCTCCGGACGCAAGATGACTGTTTCCGCCTGCATTTCCACGGCAATAGAAATTTGCGGCTGAACGCTCAGGCCGGAGAGCACGCTGCCCAGATCCATGGGCTGATCGAAGGTGATGCGCATCTCCGGCAGGCGCTCGCTAATTTGGGTGCTGGCAGGGGAATGGCTGACCACGTGCGGCGCAGCCGCAACCCGGATCTGCCAGTGTTGCGGCTGGTTGAACTCCTCCCCGGAGGCGCTTTTCAAATCCTGGCTGAGGAAAAGCTGGTATTGGCGCGAAGGGGTAAAGTTTCCCTTCGGGATGAATTTCAAGGTTGTGTTGCCCGCCTCCCAACGCACATCGCCCTCTACCCAGGGATAGGTCAAAAGCGCCGGTTGGGCGCTGGCGGGATCCATGGGTTGGTTAAAGTGCAGGCTGACCGGCGACAGCGGCGAGATCTCCTCCTGCTCGATGGCAGCCTTCAGCTCGATAGAGATAGGAGTAGGAGTGAGGATAGGACTGGCTTGCGGAAGCTGGGGAGTGTTTGTGAGCGCCGCGCTTTGCTGGGTTGGCGGGGACTCGACCGGCGTAGCGATCTCTGGTCGCCGCACGAGGCTGCACGCCGACAGGATCAGCAGCAGGTTGAAAACGAAGGCATATTTGCGCATCATGGGCCCTCCTCCCGCATCGAGTTTGCGATCTGAAGCCGTGCACGCGCTAACCGTCTTTTCACGGTGCCCACTGGGATCTCCAATGTGCTTGCGGCTTCCTTGTAATCGAATTCGTACAGATCGATCAGAGTAATCACACTCCGGTACGCCTCGGGCAGTTCGTCCACCTTCTTGTACAGGATCTTTGACAGCTCATTTTGCTCCACGAGGGTTTGAACCGCAGGGGCTGGGTCGGCCAGCCAGGCTGGCGACTCTATTTCGCCCCCCTCGTCATCTTCAGGGAAAAGCGGCAGGGTAGGATGTCGTTTAGATTGGCGCTGGATATCGTAAGCGCTGTTGGTCACGATCTTGAGCAGCCAGGCGCGAAAGGATCCGCCGCGAAACCCCTTCATCCCCTGGAAAGCCTTGATGAAGCTCTCCTGGGTTGCGTCTTCGGCTAAAGCGCAATCGCCAAGCATGAAATATGCCTGGTGGTATGCCAGGTCCTGATAGGTCAACACCAGTTTGTTGAAGGCCTCCAGGCTGCCCTTCATGGCTTGTTTGACCAGTGTATCTTTAGTTATTTGGAATGCTTGGTTTATGGTACTCATGGCATGCCCTTCTAGATGTGGTACCTGTAAGATACACCAACACAGGCATGTCCGGCACCCCTTTGTCATGTCACTCGTGTGTCATTCACGTGTCACTCGGCTTCTGATCCATGATGGCGTTAAAAATTTCACCGCTCGAGCGCATCGATCCGTGAAATCCGGTCGGCTGTAATTCAGCCGCGTTAGAGATCCGCCGTCAGCTTCTCTCCCTCATTAACCGCTGCTCCCCAACGCGCTTTAGCGCGTTTCGCATCTCAGCGCCGGATTCGATCCGGCGAGGGCTTCGATATTCAGGGTAAGGAGGGTGAAAATGTGGCTTTCTGCTCCCCAACGCGCTTTAGCGCGTTTCGCATCTCACCAGCGAGGACTTCGATATTCAGGGTGAAGAGGATGAAAATGTGGCTTTCGAGCGTTGCGGAGGCTCAAGGTGTGGATGGCGAAATTACCGCTTTCGAGTAGGCTGGCTGGTAATACGCGCCGGGCACTGTGATCCGGGTGAAATTCCCGTTCCGGGTATCGAACTTCCAGATTGCGTTTTGCCCGCCGCTGTAAGCCACCAGGACCAGGATAAAGCGGCCATCCGGCGACCAGCTAGGGGAAAACACCGGCCCGGTTCCCAGAATCAAGCGTCTTTCTGTGCTTTGCCCGCTCCCATCCGCCCGGATCAGATAGAGGTCCTGGCTGTCACTCAGATTGATGGCTCCATCACCATTGGCATCGAAGCGTGCGCTGGTAAAAGCAATCCATTCCCCATCTGGCGACCAGGCGAAGTTAAAATCGTTGAAGGCAGGCGTGCCGGTCAGATTTTTTTCTTCATGCGAAGCGAGATCTAAGGTGTAAATATCGGATGCATCGTTGGTGGTGACCCTTCCGTCACCAGTCGTGTCCCTGGTTGCCCGTCCAAACACAATCTGGGACCCATTTGGCGACCAGTCTGGACGCGAATCGGCTCCGCCATCGGTTAATTGCTCCACATCCCCGCTTGCTGTGTCGAGCATCCAAATGTTGAACGCCTGCTCGGTTTCGAAGGTTCTCCCTTCGAACACAATGCGCGTATCCCCCGGCACAGGTGACCAGATCGGGAAACGAGCCTGCCCATCGAAAGAGGTGAGCTGCTGTTCGGTCCCTTTTTTGAGATCGTAGGCATATAGTTCCCACCCACCCTGGCTGCGATTAGAGGCGTAAACCAGCTTCCAGTTGTCTGGAGAGAAAGACGGGCCCTCGTCGATGAACCCGTTATTGGTGATCTGCCGCTGGATGCCCTTTGCCGGATTCATGATGAAGATTTCGCGCTGGGTTCCTTCTCCGAATGCAAAGGCGATCCAACCTGTATAGGGTGATGGCTGCTCCGATGTTGGAATGGGGGAGGGGGTAAGGTTTTGGGCAGCCATTGGGGATGGCATGGGCGTGGCCGTAGGATTTGAGGTGCTGGTAGGTTTTGAGGTTGCGGAGGGGATCACCGGCGTGATCAGGGCCAGTATGGCATGATTGGCGGCCGGGTTTTGATAGATGGAATAGGCCAGGGCCGGGTGAGCCAGGATTGCGGTGCTGATCTCCTCCTGCCGGGCCGGATCCTGTTCCCACACCGCTTGCAGGTCGTCAAATGCAGCTGGGTATGCTTCGATGGCGATCAACGCCATCGCCCGGTCGAAGCGAACCGCGTAGTTTGGATGCCCGCGCGTGACGCTTTCTGCCCATGTGCTGTCATAAAAACTGACCGCGGTTTGTTCGTTCTGATTTTTACTGGCTTCTTCGCGACCCTTGAGCCAGAATTCGATTTCGGTTTTCAAACCGGGCGCGCCTGCTGCGCCAATTTGCCCTAAAACCGTTCTCATTGCGCTCAGGATTTCGTTGCCAGCGGGGGTGTTTTCGTTGCCCTGGTATACCGCTTCGATCACGGTGACCAGTTCCCCAGCGACGTTTTGCGGGCTGGAAAGTTCGGTGAACAGGCTTAGCTTTTCCTCCTGTGAGAGGCTGGAATAAAGTTCATACGCCTGGGAGTTGAGGCGGGGATCCAATTCCAATAAGCGCGCCAGGCTGGTGAGTTTGACATCCGGGCTGTTGCTTGTTTGAAATTGCTCGGCAAAGGTGAGCGTGGTTTGGATTTGCCGCTGGTAAATGGCGTAGCCTGCAACCATGAAAGCCAGGATAGCCAGCAGGGAGGCCAGGATCGTAATCTGGCGTGTGCGGGATTGAGGCAGGCTTTTCTGCACCCAGGCCGGGTCAAACACCGTTTGGTAAATTCGGTTGCGAACCTCCAATATCCCTTGTGGAGATGGGTGCACCAGGCCGGTGAGTTTCAATTCGATCTTGGCCGGGGAGCGTTCCTCGTCCGGGACGGGTTGCCCACGCAAGATTTGCCCGTAAATTTGCAGCATTTTGGCTTTGTGCGGGCTGCTTTCAATGCGATCCAGGATGGCGCGCAGGTTGCTTTCCTTGCGGGCTTCCTCGGTAAAGAATAGGCGGTTGACGGTTTGATTCACACTTTCCCGGGTGCAGGGATTCTCCGGGTCATGGATGAGTTCGGCGCACAATTTTTGCGTCAGGTACGGCTGCCCGTTCGTCCAGTCCATCACCCATTCGACGATCTCTGTCCCCTGGCTTGGGTAGAAAGCTTCAAAAACGGCTTGAAACGGGTGCAGTTCGGGCAGGGTGAAGTCGCTCAGGTGGATTTGAGTGCCGATGTTGTAAGGGGTGCGGTTGCGGTCGCGGATGAGGTCGGCCGGGCGGGCTACTCCCAGCAGGATAAAAGTCAGGCGCTTAAATTCCGGCTGGCTGGCACGCGCATTGAAAGCGGCTCGGATCGCCGCGAAAAAGTCGTCGGTAAAGCTGTTCCCCAATGCGGAGTCAATTTCGTCCACAAAAACGGCTATCGGTCCCTGGATTTTGACCAGCAACACGTCCCGTAAAAAGTTGCTGAAGCGCTGCACCGGGTTATAATTTGCGTGCGCCTCCCACCAGGCGCCCACATCTTCGTCCAACCCCAGTTGGATAGCCAGTTCGTCCAGAAAACCAAAGAACCACGCTTCTGGCGTGGAGATGCCTCCGCCCAGGATGCTGACGTCCAGGATGGCGGTGGTAATTCCAGCCTCATGCAAGCGGTTGGCCATGCGTACCATGAGCGACGATTTCCCCATCTGGCGGGCAGCCAGGACGTTGCAATATTCGCCGGTAAACGTCAGCCTGAATAGTTCTTCGTCAGCGGGTCGGATGATGTACGAAGGGGCTTCACGCCAAAGCGTGCCCCCGGCTACGAAAAATTCTTGCAGGGTGGAGTCTGTTTTCATCCCGTTTGCTGCCTGAAGAACTCCCCATATAGACCGCAGCGCGGTTTCCATTTCCCCTCTTCACTTTGGATCAGCCCCACGGCAGATAAGCGTTCCAAAAGTGACTCATCAGGCATTTTCTGTTCCCACAGCACCTGTTGAAATGCCTCCATGAGGATGGGATTTTTCTTCAGGTTGTATTGGTAAAAGAGCAAGTGTTTCCCGAACGGGCCTTCAGGAGAACTGGCGATGGTGGACAAGTCTGCTAAGGATAAGCCTTCGCTGGCCAGCGTGTAATATGCCTGCCTCACCAGGTAGGGATGCCCGCCCACCAGGGCCATCAGCGCCGGGGTTTCGTCCGGCTTGAGCGGATTTCCATGGCGCTGGTTCAGGTCGGCCACCTGGTCTGGGGTGAAGTCCTTGAGTTGAATGTTCAACCCCACGTTGAATGGGGATAGGTTCACGTCATCAATCAGCAAATAGGGGTGGGTTGAGATGATCATGACCAGGTTGAGCTTGCGCCAGTTCGCATCGAATGCCCGGCGCGAATCCCAGGCACGTAGCAGGGCGAAGAAATGTTTCTTGTACCCGGCGTCAAGAAGCATGTCGGCTTCATCGATGGTCAGCAAGATGGGCTGGTTGAAACACGCTAGCACTTCGCGTTGTAAGAAGCGGTTGAACGTCTGGGTTGGGTTGCGCGCTGCCTGCCAGTACCCGTCCACCACCTCCCATTCCAGGTCGAGCTGCTCGGCAATTGCCTCCGACAGAAACCGCAGGAAGCTGGTCAGGTCTTTCAGGCTCGTCGCATCCACCAGTTGAAAGTCCAGGTAGATAACCTTCCTCTGTTCGTGCCGCGAGGCGTGAATGGCGTTTATCAGAAGCGAAGTTTTTCCGGTTTGACGGCCAGCCTGGATGGTTGTGGTGGTTCCCCGCCCGGCGAGTTGGTGCCGGAGTTGGCTATCTGCCGCACGTTCGATGTAAAATGGCGATTCTGGTCGCATCGCCCCTGCTGGAGCTTCTAAAGCTGCCCAGGGTTCAAATCGAACCTGTGGGCGCGGGATGGGGCTGGATGCCGGCTCTAGTTTTGAAAATTCTTCTAAGAGTTCAAGCTCGTATTCGTAATGGGCTAACGCTTTCAATTCCTGAAAACTGGGGTTTTTCGTTATCCACAAGAGCTGGTTGACTTCATCTTCGTTGAGGCGCAGCGCTTTCCCCAACGCCACGATTTGATACCAGTGCCGGGGATGCGCAACTTCGCCCTTTACCCACCTGTAAAGTGTCTTGCGCGAGAGATTGGCCAGTGTTGCCAGTTGCTCCACGGGAAGGTTGCGGCGCTTGATGAAGAATTGGATTTGTCCGGCAAAATCGGCATTCATCATCCTTTATCTTATAGCATCGCGGTCAAATTGACCAGATCCTGGCGCCGAGTGACACGGCAATGACACAGGAGTGTCACATTTGGCCGATCTTTATTTAGCCGTCGCACGGACGGCTCAGTCTAGCCCCCTCACAGGCTGCCGCTATTGCAGGACGAGGCGCTTGGATTCCCCCAATACGAAGTAGCGCGCCCGCCGGGCGCCTGGGCGGCAAACACAGAAATCTTTTTCTTCACCTGGTCGCTGTTACACTGCGGGCAGCTTACTTGTGACGTATCGCTGGATCTGCGCACCAGCTCTTCGAACTCTTCTCCACATTCTTCGCAGACAAATTCAAATATTGGCATGATAGCTCCTTAAGGAGATTAGTTTTTCAACCCACCGAGAGTTCGCCCTCCACCAGGCTGGCGCGGTAAGCCAGCCGGTCGCGCAAGACGACCCGCAGAAGATCTAATACTTCGATCAGTCGAGCGTCGGTCAGGCTATATTCCACGCTCATCCCCTGGCGAGCGGCGTACACCAGGCCGCGCTCACGCAGTATCTTCAGGTGGCGGGAAGTAGCCGGTTGGCTGATACCCAATTCCGTTGCCAGGTCGCCAACGTTGCGCGGCCTTTCGCCGAGGGCGTAGAGCAGCAAAATGCGCCGTGGGTCGGCTAACGCCGAACAGATATCGGCGTGAAGCTGTGTCACTTCTTGAGAGAGACTATTGTTGTCAGAAATCACCATGGCATTGGTTAACCTTATTCACATAACCATATAAATTTATGAGTGAAAATAATAACCGGAACTAATCTTTTGCAATAGTGACCTTTGTCACATAGTGCCTGTCGATTTTGTCACAAGCACTTCGATTTCTTTCCGCGAATCCAGGACCATCTTCCAAAAGGCTTCCTGCGCCGCCGTTGCCGGGCGGCGAAGATTGCGACCGATAAAAACATCCTGTTGGATGGCTAGGCCACGCACCTCGATCGGCGCCACCCGGCCTCTCACCAGGCGTTTGACCACCAGTTCTGGGACGAAACCGACCCCAAGACCCTCTTGTATGGAGAGCGCAATCGCTTCCAGGCAGCCCAGAGAGATTAAGGTCCTCAGTTGTAGGATGGAAACGCCGGCGTCGGCCAGCTCATCATGGATCAATGGATAAAGCTCGTTTGTTTCCTCCGGCAGGATGAAATCCACCTCGCACAGTTCGTTGATGTCGATCACCTTTCGCTGCGCCCAGGGATGCGTTAGCGGCGCGACCAGGATGATGCGCTCGGTAGTGATTTTTTCGAAAGCTATGTCTGCAATAAATGGAGGGTTGCCTGCCAGGGCTATGTGTACCTTACCTTCCGCCAGCCGTCTTAATGCCTGGTCACGCGTGCTCACCTGGCAGGTGGCGCGCACCTGAGGGTACTGGTGGTGGAAGGTTGCCCGGATTTTGGGCAGCAGGTAGCGACCGGTGGAAGTGCTGCAACCCACAATCAGGTGGCCTTGTATCTCACCCTTGAGAGACGCCATCATCTCTTCCATGCGGGCGCTTAAATATACGATTTCTCGGGCGAGTGGAACCAATGTTACCCCAGCCTCTGTCAGCTCAATCGTCCGCCCATTGCGTGTAAATAATGCTTGCCCGAAGTGTTCTTCCAAAGCCTGGATGTGTTGGCTAACACTGGGCTGCGTCATCTGAAGCTGTTGTGCTGTTTGGGTGAAATTCAGCGACTCCGCCGCCTTCAGAAAAACGTGAAGCTGGTGGGTGTTAAGGCTGAGCATGTTTATTCCCTTTGTGCATGTTAGCACAAAGTGTTGTGCTTTTCCAAGTGCCAAAAATCACCGGGTTATAAGATAAATGGTAAATGTTTGTCTCCCCGGCTAATTGACTCGAGTTGCTACTTGTTCGCAGATAACCATTCTGGTTAATTTGTAAATTATCGGTATATTTTGGTAAATTTGTCCACAAAACCTGGCTGATAAAGGTATAATGTGATGGTTTGTTGCATCATCACATTCTATCAGGGGGTGGAGGTATGTTATGGAAGACAGCGCAAGTGAGTTCTTGCCAATCGATGTGGGTGTCCGCTTACGGCAGTTGCGCCAGGAACGTGGGCGATCGATGCGTGCGCTGGCGCGCATTAGTGGGCTCTCTACCAATGCATTAAGCATGATTGAGCGTGGGCGTACATCCCCCTCGGTCAGCACACTCTATAAGATCGCCGATGCCCTGGAAGTTCCGATCACCGCTTTTTTCCGAGATGAGCCCCCCAAGCAGGAGATCGTCTTCCGAAAATCGGGAGAACGCTCGCGTGTCAAATTCCCTCATGGTATCTGGGAAGGGCTGGGCGGTGAATCGTTCATCGGGTATGTCGAGCCATTCTTATTAACCCTGGAGCCAGGTGCCAGCAGCGGGCCTTTCGGCATGCTGCATACCGGTCATGAATTTGTCATGTGCATGCAAGGAAAGTTGGAATACGAGGTGGAAGATGAGCACTATCTATTGGAACCGGGCGACAGCCTGATTTTTGCCGCTCAGCTTCGCCATCGTTGGCACAACCCCGGTGAGGACGCGACCCGCGCCGTATTTGTGTTGGCTGGTTTCGAGCAAGGGGAGCGGCCCAGCGAATTTCATATTTCATCAGGCTTGAAGGGCGAAATCGAAGATGCATTTGACGAGAATGAAGACATCGATTTTGATGAAAATGCCGAAATTGAGCAAATTTAAGATAACGGAAATATTGCTGGAGATGAACGCCATTCCCGTGCTATAATTCTTGCCAACCGATATTTCCTTACGGGAAGGATGAAAGATGTTTTCTACTCGATATCCGCTCAATTTTCTGAATTGTGGCTCGTTTGAAAAATACCCACCTGGTAGGATTGGGGCGGCGGATTTGGAATTGTACCGGCAATAGCGATCATTCCGTTGTGAATCTATCGCCCGACGCGTAGTGCGAAGGGCGATTTTTTATGGAGGAAGGCATGTATAAAACCCACACCTGCGGCGAGTTGCGTCGAGATCATATAGGCCAAACTGTTACCCTGGCTGGTTGGGTGAATCGCCGGCGCGACCATGGTGGTCTGACCTTCGTCGATCTGCGTGATCGCTTCGGCCTGGTTCAGGTGGTCACCAACCCGGAGATCTCAGCCGAAGCGCATGCGGCGATCCAATCCGTGCGTCAAGAATGGGTCATCCAGGTGCAAGGCATCGTGCGCCCGCGCCCCGCGGGTTCCGAGAACCCGAACCTGGATACCGGCGATATTGAAGTAGAAGTTTTTCGTACCCGCATTCTCAACCCGGCTAAAACTCCGCCGTTCATGATTAGTAAAGAAGAAGAGGTGGACGAAAACACCCGTCTACGCTATCGATATCTTGATCTGCGCCGCGAGCGGATGCGCCGTAACCTGGAGCTGCGCAACCGGGTGGTTAAGTTCATCCGCGATTACTTGACCGAACGCGGTTTCTGGGAAATTGAAACACCGATTTTATTTAAGACCACACCGGAAGGCGCCCGAGATTACCTGGTGCCTTCTCGCTTGCACCCGGGTGAGTTTTACGCCTTGCCACAATCGCCGCAGCAGTTAAAACAACTGTTGATGGTCGCGGGAATAGAGCGTTATTTTCAGATTGCCCGCTGTTTTCGCGATGAGGACCAACGTGGTGACCGCCAACCGGAATTCACCCAATTGGACCTGGAGATGTCCTTCGTTGAGCGTGAGGATATCATGCACCTGATTGAGGATATGTTCACCAAAATGGTGGTTGAAGTAGCGCCCCATAAGAAGCTTTTCGCAACACCTTGGCCGCGTTTTACCTATCACCAGGTCATGACACGCTTCGGTAAAGACAACCCCGATATCCGCTTCGGCCTGGAACTCAAAGATATTACTGAGCTGGCCCCCCAATCGGGTTTCAAAGTTTTCGAGACCACTGCGACTTCCGGCGGCCTGGTTTGTGGCATCAATGCCAGGGGGTTGGCCGATTACACCCGCAAACAAATCGACGAGCTTACTGAATTCGCCAGGGGGTTTGGTGCCAAGGGCCTGGCATATTTAGCGGTTTCGCCAGATGGCGAACACCGTTCCACCTTCGCCAAATTCCTCACCCCCCAGGTTCGGCAGGCGATTTTCGAGCGCCTGGAGGCTCAGCCTGGTGACTTGTTATTGTTCGTCGCTGATAAACCGGCAGTGGTCTATGAAGCCCTGGGCCGCTTGCGCGTCCTGTTAGGGGAGCGCCTGGGATTGATCGATCCCAACCTGCTGGCATTCTGCTGGGTGGTCGACTTTCCCTTTGTCAATTGGAACGAGGAAGAAGGGCGCTGGGATCCCAGCCACCATTTGTTCACCGCCCCAATGGAGCAGGATATCCCGCTTCTGGATGACCGTCCATGGGAAGCCCGTGGCCAGCAGTACGACCTGGTGTTGAACAATTACGAAGTCGGCGGCGGATCGATCCGTATTCATGACCGTGATTTGCAAGAAAAGGTCTTCAAGCTGATAGGATTGGATATTGAAGTCGCTCGCCAACGTTTCGGTCACATGTTGGAAGCCTTTGAATATGGCACTCCGCCGCATGGTGGTATTGCCCCGGGAATTGACCGCATTTGTATGATCCTGGCGGACGAGCCCAACATTCGCGAAGTGATCGCCTTTCCAAAGAATCAGGCCGCCCGCGATGTGATGGGCGGAGCACCATCGCCTGTAGAAGCTCAGCAATTGAAGGAGCTACACATCCAGTTGGACATATCCGCTGAAAAAGAGAAGACAGTTGAATGATTTTAATATTTTTTCACTTCTCGACTGCCTTCTTTTGTGGTATAAAATGAGTTGCCCTGCTGTGCGCGTGATGCGGCACCCCGGTTTTGAGCCAACACTCTTTAAAGGGGTTCCAACTTACCACTATGACGCGATAGGCTCCGGCCAAGGCGGAGTAATGGAGGAGGAGCCCAACCTGCGAAGGCAGGTTCAAAACTTCGCAGCACACGGCACGGTGGGGTTTTCAAACGCCTCAACAGGCGATGTGAAAACATGACACCTCTCGATCAAAACCGAGAGGTGTCATGCTATCAAAATCATTGATTTTCGATGTTTGCCTTATTGGTTTCACAGAACACGGACGAAGCGGCTGTTCTTTCGGTGGTCCTGCAGCGCGTTGGGTTTGGCGCTCGGCTGCTACAAGAGCTGGATCGCTTGATTCCTGCCTGGAAGGATCAATCCTGCGAGTTGATCCTGGTTTCCTTGCGGCGGGGCTATCCGGCTAACAAATTAGTTAGCCAGGTAAACACGCTGCGGGCGCAGAGCGAAGTTCCTATCGTTGTCATTGGTAGTTTTATCGATGAAGATGTGCAGATCAACTTGCTGGATAATGGTGTTGATCTGTGTCTTTCTCGTCCCTACAGTTCACAGATGTTAATTGCCCAACTGCGCGCCTTATTGCGCAGGGTAAGGGAGGTGCCGTCTTTCCGCCCGGTGGCGCTTAATGTCAACGGCTTGATCCTTGATCCGGCCTCCCACACCGTGCAGATTCGGGAGGCGGAACCCGTCCGCTTGACTCAGTTGGAATACCGCCTGCTCTATACTTTCATGCTGCATCCAGGCCAGGTGATTCCATCTGACGCCCTGGTCGAAAACGTTTGGGGTTTCAATGGGCCGGGAGGTCGCGACTTGGTGCGTGGGTTGGTACGGCGGCTGCGCAATAAGATTGAAAGTTCACCCAGCCAACCGCTGTATATTCACTCTGTACCCGGCGTCGGGTATGTGTTTAATCCGCCTTGATGTAATTAAATAAACAAAATTCTGGTTTTTACACGCAAATAGCGCAGGATTTATACGGGTTTGTACATGCAATCTCGTTATACTCTGCCTTTGTTACCCAAAGTATAGAGCATAGCCATAGATTTAAGGAGACCTGAAATGGTAAAGGCAGAATGCCCGGCCTGTAATGCAGATGTTAATTTGGGTGCAAAGCCTAAAATGGGCCAGCACGTCAAGTGTTATTCTTGCAACACAGAGTTGGAAGTGGTGTGGCTGGATCCGGTGGAATTAGATTGGCCGTACGATGAAGATGACGATGATTTTGATGAAGATAATTACGACGATGAGGATTAGCTAAAATTCTCCGGAAGGGTCTAGCTTCTATCATTTGAATGATTTTTTGTCTTGCCCGAACGGGGGTTATGGAAAGAGACGACGAGCCTTTACTTCGGCTACGGCATCTTCACGATAGCGATACAGGCGTGCAGGGCGACCTTCCCCACCCCGTCTGCGGGGCATTGCCTCGATTATTTTTGCTTCCAGGATGCGCCGGCGAAAATTGCGTTTATCTAGCTTCTCCCCTAAAATGATCTCGTAAGTTTGCTGGATTTCGCTTAAAGTGAATTCTTCTGGTAAGAGTTGAAACCCTACCGCGCTGTATTCCAGTTTGTATCGCAAGCGTCGCAGTCCGTATTCGAGGATCGCCTTGTGATCGAGGGCCAGTTTCGGCAGTTGGTTAACGTCGGACCAGTGCGCTGTTAATTCCGGGTTTTGTGGTAAAGGCTTTGAGCTGGCATCGATCGGGATCAAGGCGTAATATACTACCGAGATCACACGCCCGCCCGGGTCGCGGTCTAAATTTCCGTACGTGTAGAGTTGCTCGAGGTAGGTTTCGCGTTCGCCAATCCACTCCTCAACAGCATTATACGCGGCGCTTTCGAGAGCTTTGTCTGCCTCCAGTGCTTTTCCGGGGAGTTTCCAGGTATGGGCCGGCGTGTAACCATCATCTAATTTGTTTTGCACCAGCAGCACCTGGAGCTGGCTTTCCCGCAACGTAAATATCACCACATCCACACGGACCTGGGGGAGTTGCTCTTCGACTGGATTCATCTTCTTCTAGAACAGAATCGAAGCCAGTTCGTTGCGATATTGGCGTACGCTCTCTTCGTCTGCACTGGTGAGTTCCAATATCCCCAAAATTACTTTGTGCACTGCACCGTTGCGGTAATGCTTATCCTGACGTAAGATATCCAAAAGTCCATCTATAGCCGCCTCGAGATTGCCGCGCTTGATCAAGCGCAGAGCGTTTTGGTAGGCGGCTTCCAATTCATCGTCCATTTCAAATGGATCTGGGTTGGCTTCCTCTTCCAGGGCGATTGCCAATGGAAGCAGGACGGTGGCGTTATTGAATTCGCGGCTGGCAGGAAAAGATTGGAGAATCTCCAGGCTTTCCTTTGATTCTCTCTGATAAAGCAGACTCTTCGCCAAACCCAGTAAGGCGGGTGGATTTCCTGGCAAGTCTTCCAACACCCGGCGGAACGTTTCTTCAGCTTTTGCCGGCTGGTGTATGCCTAACAAGCCAAGACCCTTTTCGATCATCAAATCGTCTTTGGCAGGTGCTATGGCACGGATGAAGTCGCGCACGCTTAGTTCTGGCAGCGCGCCATTGAACTCACTGACCACCAACCCATCTCGGAACGCTTTTACCGATGGGATGCTGCGCACGTTAAATCGCATGGCCAAATTTGGGTTTGCATCCACATCCAGGCGCGCCAGGCGAAAACTTCCCCGGCCTTCCAGCGCTAGTTTTTCCAGAATTGGGCCAAGCACCTTGCATGGAACGCACCAGGAAGCCCAAAAGTCGACTACTACAGGTACTTTCTGCGAATAAGCCAGGACCTGGTACTCAAAATCGGCCTCTGTCACGTCAACGATAAAATCCGATGCCATCATCTTCATCGCTCCACTAATAGAACCTTTCCCATGGATAGGAAGGGTGATTCTCCTGTTGATAGGATTTTACCAAAGCCTTATAAGATTTTTGTTGATATTATAGTTAGTTCGTATAAGAATATCTGGTCCATTAGAACGGTTATAATAGCTTAGTTCGCTGGTTACATTTTGGAGGTTAATCGCTGAAAGTCGTTCGCATTTCGTAATCCATGCAAGGTGTCTGTCAAGCCGGTCTTGATCCCGTTTTGGTGGGGCCGATTCTGTCCCCAGGCGTGATCTTGTTTACATTCTTGTAAGGCAAGATTGGCGAAATCGTTGATATAAATCCATTATTGCGAGTAGAAAGTAATGAAACGTTAGGAAATGATGAAGTGGGAAAGGAATGATGTCAATGAAGCTTTTCAAAGTTATCCTGCCTGCTATTGTAGCCTCTTTTCTCCTGGTCGTGTTATTTGCCTGGGTAGATCAAAGTGCCCAGGCGAGTGTAATGCAGTCAGGTGATCTTAAGCTGCCTGATTCCTGGCAGGCATCCAATTCTAACTTGCCCACGTCGAGTGACGTGATCACCAACCGGCTCCCCTCTGGCGATAGCTATATTCATGGCTTGATCTACTATAATGGTTATCTGTATGCATCCACGCGTACCAGCCCTGGCAGGATTTTGAAGATTGACCCGAATACCCTTAATGTCGTCACTCAGACGGTGACTTCTCTATATGATGGCGAAGATATCGTCGCTGCTAAAAGTTACATTTGGGTCATCATGTATACGGAGCCTGCCAGACTCATCCGCGTCGATCCTGTAACGCTGATCTGGAACGTAGCGCTGGTGTTCAACAAGTCCGTTGCAGATACCATGGGGGCGGGTGAATCCTTGAAATATGCTTTCGGATACTTATGGGTTGGTGGGCGCAATCATCTGGCGCGTGTCGACATTTCTAACCCAATGGCGCCAATTTACCAGCTTTATGATCTCAGCTTCTTGAATCTTTCCACAACCAGTGACGGTTTGCTTGGCTCACTGGCTTATGACGATCAATTTTTATGGGGTACTTATAAGCAATATTCAAACACGCTAAGTTCGTTTTATGCTTCGACTGTCGTGAAAATGGATCCGAATAACCCCACCGGGGTTTATACAAAAACTGAAATTCCTACGGATACCCCCGATGACAGCGCTTATACCGGCGGAGCCTATTTTGTGGGCGGTGAAGGAAAGCCAAACCAAACCACGCCGTCGTATATTTACAAATTCAGCGGTGACCCTGCCGTGTATACCGCTACCAAGGCTGCCGCTAGCGCCTCCTTCGGGCTCTTTCCGAATCCGGCCGATCCGCTATCCTTCTGGGGAGCCTACGTAGCATCGCCCGGCCTCGTAAAAATATTCAACCTGAATGCGACGCCTCTATTAACGGTGACGTTGCCCAACGGTATTGACGATCCTAGCGAAATCGCTTTCGATGATTCTGGAGATGTTTTTATATCCAGTTGGCAGGACCCCGCCAGAATCGTAAAACTCACCCCTTCATCTCTCCCGGCAGACCTTCACGTCGGTGTCAATGGAGCCCCTGATCCGGTATTTGCCGGGAACGATATCACTTATACGTTGGTGATCACCAATGACGGTCCCTTGAATGCGATCAATGTGCTCATTACAGACACCTTGCCTTCTCAAGTCAGTTTCATTTCTTCTGTGCCGGGTTCTTCGCAATGCTCTATCCATAATCAGGTTCTCACCTGTAAATTGGGAGAACTGGCCGCGCATAGCAGCCAGCAGGGAAATCCTCGACTTTTGATCCCAACTTGCAGAACAATACGGCCAGCCGGAAAACCACAGTGATCAATTCAGCTGATCTAAAGGTTCAAAATTCCGCCGATAAGACCCGTGTCGCTTCCGGCGATACGCTCGTATATTCGATTAACGTGGATAATATCGGGCCAACCCGAGCCTTGAGCGTAACCTTACAAGATGTTCTGCCGGCAGGTGTAGATTTCATTTCTAGCACTTCTGGCGCACTTCCTTGTACGAACCTAAACGCGGTCATAACCTGTGATGTCGGGAAGCTGGAAGCAACCAAGAGTGTGTTAATCCAACTAATCGTGCGTGTCAATCAGTCGGCTAGGAATAGTTTGCATAATTCGGTTAGCGTCAGTTCCGTGACCCCCGACCCGGTTACCAGCAATAATAGCGCTTCACTCAATACGAGTGTGTATTACCGGTTGTTTTTACCTGTTGCCAGGTAATTCAACATTCCGGATTGGCTGCCATTCTTATCTACAGTGGCAATCCTGCCCTTACTTGGCGGTTAAATCCGTAGTTCATTTTGTGACCTTCACGTGAGGAGTGTTTGGTATGAATATTACCGTTGACCTGAATTCGATTGTCGTCGCCTCGACCGATCAGGTCTCCGGAGAGCTGCAGGAGGGTGACCTGGCTATCTTAAACCTCAAAGACGGGGTTTACTACGGGTTAAATTCGGTGGGCAGCCGGATATGGAGCTTGCTTCAGAATCCTAAATCCGTTGCGGAAATTCGCGACACGCTCCTGGCAGAATATAATGTTGAAGCAGAGGTTTGTACGCGCGAATTGATCGCCCTGTTGAGTAATCTCTCGAGTAAGCAACTGATCGAAGTTCATGCGGTTGGTGAGTAAATTCTTTCAATTGGATCGAATGAGCCGTAAGCTGCTCTTGGGTGCTTCGTTCCTATCGACCTCTTTTTGGGTTTTGCTGCGCATCCTGCCTTTTCGGATGGTATATTCGATCATGGAAAAGTTAGTAACCAGCAGGGGCGGTGCACGACCGCTTGAGCCGGAAATTATCCCTCGCCTTATTTGGGCCCTTTCGGCTGCTAGTCGAAGGCTGCTTGGCAGAGATACCTGCCTGCCACAGGCCATGGCAGCCCGGGTCATGTTTAACCGCTTTGGCTATCCGGCGGAGATCAAATTTGGTGTTAAAAAGAGCGCTGAAGGGAGATTGCGCGCCCATGCCTGGGTTTTTCATGAGGACGAAGTATTGATTGGGGGAGAAGGTTTGGACCTGGCCAGCTATTCTTCTCTAAACCACCTCAGCCGATCAATGCTGTGAGCGGGATTGCCGGAATTTTTTACTTGGACGGCAGGCAGGTTGCACACCAGCTGTTGGAAAAGATGAGCAATCGCCTGGCCAACCGGGGCCTTGGCGGCAGTCATATCTGGTCTGATGGCCCGGTCGGTTTAATCCAATCGGTGTTCGCCACCACATCCGAATCGGGTGCAAGCCACCCACCACTGCTGTATGAAACCGGTAGACTGGCGATCACGGCCGACGCGCGCATTGACAATCGCCGGGAATTGGCTGCCTCCTTGGGTTTACATGGAGACGAGCCCGAAAAGCCGGATGAATACTTCATTTTGAAGGCCTACGAAAAGTGGGGGCGAGATTGTGCCGGGAAACTTCTAGGCGATTTTGCCTTTGCCTTATGGGATAGGGAACAGCATCAATTATTCTGCGCTCGGGATTCAATGGGGGTAAAACCATTCTATTATTCTAATGGACCATATGGATTCATTTTTGCCTCTGAAATCAAAGCCATTTTGGCCCTGGATGAAGTCCCTCGCCAATTAGATGAATTGTGCCTGCTAGATTACCTTGTTGATGATCGCCAGGATAATCAAGTCACTTTTTACCAGGGAATATCT
>OFHG01000334.1_pt1 | contig 19868 bp, 18 predicted proteins | sample 1521931 | NCBI WGS metagenome assembly OFHG01 (sample SAMEA2468438, study PRJEB22500) | soil metagenome | biome: Glassland; feature: Farmland; material: Clay | place: Australia | collected 2013-01-31 | depth 0.55 m
GAACGGCAGAACCAATTACAATTTCACTTTGAATTGTGATTTCAAGTCGTCCGCGGCGGCCGGCCCGGAAGTCCCGGCGGCTCAAGCCGGCAGGCCCTCCGCTGGGCGAAGGGCAGGTCAGTAAAGGGCGAGCGAGGAAACTATGGCCAAGAGCTTCAGAGACATTCCGCCTGGGGGCCAAGCCTTAGTTTTGGCCCTGGTGGCGATTGTGGTGGTAGGCGCGCTGTCCTATGTGTACGTCTACCCACTCTTTGGTGAGAAGACCCAGTTGGAAGCCAAGCTCAAGAGCCTCCAGGCCGAGAACGCGGCCAATGAAGCTTTCCGCCAGAAACTGGCTGACTACCAGGCGCGCATCAAGGCCCTGCGGCAGCAGCTTGAAACCGTGCGGTCCATTGTTCCGGATGAACCTGAAATGGACAGCTTCATGAAAATGATTTACGCCGACACGGCGTCGACCGGCATCCACCTGCGCACCTTCATTCCCCAGGCGGAAGCGCCACAGAAATACTACGTGGAGATGCCGGTGAAGATGCGGCTCGACGGCACCTATTGGACCCTGGTCAATTTCTTTGACCGCCTCGCCCGAGAGCAGCGGATTGTGAGTGTGACCAGCATCAACCTGGGTCCGCCCGCGGGGGGCGGATTGGGAGCCTACAAGGTCTCTCCTGATGAGACGGTGGGCTCGGACTGTGTGGTGACAACGTATTATAACCGTCCGGAAACGGCGGCACCGGCAACACCGCCGAAAAAGAGATAGGGTGGGATCAGAGCTATGGTCAAGAGCACGCTGGGATTTGCTAGAAAGTGCCGATTCGGCCATCTACTGATTTTAGCCGCGGCGATGGGTTGGGCTTGGGCGTCGGCGGGCGCTGCTCAGCCCTTGCTCGCAGGCGCTGCACAGAGTGGTCCGGGCATGGCAGCTCAGTCCGAGGCAAGGGCTGCCGTCGCCAACAACGATGAAGCCGCTGCATCATCTGAAAGTCCCGATCAGTCCCAGGCCAAGCCGGCTCCCTCTGAAGGCGGGCGAAGGGACCCCTTCCTGATTCCCAAAGTACCCAAGGGCGGTCCTCTTGCGGAACAAATGGAAGGTGCCGGGCCGCTCCCGCCTGGCAAGCGGGGATTGATCATCAGCCAGTTGCGCCTGGAGGGAGTAGTGCGCCAGACCGGCGGCAGACCGACGATAGCGGTGGTAACGAATTCGACCAACCGCGCGTATTTCTTGCGCGAGAGCGATGAAGTTTACAACGGCGTAGTCAGCAAGATTACACCTGACTCGATCTATTTCACCGAGAACGTTCGCACCCCGGGCGGCCCAATGACCTCGCGGGAAGTGATCAAACGGCTGGGATCGGGTCCTGGAGAGAATAGATGAGACGAGAAAACCTTCGATCGAGGGCGATGCGAGGACTTATCCTCGGGTTATTGTGCGCAACCGCCGGCTTCGGCGTTGCGGCGACGCCGCCGGCGACCCTGCAGTCGGTGGACGTCAACAAACCCGGCGCGGGAGACGAACTCATCCTGCGCATTGAAGGTGACTTTTCCTTCAAAGCCTTCCAAGCCTCCCAGGACACGATCTTGATTGACCTGATGGGCGTTGAGGCAGGCAAGGTTGCGCCGCAGGCCGAGTTGAAGGGCGGAGTGCTCAAAAGCTACTCGCTCCTGCAATATACCAACGCTGCACACACGCCGGTCACGCACCTGCGACTTTCCCTGGCGCATTCCTCTCCGTTCCACGCCGAGCAGACGGCGCAAGGGTTGAAAGTGGCCTTCGGAGAGGAATCGGTTCCGGCAATCGCTATTCCGGCGACTTCGCCGGCGAAGGCGGAAGCAGGGACGGGTTCTTCCTCTGCGGAAATTCAGAAGATTTCGGTGACCGGGGATGTCGAGGGTCAGACCATCGTGGACGTGGCCACGACGGGCCGCGCTGAATATCGTTTCTTCCGATTGCCCAATCCGGAGCGCTTGGTTGTGGATTTTGAAGGCGCCCACCGGGTTCCTCGCCAGCGCCTTTATCACGTGCAGTCGGCGGTGCTGGAGAATGTTCGAGTCGCCCAGTTTCGCGCCAAAGATCCTTCCGTGGTGCGCCTCGTTGCGGACCTCGTGGGGGACCCGACCTACGAAGTGCAGCGGAAGGCCGACGGGGTGCGGATCGTGCTGAGATCAGAAACGACGAAAACTGAACCTGCCTCTTCGCCAGTGACGACCGAAGCGCGGACAGAGACCGCTGCCGCTCCTCCGGCGCCCGCGGCACCGTCCCCCGAGGCGCCCGCTATACAGAACGCCCTTCCCGGAAACCCGTCTTCGGCAAGTGCAACTCCCAAGGTTGAAGCCGTGAATGGGCCGACAGAGGTTTCGCCAGCGCAGGAGGCGGCCCAGATCATTGCCGGGTCCACGTCGCAGATCTCTGAAGCACCAGGCCAAGCGCCGGCGGGGACCGCTCAAGGCGAGGCCGAAGAAGGCCCGAAATACACGGGCGAGCCCATCTCGCTGAACCTGAAAGATGTTGACTTGAAGGATTTCTTCCGGCTGATTCACGAGATCAGCGGTCTGAATATCATCATCGATCCCAACGTCACCGGCACGGTGACCATGGTGCTGGACAACGTGCCATGGGACCAGGCACTGGATATCGTTCTCAGAAACAATCAACTTGGCAAGACCCTGGAAGGAAATGTGTTGCGCATTGCGAAGATCTCGACACTGACCGCCGAACAGGCTAACGACGCGAAACTGGCGCAAGCCCGGCAAGAGGCGCAGCCCCTGGTCACCAAGTTCGTTCCAGTCAACTACGCCAAGGCGTCACAGATTGCCACCATGCTCAAATCTTGGGTGGGCGGTGGGGCGCTCAGCAGTCGCGGGACTGTCCTGGTGGACGACCGGACGAATACCCTGATCGTTTCCGACATCGCTTCGCAGATCCCCGTGATTTTACCCGTTATCGCCAAGCTGGATACCAAGACCAAGCAGGTCGCCATTGAAGCGCGCATCGAGCGAGTGACGCGCGACTTCCAGCGAACGCTGGCGAATGCCCTTTCGATCGGCACCTTCAATAAGTCGGGAAGCACCACGATGGCCGGGCTATCCGGGATTAACCAAACGGCCAGCAATTCCCTCGAAAGTCCCCTGCCCATCACCGTGAGCAAGACGCAAGGCGGCGGGTTCGGTGTGTACGCTATTTCAAATATCGGTGCGCGCTACATTATCAATGACGTACTGTCGGCGGCGGAATCGGTTGACAAGGCGAAGACGATTTCCAAGCCCACCATCGTCACCCAGGACAACGTGGCCGGAAAGGTGACGCAAGGAACACAGATTCCGATTCAAACCACGATCAACAACACCATCAGCATCACCTACGTCCAGGCGTCGTTGCAATTGACCGTCACACCCCAGGTGACGTCAGACGGGAATATTTTCCTGATCATTGACGTCCAGAACTCCACGCCGGGCGCTGCTTTGACCTCCGCCGGACCTAGCATCAATACTCAACAGGCGACAACCCAGGTTCTGGTGCCGGATGGCGGCACGGTGATCTTCGGCGGTGTTACGGTCAACCAGGTGACGAGCGCCGAGCAGTATGTCCCCTTGCTGGGGAAGATTCCCATTCTGGGGAACTTGTTCAAGTCGTCGGTCAAGACTCAAAACGACCAGGAACTACTCTTCTTTGTTTCTCCCAAGGTTCTGCCTGGGTAGACGACCTGTCCCTGCATGCATGAACGGATTATGGAGGAGGCGAGAGTCTCCTCCTTTTTGTTTATGCCAATAGCCTCAACCGGAGCACTACCAGCCGCGTTCCGCATTCGTCGGCAGCGTCTGCAAGAGGCGCTCGAGGCCCGGAAGCTCGGCTCACTTCTGGTGACTTCCCCTGTTGATATCGCGTACCTGACTGGCTTCCGCGGCAGTGCCGGGGTTGCACTTCTCACTGGGTCCGAGGCGATCCTGTGGGTTGACCCCCGGTACACCTTGCAGGCTCATGAGGATGCTCGCGGCGTGGAGATTGTTGAAACGAAGCGGGGCCTTGTGGAAGCTGCCGGGAAAGTGCTCCGAAAGAGATCGCTCGGTCGCTTGGGGTTTGACGACGCTCACCTCAACGCGCAAGGTTACCTGAACCTTAGAAGAGCCTTGGGAGGCAAGGCAAGGCTCGTCGCGGCAGGAGATTTGATGCCGAGCCTGCGAATGATCAAGGACGAGGAAGAAATCGCCACTATAAAAGAGGCAGGGCGGGTCACAGTCGAGGCCTTCGAGGAGACGCTGGGGCTGGCGCATCGGGGAAGTGGCGAGGGCGCCTTGTCTGCGGAACTTGACTCTCGTGGGCGGCGCAAGGGCGCGGAGGGTATGGCCTTCGAGACCATCGTGGCTTCGGGAGCGCGGGGAGCTTTTCCCCATGCCCGCCCCTCCTCCAAGTTGTTGGAAGAATGCGATTTGGTTGTTGTCGATGCTGGTGCTATAATAGCCGGATACGCTGCTGATATGACTCGGACCCTCTACTTGGGCAAGCCCGGCAATCGTGTCCGAAAGCTTTACAGTGCCGTCTTGGAAGCTCAGAGCCAAGGCATACAAGCCCTCCGGGACGGGGTTCAGGCCGGCAAAGTTGATTCTGCCGCGCGAAACGTCCTGGACAAGAACGGGCTGGGAAGATACTTCACCCATAGCACGGGACACGGCGTAGGCATGGAAGTCCACGAGGCGCCGCGGCTCGGAAAAAGGTCGAAAACCCCGGTCTGCCTCGGCTGCGTGGTTACCATCGAGCCTGGGATTTATCTGGAGGGTTTCGGCGGTATTCGAATTGAAGACACCGTATTGGTGAGAGCGGGAGGTTCGGAAATCCTGACTCCCGCCTCAAAGTCGCATTGGTTTCTAACCTGAAGAAACGCGAATGTAGGGCGGAGAGCTTTGTTCCAACTTCGCTCTAAGGAGTGAATTCATGCCCGGCAAAAACCCGCGGCTGGCCAAGGGAAGCACCGAACGTTCTTGGAATCTGGAAGAGATCCAGGACCTGATTGACCTGTTGACTAAACGTGAGATTAACGAGTTTGAGATGGAAAGAAGCGGGTTGAAAATCCGCATCAAGCGAGGCAACTCGCGGGCGGAGACTCTCGGCGGCTATCCGGAGCCTTCTCTGAATGGCTCCGCACACGCCTACGAGCCCCGCCCGGTCACCGAACCCCAGCCAGCTGCCCCGGCTCAGGCTGAAGTCCGCGCGCCTGAGTCGGCGGAAGGATTGCACATCATCAAATCACCGATCGTGGGGACCTTCTACGCATCGCCGGCGCCGAATGCCCCGCCCTTCGTCAAGGTCGGTGACACGGTGGAGATCGGCCAAGTGCTGTGCATCGTTGAGGCGATGAAGCTGATGAACGAAATCGAAGCCGAGGTGGGAGGCGAAATCGCCCGCATTTACGTCGAGAATGGCCAGCCCGTCGAATACGGGCAGTCCCTCTTCGCCGTCAAGCCGTCCCTCAAACGATAAGGATGGAGACTAAATCCTGAGCCGGGGGGGTCGACGCCTTCGAGTCTCGGTAATTCCCATGTTCAGAAAAATCCTCATAGCCAATCGCGGTGAAATCGCCCTGCGCGTCATTTGCGCGTGCAAGGAGCTGGGGATTCCCACCGTCGCCGTCTACTCGGAAGCCGACCGCTTGTCCTTGCACGTTCGCTTTGCGGACGAGGCCGTCTGTATCGGCCCTCCCAAGAGTTCAGAGAGCTACCTGAACGTCGCCAGCATCATCTCCGCCGCCGAAATCACTAACGCCGAGGCCATTCATCCCGGCTACGGCTTTCTTGCGGAAAGCGCCAACTTCGCCGAAGTCTGCGAGACCTCCAAGATCACCTTCATTGGCCCGCGTCCGGAGGCCATGCGGCTGATGGGTGACAAGAACAAAGCCCGGAAGGCCATGGCGGATCTCGGATTGCCCGTTCTGCCGGGATCTGAGACCGTCCAATCGGAAGCAGAGGCGCGCGAGGCGGCGGAGAAGATTGGTTTTCCAGTGATGGTCAAGGCCGCGGCGGGAGGCGGCGGCCGAGGCATGCGCATTGTGAGGTCGGCCGAGGATCTCGCCTCCGCCATCCAGACGGCGCAGGCCGAGGCACAGGCGGCCTTTGGCTCGCCCGATGTTTACCTGGAAAAGTACATAGCCTCCCCTCGACACATCGAATTCCAGGTGCTCGGCGACCATCACGGCAGGGTCATTCACCTCGGCGAGCGCGAGTGCACCATCCAGCGCCGCCACCAGAAAATCCTCGAAGAGTCACCGTCCACCCAGCTCGACGCCAAAACGCGACAGCGCGTAGGTCATCAAGTTGTTGAGGCCATGACCCAGGTCGGTTACACCAACGCGGGCACGGTGGAATTCTTGATGGATGAGGACCGCAACCTCTATTTCCTTGAAATGAACACCCGCATTCAGGTGGAGCACCCGGTGACCGAAATGGTGACCGGTCATGACCTGGTCAAGCGACAGATTCTGATTGCCGCCGGAGAGCCTCTGCCCATCGAAGGGGAGACAGTCATGTTGCGCGGCCATGCCATGGAATGCCGGATTTGCGCCGAGAATCCTGTGACTTTCGCGCCATCTGCCGGAAAGATCAGCGGCTTTCATGTTCCCGGCGGCACCGGCGTCCGAGTGGACACCGCAGCTTACGCGGAGTCGGTTGTGCCGCCGTTTTACGACTCGCTGATCGCCAAGCTGATTGTCCACGGCCGGAACCGCGACGAAGCCGTGCGCCGGATGCAGCGTGCCCTCGAGATGTTCATCGTCGAGGGGATTTCCACCTCCATTCCCATCCACCAGAAAATCGTTGCGGACCCCGACTTCCGCGCGGGGAAGTTCGACACCGGCTTTCTCACACGCTTCACGTCGAACGGCACCTCCGTGCCTTGAGGGTGCAACGGATACCTCCTATGCGTTTGGCGATTCCCCCTCTCTATGCCATCATGGACCCCGCGCAAATGGGCGGTCGCGCGCCGATGGAAGTCCTTGACGCCTTGCTGGCAGCGGGCGTAAAGCTGATTCAATATCGCGACAAGAATTCATCGGCGCTTGAGATATTCAGAGCAAGCTTGCCGCTCGCGGAGCGCGCGCCACAGGCGGGTTGCGTATTCATGGTGAACGACCGGCCGGACATCGTTGTGGCAGTAGGCGCGGGGGGCGTACATGTGGGCCAGGAAGATTTGCCGGTTGAACTCGCCCGCCAAATCGTGGGGCCGGAGCGGTGGGTTGGGTACTCCACGCACAACCTTTCGCAGGTCCGCGACGCGGAGGCGTCTTCAGCAGATTACATTGCCTATGGTCCTATTTTCGCGACTCAAAGCAAGGAGCGGCCGGACCCAACCGTGGGGCTTGAGGGCCTGCGCCGGGCGCGCGAAGCAACCGCAAAGCCGCTGGTGGCCATCGGAGGGATTACGGTCGGCAATGCGCGCTCCGTAATCGAAGCCGGCGCCGATGGTGTGGCGGTGATTCGGGACCTTTTTTCCTCGGCGGACCCGGCGGCCAGGGCAAGCGAGTTCCTGGACATCTTGGGGCGGGACGCGGCTCGGGCCGAGAGCTAGCCGGTCCTTAGGCGGGGCAACGGGCTAGCCAAGGTCCTTCGCTTCGACGCTTGGGCTTACCTTTGAAGGCTCACAAAAGGGCGCGCCGGTGACGGGTTTCCGTAGCTTTCGCCGCCGTTCTGTTCTATATTCTGACACTCTCGCAACCGCGATAAGGCTCACAGTGCCGTCGCGAGGGGTGCAATTCAAGGCGGGAAAAGCCATGCCCGGCCCCACAGAATTACTTTTGTGCGAGTGAGATTCTGATGGGGGACGAGATCGAGGCAGGATTCGAAGCTCTGATTGACTGAGGAGGCTTAATGGCCAGATTGTGGGCGAAGAAGAGCATCGAGAGGTTGAGGCAGGAGGCGCAGGAAGACGAGCATAGTCTTCGCCGGGTCCTGGGGCCGATCAACCTGATTTCGCTTGGGATTGGCGCGATCGTCGGCGCCGGTATCTTCGTCCTCAGCGGCGTCGCCGCCCAGCACACGGGCCCGGCGCTCGTGTTGTCGGTGATCCTTTCGGGAGTCGGGTGCGCCTTTGCGGGCCTCTGTTATGCGGAATTCTCCTCCATGATTCCCATTGCGGGCAGCGCCTACACCTACTCCTACGCCACGGTGGGCGAGTTTCTCGCCTGGATCATCGGCTGGGATTTGATCCTCGAATACGCCGTCGGCGCCACCACGGTTTCGATTGGCTGGTCGGGCTATTTGGTTTCTTTCCTGGAGAAGACCTTTCACCTGCCCCTTCCGGCGGAGCTCATCAAGAGCCCTTGGGAAACGGTCACGCTGGCGGATGGCACGGTCGTTCATCCCTACTTCAACCTGCCCGCCGCCTTCATCATTGTCGTCATCACCGCGCTCCTCATCATCGGCATCCGCGAATCGGCAAACTTCAATAGCTTCATCGTGATCGTAAAAGTCGGAGTCGTCCTGCTTTTCATTGCCGTCGGGGTGCTTTACGTGAACCGGGCCAACTGGCATCCTTTTCTGCCCGCCAATAACGGAACCTTCGGTGAGTTTGGTTTCAGCGGCGTCTTGCGCGGGGCAGGCATTATCTTTTTTGCCTATATCGGCTTCGACGCCGTTTCCACCGCCGCGCAAGAGGCGCGCAATCCCGGGCGCGACATGCCCATCGGCATTCTGGGATCGCTCGCCATCTGCACCGTTCTCTACATTTTGGTGGTTCTGGTCATGACCGGCATTATCCACTTCACGTCGCTCAATGTTCCGGACCCTCTGGCCGTCGCCATTGACTCGACGCCAGCCCACTGGTGGCTTTCGCCCATCGTCAAAATTGGCGCTTTGCTGGGGACCACCGCCGTCATTCTGGTGATGTTGCTGGGGCAGACGCGAGTCTTTTATTCCATGGCACACGATGGCTTGCTCCCCAAGGTTTTCGGCGAGGTCCACCCCCGTTTCCGGACGCCCTACAAGAGCACGGCGCTGACGGGGTCTTTTGTGGCGCTAGCGGGAGGCCTGATCCCGCTGAGAATCGTCGGGGAGCTTGTGAGCATTGGAACTCTGCTGGCGTTTGTGATCGTCAGCGGCTCGGTCGTGGCGATGCGGAAGATGCATCCCGAGATTCCTCGTCCTTTTCGCACGCCTCTGGTGTGGCTGGTGGGCCCTTTGGGGATGATCGTGTGCGCCGCGCAGATGTTTGGCTTGCCCGCGGACACATGGATCCGGCTCTTCGTGTGGATGGCCATCGGGCTGGTCATCTATTTCGCTTACAGCCGCTACCACAGTGTGCTGCAAAAACGAATCAAGGCCGGCGAACCCGCAGCTACTTCGGCTGGGGAGAAGAACTGAGCACACGAAGTGGTGCCCGGGTCAAGCCAAGTAAAAGCGGCGACAAAGCCAGCCTTCCACTGCGACCATGCTCACCGCCGTCTTCAGGACTCTCCTCCACGAGTACCGCGCCCACCGCATGGCGCGATTCTCAGCTTGGGTCCTGGTCTTCGGCACGGCGCTGGGGATGGCCAGCCTGCTGTCGCGGGGGACGCCGCGCGGCTGGTGGTTTCTCTTCTGGTTTTCTCTGCTGGTTTCGGGAATCTATTATTTGGCCCGTCTGGTCTCCTTCGTCCGCAACCGGCTTTTGTGGCGGCTGCGCAGCCGGCTCATCGTCACCTATCTTTTTATTGCCGTTGTTCCGATCATTCTCATTATCCTTCTGGTGGTTATCGGAGCTTTCATTATCAACGGCCAGTTTGCGGCATTTCTGGTAACCCAGCGGCTGAAAAACCATGCCGATGAGCTGCGGCAACTCAATCGGGCCGTGGTACACGAAGTTCATCTAGCTCCGCCTCCAAGCCCTGAGACACTTCTCGATAATTTGAGAGCGTTTTACGTCGCGGAGCTTTCCAGCCACTCGCAGAGCTATCCCGATTTAGAGATTACCCTGCGAGTGGGGGCGCTCGAACGAGCCTTCCGGCTGGACGGAACAGTTCTCCCCGAACCCGTGACCGTTCCGACGTGGTTCAAGCAGCAGGAGTTTTCGGGGATCGTCGTGGACCGTGGGCGGATCGATCTGCGCGCTATTGCGCGAACCCGGGTTCGGGATGGAGACGTGGTGGTCATTCTCTCCCAGCCTTTGACTCCTCAATTGCTGGACTTGGTTGGGAAGGGGATTGGGCCCGTCGGAATCTTCGTCCCACACGGCGGTGGCGGAGAAGGTGCGCCCCCGGCAGGCGGCAGCCCGGCGCGGAGTCAGAAGAACTCGACGGCTCCGGAAGTCGCTGTCGCCACCGTTTCCTCGGATTCCGTTCCGCTGCCTGCGCCGGCCTATCTGCTGGATTACAAGGTCTACGGCGCCTCCACGCTCGAGCCTGAGGTGTGGGACAGTCCCCAAGCCGAGCGCTTGGGCGAGCCCGTGTTCATTTATGCGTCGTCGCGCATCGTGGCGCTGAACCGGCAATTGATCACTACGCTGGGAGAATACTCCCGCATTTACGTAACGTCCTTCGAGGTGCTGGCCGCAGTCTTCTTCGTGCTGGAAGTCTTGGCGCTGATCGTCGGTGTGCGTCTGACCCGCTCGGTGACTTCCGCCGCGGACCATCTTTACGATGCCACGGAGCGGGTGAAGGCGGGCGACTTTTCCTATCGCATCGGAGTTCCCGCGCGCGACCAGCTCAGCGCTCTCAGCGCGGCGTTTGACAACATGACGGCTTCCATTGAGCGATTGCTGCGCGAATCTCAGGAAAAGCTCAAGCTCGAGAGCGAGCTGGAAATCGCGCGCGAGGTCCAAAATCAATTGTTTCCGCGCGAAGTGCCGGAGATCGAAGGCGTGGAACTGTACGGCGTGTGCAAGCCGGCTAGCGGCGTGAGCGGCGACTACTACGATTTCCTGCAACTCGGTGAAGGCCGAGTCGGCTTGGTACTCGGCGACGTGAGCGGCAAGGGAATCTCCGCCGCTTTGCTGATGGCCGCCATCCAGTCGGCGCTCCACGCGCAGTTTTATGATGGGCGGGTGGAGGAAGCCCCGGGGACCGGAGAAGCGATTTCGACTGCTGACGTCGTTGACCGGCTGAACCGACAGCTTCAAGAGAGCACTTCGCTGGAGAAATACGCCACTTTCTTTTACGCGGTTTATGATGCCAAAACGCACCTTTTGACTTACACGAACGCGGGGCACCTGGCTCCCGCGCTGCTCCGGCGCGGCTCAATCGAGCGCCTGAAAGTGGGCGGCACGGTGGTCGGCCTCTTTGCGCCCATGGAGTACCAGCAGGCTGAAATACTCCTTGAACCTGGCGACCTCCTCCTGGCCTTCACCGACGGCCTGACTGAGCCCGAGAATACTTACGGCGAAGAGTTCGGCGAGAAACGACTTCTGGAAGCCGTCCAGCGGGCAGCGGGAGGGAAGCCCGAGGAGATCGTGGACGAGATTTATCGCAGCGTCAGCGACTGGACAGGAAGTCCCGAACTTCAGGATGACATGACGCTGATTCTCATCCGGCGTTCAGCATGAAGCCGCCGAACCGCGTTGCCGAAGCGCTGGAAGTCCGCTAAACTGAATCCACTTTGGAGCCTGAACAAGGAGCGGAGCATTGTCCCTAAGAAATCGCGTGACGCTAGTCACCGGAGCATCACGGGGAATCGGCAAGGAAATCGCGCTGACACTGGGCCGCGCCGGCGCCCGCGTGGCCGTGAGTTATCGGACTAACAAGCTTGCGGCGCACCGCGTGGTGAACGCGCTGCGCTCGATGGGCGCGCAAGGCGTCGCTTTTGCCTCCGATATCACGGATTCGAAAAGCGCCAAGGAACTGGTGGATAACGTGGCGCGGCACTTCGGGCGGCTGGACGTCCTCGTCAACAACGTGGGTGATTTTGAATGGAAGCCGGTCCTCGAATCCACCCCCGAGGAATGGCACGCCATCCTGGCGTCAAATCTCTTCAGTGTTTTCTATATGTCGAAGTACGCGCTGCCCATCATGCGCCGCCAGCGTTGGGGCAGGGTCATCAACCTCGGCGCGGTGGGCGCCGAGCGCGCGTTCGGCCAGGCCAAGATCTCCGCTTTCTCCACCGCCAAGGCGGGCGTCGTGGCCTTCAGCCGCTCGCTGGCTTTGGAAGAGGCACGCTACGGGATCACGGTCAACGTGGTCAATCCCGCCATCATTGACGACAAGGAACTGTCGCGCGAAGAGGCCGAGCGCATCTCCGACGCGCGCTATCCCATCGGCCGTCCCGCCACCGCCGAAGATGTAGCGGAAGCGGTGAAATTCTTTGCCTCCGATGAGTCTTCCTTCATCACCGGGCAAGTGCTTAACGTCAGCGGAGGATGGCTGCTTTGAGTCGCAAGGAGAGAAGGTCGGCGGCTTCGGCAACCTCGCCGGCCCGCAATCCCGGATTGGACCGCCCGCGCCGGGGCGCTCTTTGGGTGTTCGGCCGGGCGACGACGGCGCTGGCGCTGGTGCTGGGCCTGATTGCGCTGGGCACCGTAGGCTTCCACGTCCTGGAAGGATGGCCCTGGTTCCGGTCCGCCTACGCGACGCTGATGACCGTCACCACCATCGGCGCGGAGCCGGAAAATCAACTTTCCTATCCGGGCCAGGTCTTCAACGTCCTGATGATGGTCCTGGGCTTCGGCGTCGTCGCTTTCATCATGGCGATGATCGCCCAGGGGGTGATAGAATTTGAATTAGGAACGTTCTTCGGACGGCGCCGCATGGAAAAAGAAATCGCTCGCATCACGGATCACGTCATCATCTGCGGGGCCGGACGCGTCGGCCGCAGGCTGGCGTTGGAGGTCGCGGCGCGAAATATCCCCCTGGTGATCATCGAGCAGGACGCGGCAAAGGCGCGGTGGGCGCAGGAGCATGATTTGCCCGTCATCGTCGGGGACGCTACCAACGAAGCGGTGCTCCAGCAGGCGCGCATCGAGTATGCGCGCGGGCTCGCCAGCGCCGTCACCTCGGACGCTCAGAACGTCTACATCGTCCTGACGGCCCGCGGCATGGCGCCCAAACTGCCCATCGTGACCCGCGCCAGCGAAGAACACGCGGAGTCGAAGATGATCAAGGCGGGCGCGACCTCGGTCATTTCCCCCTATACCTATGCCGGCCTGCGCATGGCGCGGACGCTGACCCGCCCCAACGTTCAGCGCTTCATTGATGTTGCATTTTCATCTTTGAACGACGGCGATTTGGATATTCAAATCGAAGAAGTCCGCGTCGCTGACCGGTCCAAGCTCGCCGGTTCCACGCTCGCCGAATCCGATGTGCGCCACCGGCTGGGCGTCATCATCCTTGCCATTCGCAGCGAGACGCAAGGCCTCGATTTCAATCCCAAGGCCGACCGGAAAATCGCTCCGGGCGACTTCCTCATCGCGATGGGAGAATCCCAGAGACTGAAATCTCTGGAGACCCTGGCGGGGGTCTAGTTGATGAAGATCCTGAGCGCGGCCGAGATGCAGCGCATCGACCGCGCAACCAGCGAGAAATTCGGTATCCCCAGCCTCACTCTGATGGAAAGCGCCGGCCGCGGCGTGGTCGAATTCCTCGAACAGCGTTTTGCGCCGCTTCCCAGCCACAAAATCCTCATCCTGTGCGGGCGCGGGAATAACGGCGGCGACGGCATGGTGGTGGCGCGGTTGCTACGCGACCGCGGCCTTAAGCCGCGCGTGATCCTGCTGGCTGAGCCATCAAAAGTCAAGGGAGACGCTGCCGCAAATCTTGAACGCCTGGCCCAATGCGGCCCGCCTGAGATCGCCGCCGACCTTCCCGCCTGGCGGAACCTCAGGCCGCAGTTGGAGGACTCGACGCTGCTGGTTGACGCTCTCCTGGGCACTGGGCTCGCCAAGCCCCTGGAAGGTTTCCTGTTGGAAGTAGTGCGCGACGTCAACACGCGCTTCCCCCACGCGCAAGTCGTCGCGGTCGATCTGCCCACCGGGGTCTCGGCCGACAGTGGCGAGCTGCCCGGAGAAACGGTCCACGCGCACGCCTCGGTTACCTTTACCGCCCCCAAACTGGCGCACGTTTTCCCTCCCGCCTGCGAGCGTGCCGGCGAATGGGTCGTGAAACCCATTGGAACGCCACTTGAGGCCATGGAGCGTGACCCATCGCTCACCCTCAATCTGACCCGTCCAGAAGACCTGGCTTGGCTCACACAGGCTCGCAACGCCGGCGCGCATAAGGGAAATTTCGGACACGTGTTGATTCTTGCCGGCTCGATCGGAAAAACCGGCGCCGCCGCGATGGCGGCGCGGGCCGCCTTGCGCGCGGGCGCGGGGTTGGTCACCATCGCCACGGCGAAGACCGCTCTCGCTATCATTGCCGGCCTCGGCGCGGAGTTCATGACCGAGCCGCTCCCTGAAACCGACGCCGGAACCATCTCGCTTGGGGCGTTTGATCACGGTCGTCTGGACAAGCTCGTGGAAGGGAAGTCCGTGCTGGCCCTTGGGCCGGGAATCGGTACCGTGCTCGAAACTGCGGAGCTGGTCAGGACGGCGGTGAATCGTTATGACCTTCCACTGGTGCTTGACGCGGACGGGCTGAACGCCTTCGCGCATTGCATCAGCGCATTTCGCAGCGCCGGAGGCTATGAGCATCCTGCCGTCCTCACGCCCCACCCGGGCGAGATGTCTCGGCTTACCGGCGAACCCGTTGCCGACATCCAAAGGCGGCGCGTGGAAACTGCCAGAGACTTTGCCACGCACCACAAGGCTCACCTGGTGCTGAAAGGCTTCCGCACTTTGAGCGCGGCGCCCGACGGCCAGGTCTGGGTCAACCCGACCGGCAATCCCGGCATGGCCACCGGCGGAACGGGCGACGTGCTGACCGGTTTGATCGCTGGCCTCATGGCGCAACACCCGCGCCGCACGCCGATCGAAGTTGTCGCCTCGGCCGTGTACCTGCACGGTCTCGCCGGTGATCTCGCGGCGCGCAGATTTGGGCAAGCTTCAATGATTGCGGGCGACGTGGTGGAGGCGATTCCAGAGGCCTTTGCGGCGTTGGCCACCGGGCAAGCCTCATGAGCCCCGATCTTGCCAACCGGCCTGCCTCCCAGGATTACGCGCCCGGAACCGGGAAGACCTGGACCACGGTGACCCATTCTCCTGAAGAAACCCTGGAAGTGGGAAGAAGGCTCGCCCGGCAACTCACCCCCCCTTGCGTCATCCTGCTGGAAGGCGAACTGGGAGCCGGCAAAACCACTCTGACCAAGGGAATTGTGGAAGGCCTGGGAGCCGCCCGCCAGGAGGACGTCACCAGCCCGACGTTTGCCTTGGTGCATGAATACGGTGCGGGCCGTGTTTATCACGTAGATCTGTATCGAGTCGAATCGATTGCAGAACTGGAGACGCTAGGGTTGGATGATTTTCTTGGAGGGAATGCCATCGTCTTGGTCGAGTGGGGAGAAAAACTCGGCCGAAGCTTTGAGGTTCCCGCGCTCCGGATCCGGCTCGAGTACGCGGGAGAGGACCATCGAAGAGTCACCGTCGAAAGTCCCACCAGGAATCCGTAGCATTTCCTGCCGTGAGCCCGCAGGAATCCTCAAGCGGTGCGGCCCAGCTTCTCCGCAATCTGCTTCTTCCATCCTCCCGACAATGCGTGCAATTTCAGCGCCCGTTCGGCATCGGCGCGGCTTGGCCTGCGCGCGGAGATGATCCGCACCATTTCCGCCACGGTCACCGGTTCCGCCTCGGCGGTCGGAAATCGTCGGATAGCATCGCCGGCGCTGATCGTTCCTTCACGTAACACGCGCAAGTAGAATCCCGTTCGGCGGCTGCGTTGAAAGGTCTTCGGAAAAGCGGGATTTCCCATGGCGATGCCCAGCTTGAAGCAGGGAAGGCGAGGCTGCGAGACCTGAAATCGGGCTGTGCCGATTTCGAATTCATCCCCGATGGCCACGTCGGTCTCAAGCAGTTCGTCTACGGTCAGGTTTTCGCCGAATGTTCCTGCCCCGAGGTCATTGCGCTTCAGGCGTTTGCGCCAGTATTCGATGTTCTCTACCGAATAGGCGTAGACTGCCTTGTTGACGCCGCCGTGGACTTTGAGATCGGCCTGGCGGTCGCCCTCCAGATTCAGCTTGCCCGCGCGCACCGGCCCGGCCACCGGCTTCTTGAAGATCCCGGTTTCCACACGCGTCTTGCCATGCGGAACCGATTGCGGCAGCGCCACATTGATCGAAAGGACCTGCATAAGCGTCTCCGAAGGGCCGCGGTCGCTGCTATGACCAACCGTTCTTGAACTACTTCAGCTTGCGGATTTCTTCCAAATCCCTGCCGATCGGCGCCCTGATCCTGAAGTCCTCCGCCTGGTGAATCCACCGGATGATTCCCTTGCGGTCTATCAGCACCAGGGTCGGCGTGTTAAGCGGCCTGCCGTCGCGCATGCGATAGATGGGGGAGGCGGTGCCGTACAGACCCATGACTTTCAGGCCCGAATCCGAAAGTATCGGGAAAGGGGCCTTGAGCCTCTGTTGGACCATGCGTGCCTCGCTGATCGTATCAATACTCACGCCCAACACCTGGACTTTCAAAGCCTTCAGCTCATCGAAGTGTTTGACGAACTCGCCGAGTTCGTTCATGCAGTACGGTCACCAGTAGCCGCGATAGAAATCTATGAGTACGATGTGCCCCGCGAAGTCCGAAAGCCTGACGGTTTTACCCTCGGCTGAAGGAAGCGAAAAGTTCGGGGCCTTATGGCCGACGGCAATGTTTAATGGCGCCACGGGCGCGTTAGATTGGCCGGAAGCGGAAACCACCTGACCAACGCCCAAGAAACCCGATGCCATCAGGATGGCGGTCAGAATGGACCCTGAGGGGACCCATGTTTTCTTCATGATTCGAACCCTCCCAACCGTTGTTGAACAAGCGGCGTGTGGCGGCGAATCAACATATCAGCAGTTGGAAGCCGGTTTCAAGGCGTATCCGAGCCACTGACATTTTGACGCTCACGCTCTGTTCTGCTAGCATGAATTGTAGGTGGGATTGGGCAAATTGAATGGGTGAAGGCATGTCAGTCAGAAAGTTGATTCTGGCGAGGCCGCGCGGTTTTTGCGCCGGCGTGGATCGCGCCATTGATGTTGTGCAGATCGCCCTCGAGCTCTTTCCCGGCCCCGTTTACGTCCGCAAGGAAATCGTCCACAACCGGTACGTCATCGAATCCCTCGCAAAACGCGGAGCCATTTTCGTGGACGAGTTGGACGCCGTTCCCGACGGCGCGGTGGTGATCTTCAGCGCGCACGGGGTTTCGCCGGAGGTGAGGCGTCAGGCCGCCGCCAAGCGTCTGCAAGTGATTGACGCCACCTGTCCCCTGGTGACCAAAGTTCACCTGGAAGCCGTGCGCTACGCCAAAGAGGGCCGCTCCATCATCCTGGTCGGACACTCCGGGCACGAAGAAGTGGCGGGGACGATGGGCGAAGCCCCGGGAAGCATTCAACTGGTCGGCACGGTGGAAGAAGCCGAGCGCGTCGAGGTACCCGATCCTGAAAGTGTGGGCGTGATTACGCAGACTACCCTGGGCGTCGAGGATGCCAACGTAATTATCGATGTCCTGCGCCGCCGCTTTCCGAAGCTGATTACGCCTTCCAGCGGCGACATCTGCTATGCCACGCAGAACCGGCAAACAGCGGTCAAGATGATTGGCGCGGACGCCCAGCTGGTGCTGGTGCTGGGTTCGCCCAATAGCTCGAACTCCCGCCGCCTGCGAGAGGTCGCCGAGGCCACGGGGGCGCGCGCGTTTTTGATTGACGACGCTTCGGAAATCCAGGCTGCCTGGCTGGACGGCGTCACCTGCGCCGCCATCACCGCCGGCGCTTCCGCCCCGGAAAACCTGGTTCAGGAAGTGGTGGATTTCTTCGAGGAGCTTGGCGTGGAAGAGGTCGAAGAAGTGGAAATTGTGCAGGAGAAAGTGACCTTTGTTCCTCCGCCCGAGCTGACCAGGGAGATGGACAAGCGCAGCGCGACTCGGTAGAGAGTCCGCCTTTCGCCCCCGACACCCCCGCCTCGTGATGCTCATCCTGGCCGCAACACCCGTCATCCTGAGTGAAGCGAAGGATCTGCTTTTCCTCGCCGGAAGAAGGAGATTCCTCGCTGCGCTCGGAATGACAATAATCCTCACGTTGGCATTATCTAGTCTAATTATATTGTGCTAGGTTGTTTTGTCGGGGGAATCGCAGATTGTTTCCACCGGGCACTCGAGGCAGAGCGGATTCCGCGCCGCGCACACTCTCCTACCGAACCAGATCACTTGGTGGCCGAAGGAAATCCAGCGGTCCTGGGGAACCAGTCTCATCAGGTCTTGTTCGACCTTCTCCGGCGTTTTTTCCTTGGACAACTTGAGGCGGTGGGAAATCCGGAAGACGTGCGTGTCCACTACGACTCCGGAGGGGATGCCGTAGGCCGTGCCGAGGACGACGTTGGCGGTTTTGCGCGCTACGCCGGGCAGCGACAGCAGTTCGTCCATGGTCTTCGGCACCTGGCCTCCAAAATCGGAGACGATTTTCTGCGAGGCGCCGATGATGCTCTTTGTCTTGTTGCGGAAGAATCCCGTGGAACGGATTTCGCTTTCCAGCACTTCCGGCCGGACGGCGGCAAAGTCAGCGGGTGTGGGGAATCTCCCGAACAGACCCGGCGTGACCTTGTTGACGCGCTCGTCCGTGCATTGCGCCGAGAGGATGGTGGCCACCAGCAACTGGAAGGCGTTCTGATGGGTCAGCGCGCATTCGGCTTGGGGAAACTTCGCATCCAGCGCCGCAAAGATCTTCTTCATGCGCGCGGGCGAGGTGTAATCGCCTTTGGGTTTGGCTGCTCTTTTGGCGGTTGGTTTTCGCGAAGTTCTTTTCTTCTTGGCCATGGTCAGCGACCTGCAATTCACGAATCGGCCTGATACCATACCACTTCCGGCTGCCTTCTGCCTACTGACAACCGACTACGGACAACCGGCTACTGTTTTCAAAGACCGGCATTTTCCGCCGCGATACGCGCGAGCGATGACCAGTCCCAGTCTTTGCGGCCGCGTGCGAGAGCGGTCAGAAGGTGATCGTGGACGACGTCCGCAATGGGCATGGGAGTCGCGGCCGCGTCCGCGGCGGCCAGCACCAGTCGCGCGTCTTTCAAGCCCAGCGGCACCTTGAAGCCGGCGGGCTGGAATTTCTCCTTCGCGATAATTTCGCCGTAGGTTTTGTAAACCGGCGCCGAGAAGAGGGAATGGGTGGCGAACTCCAGAAACCGCGCGGGCTCGACACCCGACTTGCGCAGCAGGGCGTACACTTCGCCAAGCGTTTCTATGACCGATGCGATCATGAAATTCCCCGAGAGCTTGACGACGTTAGCCGCGACGGGATCTTCGCCGAAGAGAAAAGTCCTCTGGCCCACAGCATCGAACAAAGGGCGGCAGCGCTCGATCAACTTAGCCGGACCCGCGGCCACGACAAAGAGTTTGGCGGCAGCAGAGGCGTCCGGCCGCCCGAAGACCGGCGCGGAAACATATCCTGTTTCCGCCGCGGCATGCGCGGCGACCAGTTTTCGCGCCATCGTCACGCTGATGGTGCTCATGCAGATGTGGATGCCTCCGGCGGGAAGGCGTGCGGGAAGATTCTGCTCGCCGAGAATTACGGCCTCGACCGCCGCATCATCCGCGAGTAGAGAAATCACCACTTCCGCCTTGCAAACGTCCGCCGGGCGCTCAGCGAACCGGCGTACCTGATCGCTTCGAACGCCGGGTACGACGGGGCCGAGGTGCTCGAACGGGTCGCCGAGCTCGGCATCGACGCCGCCAGGCTGAAAGACGCTATCGACTACGCAGTGGCCAACGAGAATCCATCGTCGAAGGACGTCGCCGAGGATTTGCGAAACACGTTCGGCAAGCGCGAGCCCGATTTCAAACTCGTCGGCCCGACGC
>OFHG01000335.1_pt1 | contig 19860 bp, 18 predicted proteins | sample 1521931 | NCBI WGS metagenome assembly OFHG01 (sample SAMEA2468438, study PRJEB22500) | soil metagenome | biome: Glassland; feature: Farmland; material: Clay | place: Australia | collected 2013-01-31 | depth 0.55 m
TTAGGAACGCCGTAAATGGAGCGGTCAGGATCTATCGGATCCGCATAGTCCTGCTGGACTACGTTCAGGACCTTCGTGAACTGGTCAAGACTCGTCTTAAAATCCGACTCGTCGTCACCCGTCGTGGCCTCGACGCGCTGCCCGTAGATTCCGCCCAACACGGCGCATAAGACAACCGTCGAAACCAGGAACCAAGCCCAACGCTTTGTTTGCCTCATAGACCCTGAGCACCTCTAGTTGCAGTATAGCATGGCCACCGACGGGCATGGAAGCCTGCTGCTACACCATTGGATGAGCGTCCACGCCTCGCCGTTTCCTGTGCAACACCCTGATTTTGCCCACCACTCGACTTCGCTGCCGGGACTGCCGCCGTAGTTGCTGCGCTCGGCATGGTCCCGAAAGGCCCCGCTCAAGGCTCCACGCTGCTATCGCCAGCGTGAAACACATCAGAATCGTTGGCCTGATTCCCACGGTGGCCCGCGTTTTTTCAGCAGAACAGTAGACCCACCTTCTCAGGCGCGTCTTCGCTTGCGTATTGATTATAAAAGACTTCCTACCATTTCTCGCAAAGGCACTTGTTGCCTCAGCCGCTCTCCGCACCCCGTCGCCTTGGCGAACCCGACCGGTCAAGGGTCGGCATCCGCGCCTGACAAGCCTGAAAACCGTTGCACCTTGTCGCCAGGGGCGCCGGCAATCGAGCACGAGGGGTCCCACCAGCAATCCACGTTCTCTCGATGTTCGCATATTGGGGCCTGACACGCGCGGCTAGTTCGTTCAAAGCCCTTTTGCCGTTCGCACGTCGAACCGTGACGATCCCAGCCTCGCTGGCTGCCTGGCCAATACGCTGACCGCGCTCTGTCAGCTGGCGCAACACAACTTGCGGCGACTCCCTTGCCGGACGGCTGAATTGCTTGACAAGCCCTGCCGGCTCACCTATTATTCAAACGAGAGGCTTATAGTGTTCAGCGGTGGCTTCGAGGAGATTGGTTTCCTTCTGTTCGTTGCGTATTTGCTATTTGGCCCGAAGAAGCTTCCCGAGATTGCGCGGACCTTGGGCAAAGGGCTGGGGGAACTGCGCCGGGCGTCGAGCGAATTGAAGAGTTCGCTGGAACAGGAAATCCAGAACCTCGACCGTCCGGAACACCTGTTGAACGCCGACCGCGAGCCGAGCCCTCATCATGTCCACGACGATCCAGAACCCGCCGACAAAGAACCAGCTACCCGGTCCTGAAGAAGAAAGCAACGGCAGGCAAATGTCGTTCCTCGAGCACCTCGAGGAGCTGCGCGTGCGCCTGCTGCGCAGCATTTACTCGATCATCATCACGACCGGCATTTGCTTCTATTTTCGCGATGCCATTTACGGCTACCTGGCCAAGCCCCTGACCGACGCCCTGCACGCCCTCAACATGCCGGAAAAGTTGGTCTACACCAATCCGGTGGACCCCTTCAATCTTTACATCAAGCTCTCCATCATGTGCGGCATTTTTGTCGCTGCGCCGTTCATCCTTTGGCAGCTTTGGCTCTTTATATCCCCCGGCCTTTATCGCAATGAGAAGAAGTACGTGTGGCCGTTCGTCACGCTCACCAGCGCGCTGTTCATTTCGGGCGGCTTCTTTGCCTACAAGCTGGCGCTCCCCAAGGCGCTGTGGTTTCTGGTCGAATTCGGCCGGCAATTCACACCCATGGTCACCATCAACGAATATTGGGACCTGGCCATTTCCATTATGCTGGCTGTGGGTCTGGTTTTTGAACTTCCTGTGGTTATTCTGTTGCTTTCGATTTTCGGTATCGTTACGCCGAGATTCCTGTGGAAGAATTTCCGCTACGCGGTCCTCATCACGGCGATTGTCGCCGCAGCGATCGTGCCCACCAACGACATGGCCTCCATTTTCGTCGTCTGGATTCCGCTCGTCGGACTCTATGTTTTGAGCATCGGCCTGTCCTGGCTTGTTTTCCTCAAGAAACGAAGAAGGAAACAGCATGATGCAACGTAAAGGGTTGGGGAAACCAATTGCCCTTGGCGTTGCTGTTTTATTGTTTCTGGGCGCCGCTGCCTTGTTAAACGCGGCAGCCGCGCGGCCGGCTTTCAGCGGAGGACGCGCGTTTGAGGACCTGAAGCACCTGGTCAGTTTCGGGGCCCGCCCGTCGGGCTCAAGCCAGCTTGCGAAAGCGCGTCAGTGGATGATCACGCAGCTTCGCCAGACCGGCGAGGACGTTGAGGAGGACCGGTTCACGGCCTCCACTCCCATCGGGCAACTGGCGATGAGCAACATCATCGTGAAAATCCCCGGTGCCAGTCGCGACGTTGTGATCGTGGCGGGGCATTACGACACCGCACGCGTCCCCGGAGTCGCTTTTGTCGGCGCCAACGACGGCGCCTCGAGCGCAGCGCTTCTGATGGAGTTGGCACGGGCTCTCAAGGGCCAGAAATTTCCTTTCACGGTCTGGCTGGTTTTTTTTGACGGGGAAGAAGCCACGCAACAATGGTCGGATACCGATAGCCTGTATGGCAGCCGGCATCTGGTTCAGCGACTTTCGGCCTCGGGCGACCTGGGACGGGTGCAGGCAATGATTCTGGTGGACATGATCGGCGACGCGGATCTGGGTATTCACCGGGAAGAGAATTCTACTCGCTGGTTGACCGATCTGGTCTTTCATGTGGCCCAAAAGCAATTGGGCTATTCGAAGTACTTTCTAAATCAACCGCAGGCGATTGATGACGATCACGTTCCGTTCGTGAATGCAGGCGTCTCGGCGGTGGATTTGATTGACTACAATTACGGACCCGGCAACCGTTACTGGCATACTGCCCAGGACACGGTGGAACATTGCAGCCCGACCAGCCTGACCATCGTCGGCCGTGTGGTCCTCGCCTTACTCGAAAGCCTCGCCAAATCTCCCCACCTGAAGTAAACTCCCGACTTTGAAGCAGGCGCCTCTTGTCATCGCGGCGCGTAACCTATGAACGAACTTCTCGCATCGGCCATTTTTACCGTCGTTGTGCTGGGCTTGCTGGCATTGGACCTGGGCCTGTTCCACCGCCGCGCGCACCGCGTCTCGTTTCGCGAGGCAGTCGCATGGAGCGTTTTCTGGATCGCCCTTTCGCTGACTTTCAATTACGCCCTCTATCGCCTGCGCGGGCCGGAAGCCGGGTTGGAATTCCTGACCGGCTACGTGATCGAAAAATCGCTTTCCATGGACAACCTGTTTGTCTTCGCCCTGATTTTCGCTTACATGGGCGTGCCGGCCAGGGACCAGCATAAGGTCCTGTACTGGGGCATCCTCGGGGCGTTGGTGATGCGCGGCGTGTTCATCGCCGCTGGCACCGCGTTGATCTCCCATTTTCATTGGATTCTCTACATTTTCGGCGCCTTCCTGCTTTACAGCGGGGCGAAGCTTTTCGGGAACAGATTCGAGAAGGTTGAACCGGAGCGGAATCCCGTCCTCCGCCTGGCACGCAGGATATTTGCGGTGACGGAGGACTTTGCCGGGGATGCCTTCTTTGTGCGCCGCGAGGGGAAGGTTTTCGCTACGCCGCTCCTGTTTGTTCTCCTGATGATCGAGACCACGGATGTTCTTTTCGCCGTGGACTCGATCCCCGCCGTATTTGCCGTCACGCAGGATCCCTTCATCGTGTACACGTCGAACATCCTCGCCATTCTGGGCCTGCGCGCCCTCTACTTTGTTCTTGCTGGCGCGCTCGGACGGTTCCGATACCTGCGCCCGGGGCTTGCATTGATTCTGATCTTCGTCGGAATAAAAATGCTCGTCGTCCATTTCTACAAAATGCCCACCCACATCTCCCTTGTCGCCATTGTGGTGGTTTTGGCGGCCAGCATCGTGCTGTCTTTGAAATCCAAGCCTGCCTCAAAGGGCGAGACACACTCCTGAATTTCAGTTGGATCCCGAAAGATAGTCTACTCGAAATAGACGGGGCGGTTCGCCGCAAGGTAGGAGTGCTGGGGCGGGGCGGCGTCGTTTGCCAGGGGAAAATCCGAGCAGTAATGTGCCCCGCGGCTTTCCTGGCGCGCCAGCGCGGAGCGTGCAATGACCCGGGCCACTTGGAGGATGTTTTGCGTTTCCAATTCGTCGCGACCGTTTTGCGCCGGCTTGAAGCTTATGGCTTCGAGCTGCGCGACGGCAGTGTTCAATTCTTTTTTCTCACGAATGATCCCAACCTTTTCCCAAAGCAGACTGCGGACGTTGGACGCAGTTTGCTGGGCATCCGATGTGGGCTCCAAGGGCGAGGCGAGGGGCATTGGAGCCTCGGCAGGATGGCCGGACTTTCGGAGGACTTTGGCTGAAGCCGGTTTCGCATAACCTTTGCCTGCGATCATCGCGGCTGCCGCGCGCGCTCCAAAAACCAGCCCTTCCAAGAGTGAATTACTGGGCAAGCGGTTGGCACCGTGGAGGCCGGTGGCGGCCACTTCACCCGCCGCATAAAGGCCGTCCAGGGTCGTGGCGCCGTCCAGATCCGTGGCCACACCGCCCATGGAAAAGTGAGCCGCCGGGCGCACCGGCAGCAGGTCGGCGGTGATATCGATGTTGAACTCCAGGCAGGTGGAATAAATCTTGGGGAATCGCTTCTTGACGTGACCTTCGTCGAGCGATGTCAGATCGAGATAAACAAAATCGCTCGCCGTCTTGCGCATTTCTAAAATCGTTGCGCGCGTGACAATGTCGCGCGGGGCCAACTCGGCCGCATCGTGGTGTTCTGGCATGAATCGTTCCAGATCAATGTTCCGAAGTTCCGCGCCGTCTGCCAGCAGGGCCTCGGTCAGGTGGATCCTGGGGGCGCCCTTGATATAAAGTGCCGTCGGACAGAACTGAACAAGTTCCATGTCGCTCAGGAGTGCCCCTGCCCGCCAGGCCATAGCCACTCCGTCGCCGCAGGCGAAAGGAGGATTCGTCGTGTCCTTAAAAGCCTGGCCCAGTCCGCCTGTGGCCAGAAGCACTTGCCCGGCTCGGACCTCTTTGAGGGTGGGATCGTTCTCTTCAAAATACGTGATTCCAGACACCCGCCCGCCTTCAACCAGCAGGCCAGCCGCGAAGGCACGGGGAAGAAATTGGATGGCTGGAAGCGACCTGGCCTTGGCCAAAAGAACACGGAGGATTTCGCTCTCAGTGGACTCGCCGTGGGCGTGGAGGACGCGCGAGCGGCAGTTCCGACCTTCGGCCTTGAAAGCCAGCTTTGCCGCGCTGCGATCCAGCTTCGTCCCCCACTCGACGATCTCCTCGATCAATGCCGGCGCTTCCTCCATCAGAATGTGGACGGCCTCCTCGCGGCACAGCCCCTCGCCTGCCTGCAGCGTATCGTGGAGGTGAGTGCAAATCTCCTCATCCTCGCCCAGAGTCACGGCGACGCGGGGTTGCGGGCTGCGGGCGTGCGGCAAGCCGGCGTCACCCTTCGTCACAACCAACACTCGACCTCTCCCGGCCAGCTTGATCGCCGCGCGCAGACCTGCAATTCCGCTCCCCAGGACCACGAAGTCTGCGCCCAAGCTCTTCGAATTCGCCATCGTAGGCTTGATTCTACCCCGTGGTAGTTTTCCTCGCAACCGGCGGCGAGTTTCATCTCTCATGGCAGCCTGACTTGCCGCGAAGTGACCCGTATGGTATCTGTAATGTTGGTTCGCTTTCCCGAGGGAGCATGATGCGCCGCCTGCGAGTCAAGTCCCGACACTTTCAATACGATGTAATGATCGGGCATGGTGCCTGGCGCGCACTGCGCCGCCTGGACGAATATTCTTCGAAATTCATTCTGACCGAACGGCCCCTATGGAATCGCTGGGGCAGAGCTTTGGTGACGGAAGGCAAATTGGCACGCGCTCGCACTATATTCATTCCACCGGGAGAGTCATCCAAGTCTTTGCGCATGTTCGAGCGGGTTTCTTCCCGTTTACTGGCCGCCGCGGCGGACCGTCGCTCGCTGTTAGTGGCATTTGGCGGCGGGGTGGTGGGCGACCTCGCCGGCTTTGTCGCGTCCACCTCTATGCGTGGAATCGACTTGGTTCACGTACCGACGACTGTGGTCGCGCAGGTGGATAGTTCCATCGGCGGCAAGACCGCCGTGAACGTCGGGGCTATGAAGAACCTTGTCGGGACGTTCTATCCTCCATCCCTTGTCGCCACCGATCCGATCGTACTCAGCTCTCTTGGTGAACGCGCATTTCGGTCCGGCATCTACGAAGTGGTCAAGCATGGGATTCTTGCCGGGCGGCGGTTCTTTGAAGTGCTGCGCAACTCGCTGGACGCGCTGCGTCCCGAGAGCGCAAAGAATTGTGGGGAAATTTTGGCGGAAGCAGCGCGGGTCAAGGTGGACGTCGTTAACCGTGACGAACGCGAGGCCAGGCTAAGGATGGTGCTCAACCTGGGACACACTTTCGGCCACGCCATCGAAGAAGCCACCGGCTACACACGTTTTCTGCATGGTGAGGCGGTCGGTTGGGGCCTGCTCGGAGCGATCCGCCTGGGTGAACGATTGGGTCTGACGAGCGAGACGCAAGCCGCGCGGATGACGGCGCTCGTGCTGCAAGTCGGCCCGCTGCCGACGATTTCGGATCTCCGGGCGAGTCGCGTGTTGGAACTCCTCGCCCGCGACAAGAAGTCGATCGGCTCCCGGCTTCATTGGGTGATTCCGGAGAGAATTGGAAAAGTCCGTATCGTTAGTGATGTCCCTCGTCCCATGGTGGCCGCGGCTTTTCGTGACATCCAACAGATGGACGTTCATGCCTGAAACGATTTCATCGCACAATTCAGGAAGCCCCCTCGGTTCGCCCGGCGACGAAGAGTCTACGGCGCACGCCGTGCGGAACATGTTCGAGAGTGTCGTCCCGCGCTACGACTTTCTGAATCATTTGCTTTCCTTGCGTCGCGACGTGGCTTGGAGGCGGGCTACGGCGCGGGCGCTGCACGGCGTTCTCGCTCGGCCCGGCTCGATCGCACTGGACGTCTGTTGCGGAACGGGAGACTTGGCGCTGACATTTTCCATCTATTCTGCGGGGCGCGTTTTGGGGACAGACTTCTGCCACCCCATGCTTGCGTCCGCGCGCGAAAAAGCTGCCAGGGCGGGGCGCACAGTCTTCTTTCTCGAAGCCGATACGCTCCACCTGCCGCTTCCGGACGACTCCGTGGATGTGGTTGCAGTAGCTTTTGGTTTTCGGAACCTAGCCAACTACGAGCGCGGCCTGGAGGAAATGCGCCGCGTCTTGAGACCGGGCGGTACGGTTGCCATCCTCGAATTTTCTCGTGTGCACACGCCAATTCTCGGCCCCTTGTTTCGATTCTACTTCCGCCGCTTGCTTCCCAAAATCGGCACACTGATCTCCGGCGTAGCTGGTCCCTACCAGTACCTTCCCGCCTCCGTCGCACGGTTTCCCGACCAGGAACAGCTGGCCGACCTGATGCGCGAGGCCGGATTTGGAAAGGTGAATTATCGTAACTTCTTTGCCGGCGCCGCAGCGTTGCATCGGGGGGAGAAGTAAGAGGACGAGGAGGGTCGGCTGGACCATGACCTGGGGCGAATTACGGCTCTCGCGAGTCCAATCCGTGCGCCCGCATTTTGGCCAGCAGGGTTTTGGTCGAGATGCTGAGCTTCTCCGCAGCCACGGTGCGGTTGCCGCGCGATTCTTCGAGCGCCCTGGAAATTTTGGCACGCTCAACCGCGTTCACGGCCCGCGCGGTCACTTCAAACAAGCTCCCCTCCAGGTCAAAGCCCGCCGGCGGACTCGGGCGTTTCTTGGAAGGGAGAAACCCCAGCACCAAATCTTCCGCGCCAAGGGTGCGAGAATCGCCGAGAATCACCGCGCGCTCGATGGCGTTCGACAATTCGCGCACATTCCCCGGCCAGGAATAGGACAACAGCAATTGCTGGCAAGCGGGAGAAAGTGCAAACGTCGGCTTGGAGAATTCGCGCGCGAACTTTTTCAAAAAATGGTCGGCAAGCGCCAGCACGTCGCGACCCCGCTCGCGTAGTGGCGGGATCTGGATAGGGAAAGCGGCCAGGCGGAAGTAGAGATCCTCGCGAAAGAGCTTTTTCTCGACAGCACCCTGCAGCTTGCGGTTCGTGGCGGCAATCAGGCGCACATCCACGGAGATCAATTGCGTGCCGCCGACCCTCTCAAAAGTCTTTTCTTCGATCAGCCGCAGGAGCTTGGCTTGTGCGGGCAAAGGCAATTCGCCGATTTCATCCAGAAAAAGCGTGCCGCGATTGGCCAGTTCCACGCGACCGATTTTGCGCGCGCCGGCCCCGGTGAAGGCGCCCTTTTCGTGGCCGAAAAGTTCGTTCTCCACCAGATGCTCCGGTATCGCCGCGCAGTTGATGGTGACGAAGGGAAGTTCCCGGCGCGGGCTGAGATCATGAATCACATGGGCGAAGAGTTCCTTTCCAGTCCCGCTTTCGCCCTCCAGAAGCACCGTCGCACCGGTGGGGGCAACGCGGCGGATCGCCTGCTCGACTTCCCGCAGCGAGTCGTCCTCGCCGATGATGGAAGGGAATCCGTAGCGCGCGCCGGCCTCCTCACGCCACAGCAGATTCCCACGCCGCCATTCCTGTTCCTTGGCGGCGCGCTCGACCAGCAGGAGAAGGTGGGGAAGCTCGAACGGTTTCTGGATGAAGTCCAGCGCGCCTTCTTTCATTGCCGTGACCGCATCATCCACGGAGCCATAAGCGGTCATCACGATAACGGCGACGGATTCATCCAGTTCCTTGGCCGCACGGAGAATGTCCAATCCGGAGGGCCCCGGCAACTTCAGGTCGGTGACGATGATGGGGAAGCGCCGCGCGTGAATCTTCTGGATCGCCGCCCGGCCGTCCGACACCTCCTCGATCACGTGTCCGGCCTTGCGCAGTGCGGCAGCGACCATTTCCCGCAACGCATCTTTGTCTTCGACCAGGAGAATGGTTTCAGGCATAACCGGGAGGAGATTCTCGGTAGGGGAAAATGGTGGCGGCGAGCCGCGTTTCACTGCTTTTCATCTGCGGGCAGCCAGTCCTTGGGTGCGCCGCTTTCGGCGAAATCCTTCTTCACTTCTTCCAAGGCCTGCTTGGCCTTGTCGTAGGCTTGGCGCTTGGACTCGACCGCAGCTTGCAGGTTGTTTACCTCCTGGTCCATCTGGGCTTTCATCTGCGGATCGAGTTCGCGGGCTTGATCCCTCTGCTTCAGGTTTAGCTCGTCTTCGCTCAGCTTGAATTCCTCATCGGTGCGGTCCAGCTTGGCCTTTGCGTCGGCGAACTTTGCTTGCCAGTACTCCTTGGTCTTGACCTTGTCTTCAGGCTGTTGTCCGGCTTCGGGCGTCTGCTTTGCTTCTGAAGCCTGCGAGCCGCCGGCTGCATTCGCACTTTCGACTTCTGGCTTTGAAGCGCTTTCGGGAGCTTGAGTTGAGGACGGCGCTGACCCGGCGAGTGTGGTCGTGTGTGGAATGTTATCGTTCGTGTATACCTTGCCGGCCTTGGGTTGCGACGCTTCCTTGGCGCGTTCTTTGCGGGCGTATTCGCCCAAAGACTGCGCGAAGGAGGTGGCGGCGGCCCCGAGCAGGCATCCCACCAGCAACATCACGAGGCTTCTTGTCTTCATGGTTTTTGACTCCATCGCCAACGATCGGACTAACGCAACCAACCGGGCGGGCACCCTTCCTTCTGGCATTGCGCCTCCAGGTCCTCGATGGCTTTCTGATCGCTGGCGATCTGCTGCTGCTTCTTGTCGACTTCGTCCTGTTTCTTGGTGATATCGGAACGCGTATATTCCTGCGTCAGGGTTTTGTTCGGATCGTTGTAATATTGAGTTTGGTTCAGCGCCAGCTTCTGTTTCAGAACAGCGAGTTCGCGTTCGTGCATTGCCTTTTGCGACCGCAGCTCTTTCATTTGTTCGCGATAGTATTTCTCGTCGTGGGGGCCGGATGCGGGTTTCCCTTCGCCCGCACTGGCCGCACCCGCCGAGGTTTGGCCCGTGGCGGCCGTCTCGCCTGGAGTTGACTGGCCGGTGGGACCGACATCACTCAGGGCGCCAGTACGCGGAATATTGTCGTTCGTATAAACCTTGGCAGGCTTCGGGCTCTTCTCGCCGCGCTCGGCCCGTAACTCTCTGGCCAGATCACCAAGCGAGGGAGTTTTCGAAGTCTGCTGGGCCGGCGCGAATCCTGCGCTCGCCATCAAGCCAACAGCCAAAATCGCCGCCATCATTGTTCGTCGTCTCATGTTTACCACCCTGGTCAATCTGCGAGTTGTCCTTAGCCGTAATCTACTCCCCTCAAACCCATAAATCAAGCCTGCATCCCGGTCGTGACCGGCCTCGCCAGAGGGCATTGCCCTCAGGGAAGATACGCCTGCGCCCCGGGTCTTTCTAACCCCGATGTTAGGCGGCGCAGGAATTGCGCTAACCGGATATAATGGCGGCGATGGCAATCCGTAGCATCTATACCCTTTTTAAGGATGACCCTGAGGCTCGCAACTGGCTGGCGTTCTTCCGGCGGCACGGGCACTCGCGCCTCAACAACCTGGTGATCGAACACGTTTACTGGCTGCAAGGCGACATTGACCTGGAAAAACTCGGGACGCTCCTGGTGAATCCGCTCTATCAGGTCCATGCGGAGAACTCACAGCTCGATCCCGCCAGCGGCCCGATTGTCGAGATCGCATACCGTCCCGCGGTCACTGACCCGGAGACTCCGTCCATCCTGGCCGGCGCCCGCGCTCTGGGAGAAAACGGGCTGGAGTTCGCGCGCCTCAGCAAGCGCTATCAATTCGTGGGATTGGAGGCGGAGGAAGTCCGCAAGATCGCCGCCCGCTTCCTTTACAACAAGATCGTGGAGCGCGTGCGTGAGCCCGGCGAGGGCTTCGTGACTCTCCGCCCCACCGGCGACCCCGACCCGATAACCACCGTTTCACTGCGCGGCCTAAGTGATGAGGATCTCGCGCGCCTCTCGAAAGACCGTTCCTGGTACGCGCCGCTGTCGCAAATGAAAGCGATTCAGGCGCACGAGATAGCAGTCGGCCGCCCGCACACCGACGCCGAGCTCGAAATCATCGCCCAGACCTGGAGCGACCACTGCTACCACACCACGTGGAAGAGCCTGGGACTGCTCAAACGGCTCGCGGGCGCGACGGAGCGAATACGCCATCCGCTCGTGGTCTCAGTCTTCAAGGACAATGCCGGGGGCATGGAATTTTACGAAGACTGGGTGGTGACCATCAAGGGTGAGACTCACAACTTTCCCAGTTCGATTGCGCCTTTCGGCGGCGTGGCCACCAAGCACGGCGGCGTGATTCGCGATACTCTCGGCTTCGGCAAGGGCGCCTATCCCATCGGTGGCACGACCATCATGGGAACCATGGACCCGCGCCTGTCAGAAAGCGACGTGCCAGCCGGCGCCCTGCACCCCCAGTTGATTCTCACGGAATCCATCCGCGCCACGTCCTATTACACGAACCCGATGGGCATTCCCATGATGCATCCGGTTTATCGCATCCATCCGGGCTATGCCAAGTGCCTGGCGCTCGGACATTCGATTGGGCTGATTCCCAGACGGTACGCCCTCAAGGATGCGCCCCGGCCCGGTGACGTGGCCTTGCTGATTGGGGGAGAGACGGGGCGCGACGGGATTCACGGCGCCACGGCCAGTTCGACCGGTATGACGGGCGAGACTCTGGAAAAAGAATCGGCGGCGGTGCAAATCGGCCATCCCATCACCGAGCGGCGGTTCACGACCGCCATCCCTGTCCTGCGCGACCGCGAGTGCATCCGCACGATTACGGATTTGGGCGCGGGAGGAATTTCCTGCGCGGCGGGAGAAATGGGTGCGGATACCGGCGTAGAACTCGATCTCGACGCCGTTCCTCTCAAGGACAGAAGCCTTACGGCCTGGGAAATTCTGCTTTCGGAATCACAGGAGCGCATGCTAATTTGCGTGCCGCCAGAAAAAATGGATGAGACAAGGGAAATCCTGCGCCGCTATGAAGTGAATTGCGCGGTGATTGGCTATTTCACATCGTCGCATCGCCTCGAAGCCACATGGCGCGGCGCAAAAGCTGTGGACATGGAAATGGACTTCCTGTGGGAATCGTGCCCGATTGATCCGGTCGCGGCCGCGAAGCCTACGCGGCTTCTGAAGCCGGTGCAGATTCCGCAGCCCCAAACGCAGTCGGAGTGGGCCGGCGCCCTCCAGCGCGTGCTGTCGCACTGCCACTGCGCCGACCAAAGCCCCGCCGGCTCGCGCTTCGATACAACGGTGCAGGGAAGGACGGTGATTGGCCCTTACGGCGGCAAGAACCATCGTATGCCGACGAACATCGCGCTTTCGGCACCGCTCCACGGTAAACCCTACGGCGTGATCACCACCGTGGCCCTCAATCCGTTTTATGGCGAAGTCGACCCCGCGGCCATGGCGCGACTCATGATCATCGAAGCCATCACCAAGGCCGTGGTGGCCGGCGCCGACTATCGCGAAATGGTTTTGTGCGACAACTTCTACACACCCCGCGTGCAGCCGGGCGTGGCCTGGGACTTAAAGGCTATGGTTGCAGAGATCTCCGACTTTTCGGAGAAAATCGGCGTGCCGTTCATCTCCGGCAAAGATTCCAGCTCCGGAACCTTCGAGAGCCAGGGTCGCAGGATTGACGTTCCGCCAACTCTCGCCGTCGCTGTTCTGGGGCGAGTTCCCAACGTCGCGAAAATTGTGACCAAGGAATTCAAGCAGCCGGGAAACAAATTAGTCCTTGTCGGTTTCCGCGATGCGACGGCGTTAGGCGGAACCGTTTATGCTGATTGCTACGGGCAGCGCGGCGCGCGGCTGTTCGACAAGTATGACGCCGGCTCGATCCGCCGCGTCTGGGACGCGCTGCTTGCCCTGCACAGGCAGCAGCGATACGTCTCCGGCTCGGCGATTGCGGAGGGCGGAATTTTCCTGCGCATCTTCGAAGCGGCTCTCGGCTCGGGCCTGGGCGTGAAAATCAAGATTCCACCCGAGGCCGGCGCACGGTACGATGGATTTTTGTTTGGCGAATTCACCGGGTCCGTAATCCTCGAGATTCCGACCAATTCAAAACTGGATATGGAAGTTCCCGTCGCCATGCTGGGCGAAGTCGCGCGAGACGCCGAAATTGTTCTTGAAGCAGGCGGCAGCACACTCTGGCGTGATTCGCTTTCCAGCTTGAGCACAATATGGAGCCAGAATTTTCGCGAGGTCATGGAATGAGCCAAGCCGAAGTGGCGATTCTTTACGCGCCCGGAACCAACTGCCACGAAGAAACCGCCGCGGCGATTGGCCTCGCGGGCGGCACCAGCGAGCTAGTCCTGCTGCGCGATTTGCTCGACGGGCGGACCCGGCTCGGCGATTTCCGCGCCGCGGTCATTCCCGGCGGATTCGCTTATGGGGATCACCTCGGCGCGGGAAGGATTTTCGGCACCATGCTGGCCGCTTGCCTGCGCGACCAGTTGACGGAATTTCTCGAGGCGCGGAAGCCTCTGCTCGGCGTTTGCAACGGGTTTCAGGTGCTGGCCGATTCGGGTATCCTGTCGGCGCGGACACCCGGCAAGCGCTCGATGGCGCTGCTGGAAAACCAGTCGGGCCATTTTGAGGACCGCAAAATACGCTTGGTGGTGTCGGACACACCATCCCTTTGGACACAGGGCCTCGCCGGCCAGGTGCTTGAAATGCCCGTCGGACATGGGGAAGGCCGGCCGCTCTTTTGCGAGACATTGCCAGCCGGTCCAGCACGTGCCACGCTGCGCTACTGCGACGCGCAAGGCCACCCCACGGATCGCTATCCCGAAAATCCCAACGGCGCTCCGGGCAGCGTGGCCGGAATCACTGACGAGACCGGAACGATCCTGGGCCTGATGCCGCACCCCGAACGCGCCTCCTTGCCCGCTCATTATTCGCAGGATGGGCTCAAGCTGTTCAAGAACCTGGTGAAGTGGCTGCGAAGCCGCTAGGGTCTGCGTGCTCGTGTCGGACAGGAAGCAGGATGGCGAAGCGCGCGCCCTCGGGGGCGGAGCTCTCCAGCGTGATGGTTCCGTTATGAGCCACGATGATCTTCTGCACCAGCGCCAGCCCCAGCCCACTTCCTTCCTGCTTGGTAGTAAAAAAGGGGAGAAAAATCTTCTCACGGTCTTCCGGCGCCACGCCCGGTCCTGTATCTGCTATATGGATCCCCAATAAAATACGATCTGCCTTGCGCACTGTTTCTCCGCGTATGTGCATCTCGCCCGGCGTGCCTTGACCGGACATCGCCTGGCAGGAGTTGCGCAGCAGGTTGGAGAAGGCCTGACGCAACAAAACCTCGTCTCCTTCCACGGGGGTAAATTTGCCTTCCAGCAAGTACGACAACTTCCCACACGGCTCCATTTGTCTGAAATCGTCGATAATCTGGCGCAGCAGCTTTTCCAGATCCACCGGTTCCTTCGCGGGGGTCAGGGGCTTCGAGAGGCTGAGGAAATCCGTCACAACCTGAGTCAGAGTGCGGACTTCCGTAATGATTTTTTTTGCGAACTCAGCGTCTTCAGTCGAAAGGTTCGCGTCGCGCAGCATTTGCGCGTAGCCGGAAATCGTGGCCAGCGAGTTTTTTAGCTCATGGGCGATGCCGGCCGACATCGCGCCCAGCGCCGCCAGGTGTTCCTTCAGACGGACCTGTTCCTGGAGCTGCTGCACTTCCGTGAGGTCGCTGAGAAGGCAAAGCGCTCCATCCAATTCGCCGTTCGAGGCGTGAAGGGCAGAAAGCGAAAGCCCCAAAACACGCGTTGCTCCGGCCGGAGTCTGGTAGGTGAGGGTTTCCTGGGCCACCGTCTTGCCGGTTCCCAAGCATTCTTCGACCCGTTGGGTCAGCACGGATTCCCGCCCAAGGATCTCGGGATAGCGGCGGCGCGACCAGGTGTCAATCCCGAGGAGCTTTCGCACCGCCGGATTCGCGGCCGTGAGGAAGCCTTCGCGATCAAAAGTCATCAGTCCGTTGGGCATCTCGCGCAAGACGTTCTCGCTCAGTCGCGCGCTTTCCCGCGCGCGTCGTTCCGCCGCCTGGCGCAGTTCCACCAATTCCTTTTCCTGCGCCTTCATGGTGGTGATAACACCTTGCAGCGCCGCGGTAGCGAAGCTGGCCTCGTCCGGAAGGCGCTCCGTCGTGGGCTCGAACGCACGCGACTCGCGCCGCTCCTTGAAAGATTTGTGGACGAGATAAACCATGAAGACGAGCAAACCGCCCAGAACGACGGCTCCGCCGATCAGAAGCGTAAGTTGCGATAGAGGGATGGGGTGGTTCATGGCCTTACGCAAATCCGGCCCAGCGGAGATACGCATTAAGCAGCGCGGCTCCCCACAGGCTGGTGTAGATCGCGGCGATACCGAGGAACGTGGCATATGGCCACTGGTAGTTTCGAAACCTCGAACTCGCAATCGTCAGCGGAAGCGCGAAGAGGGTGCCCCCCAGCGAGCCAAGAAGAACTGTCATCAAGGTCAGCGGAGGTCCGAGGTAGAATCCCACCATCAGCATCAGCATGACGTCGCCAAAGCCCAGATATTCTTTCTGCCGTCCGCTCGCCAGATAAAAGACCTCGCCCACGACATAAACCAGCCCGCATCCGATCAGCGCACCCACGATGCCCGCGAAAACGGAGAGGGCAATGGCACCGGTGAAATATCCCAGGCGCCCCAGAAGCCACCCCAGCGGCCGCGAGTCCATCGGAACCAGCAGGCTGAAGCAGGCGCCCGTCGCCATGCCGAAGATCGTCACGGCGTGTGGCACGGTGCGTTCCAGAACGTCGGTGAAGACTATGATCAAGGCCAGCATGCTGAAGACCGTCACCTTGATGAACTCGGGGCTCAGTCCGTAGCGTGCGAAGCCGGCGAGCCAGATGCTCGCCGTCAGCAATTCAACGGCGGGATAAATGGGTGAAATACGGGCGCCGCAGTCGCGGCAGCGGCCCGCCAAAACTACGTAACCTGCCACCGGCACGTTGTCGAACCAGCGAATCGGGTGGCCGCAACGCGGGCAGTGCGAGCGCGGGACGACGATAGATTCTCGTTTGGGCAGGCGCGCGATGCACACGTTCAGGAAGCTCCCCCAAACGAGCCCCAGCACGCCGCAGACGGCATAGGGTATCCACACGGCGATTGGCGCAATCTCCTGTCTCTTGCGGGATAGTTACTGCTCGCGGAAAAGAAGGGCGCAAGACCCTCGGCAAGCCGTCCGCAGCGTCCGGGCATTATATCATCCAGCCGCAGCTTCTTCGCCGTGAGGCACGGGCAGCGACCCCAGCGAAAGCAGGACTGTCAATTTCCGGGGGCGGCGCGGCGGGATTGGAGAGCCCGTGCCTTCTGATATTTCCGCCGCACGTAGCGGGCAGCCATCCGCGCGATCAAAAATCCCTGATAGCCGTCCAACACGCCGAGACGCAGGAAATAGGTGTGAAAGAACTTCCAGGGCGGAGCCAGAAGCATGCCCACTGCACCCGCGCGGGCCCCGCGGTCGGACATCTCGCGCGCCGCGAGGTCGGTGTAGGATTCGATGCGCTGCAGGTGCTCGTCGAGCGAGTCACAGGTGTAATGCAGAATCTCGCCGGGCAGCGTTTCAACGTTGCCCGTGACGAACGCGGATTCATGCACGTAGGTGCCTCGCCACTCGCCGTCGTGACGATCGTACAGACGCAGCTTGTAATCAGGATACCAGCCGGAGTGCAGGATCCATCGCCCCAGATAGCGCGCGCGGCGCGCGAAGCGGTAGCCCGTCGCCCGTGGCTCTTGAGTCTTCCACCGCGCTACTGCAGCCTGGGCGTCGGCATTCAATTCTTCGTCCGCGTCAAGACTCAGAATCCAATCGTGCTGGGCTTCGCGCGCGGCGAAGTTCTTTTGTGCGGCATAGCCTTCCCAATCGTGGTGAAGCACACGCGCGCCCAACTCGCGGGCGATCTCAACCGTCGAGTCCGTCGAGCCGGAATCCACCACGACAATCTCGTCCGCCATCGCCAGCGACCGGATCGTTCGAGCGATGTTCGCAGCCTCGTTGAGAGTGATGATGGTTGCGGAAAAGGATGGCATTCTGGTTCTAGAGTGTGGCTTAACAGGAGCCTGCCACGCTGTCAGGCTACGTCCAGCCACGGGGGCGAAGCAACCGGGCAAACGCACCGTCAAGCACCAGCTGAGCCAGCCGTGCCATGTCGGGAGAAATGGAGCGATCGTGGTCCAGCGCCTGCGAAGCGCGCCGGACTGTCTCCCGCGCCCGCTGCGCGAGCGTTCCCGTGTGCAAGGGTGCGAGCAAGTCAATGGCCCTCGACGACACGATCAATTCAACGGCCAGGATGCGTGCGACGTTCGCGAGGATTGCCTGCAACTTGAGCGCGGCCGTCGCGCCCATGCTCACGTAATCTTCCTTGTTGCCTGAGGTCGGAATCGAATCCACCGACGCCGGATGCGCCATGACCTTGTTCTCAGAAGCGAGCGCTGCGGCGGTCACCTGCGCGAGCATCAGCCCCGACTCAAGGCCGGGCGAGCCGGCCAGAAAAGGGGGAAGGTCGGAGGTCAGAGGATTTACCATGCGGTCAATGCGGCGCTCGGAGATTCCGCCGAGTTGTGTCATCACGATGGCCATCAGGTCGAGCGCTGTGGCCAGCGGTTGGCCGTGGAAATTCCCGCCCGAGACGACTTCGCCGTCGCGCGCAAAAACCAGCGGATTGTCGGTCACGCTGTTCATCTCAATCTCGAAGACTCTGGCGGCATAAGCCAACGCATCGCGCGCCGTGCCGTGAACCTGCGGCATGCAACGCAAGCTATACGCATCCTGCACGCGCGCGCAGTTCAGATGGGAGCGGCGGATCGTACTGCCGCGATTGAGCCGCAACAGATTCTTAGCGGTCGTAAGCTGCCCGGCATGGGGACGGGCGCGCTGCAATCGCGCATCGAACGCCACGGGAGAGCCGCGCAGGGCGTCGAGCGAAAGGGCTCCGGCGACGTCCGCCGTGTCCACCAGGATCTCCGCTTGGCGCAGGGCGAGCAAACCAAGCGACTGCATCACTTGCGTTCCGTTGACCAGCGATAGCCCTTCCTTGGCTGCGAGCGCAAGCGGCTTCAAACCCGCTTGGGCAAGCGCAACTCCGGCTGCCGTGCAGACCGCGCGCCGCGGCTGCCGGCCGGGATTCCTGACGACGTTCACTTCGCCCTCGCCCACCAGCGCCAGCGCCACGTGAGCCAGCGGAGCCAAGTCACCACTGGCTCCCACAGAGCCGCGCTCGGGCACCAGGGGATGAATGCCGTGATTCAGAAGCTGGCACAAGAGATCCGCCACTAACGGCCGCGCGCCGGAAAGTCCCGTGGCCATCGCGTTGGCGCGCAGCAGGAGAATCCCGCGCGTTTCCGCCTCGCCCAGCGGCTCGCCCACCCCACACGCGTGGCTGCGCACGATATTCAATTGAAGCTGCCGCGCCTGGTGAGGATCAATGTGTTCGGTGGAGAGGCTTCCCACGCCGGTGGTCACACCGTACACCACTTTTTTTTCGGCGATCATCCGCTCAATCACCGCGCGCGAACGTTTCATCGCCCGGCGGGCGCCCGGCGCGAGCGCGACGCGGCGGTAACGCAGCACCACATCGTAAAAATCTCGGCGGCTCAGCTTGTTTCCGGTCAACAACAGAGAACGCGGCATGCAGGCACTCTCAGAAATTTACGCCTTTCAAAATGAATTGCAGAAGTTCAACGGGAAACGCGATTCGTATTCTCCAGTCCCGGTTCCAACAACAGGCGATACTTGTCGGGAAGCACCCGCGGACGCCCGTGGCGGTCGGTGATGACGTGGACGGTTTCGCCTTCGGCCAGCAGTTCATTCGTGCTGGGGCGATAAACTTCGTACCCAAACGTCACGACCCGCTTGCGGCAGGATTTCACGCAGGTGCGGATCTGGATCTCGTCGTCGTAGCGTGCGGGAGCCTTGTAGCGGCATCGCGACTCCGCCACGATAATATACAGGCCGTCCTGCTCCTCCATGTCGCGATAGGCAAATCCTTGCTGGCGGCAAAAATCCGTCCGGCCGATTTCAAACCAGATGTAATAATTCGCGTAGTAGACGATTCCCATCTGGTCCGTTTCCGCATAGCGGACGCGAAGCGTGGAAGTGGACCAAACGTTTGGTGAAGGTTGATTCATGGTCGAACCTTCGACGGGCAGGAAACTCCCGCGCGTGCAAGTTATAGCATAACGACGTGGCCTCGCGACACTTTCAGGCGAGGCGAACGCCATCATCATCGAAGGGAAAGCGCAGAACTTCCCCCAGCGAGAAGCGGAGAGCCTTCCAAATCAGTTCGGCATAGCGGCGGAATTGCGCGCCGCCTTCGATGGAATAGTCGTCGCGCTTGTCGCGGGCTTCCCGTGCGCTGGCGAAGAAACTGGCCGCCTCGCGCCAGGTGACGGTCACGTCATGATGCCGGACGGGCCGGCGGTCGAACTTAATCCTTCCCCGGTCCAGGATCACCGTCCACTCGAATCCCCAGTCTTCGAGCACCCAGTGCATGGTGACGCGCGCCTCGCGGATGTGCTGGCGCACGTTGCGGTCGCGCCCCGCCAGCACCGTGGCGCGCTGAATCAGCCGCCGCGCCGCGCGCCGTGAAAGCTCCTGTGGGGCCGGAGCCGTTTCGGGTTCCATCATCAGTTTAGATTACTCGCCGCGCCAGACCGGCTTGCGCTTGCCGAGAAAGGCCTGCAGCCCCTCGCGAAAGTCCGGAGTGGCACGGATGCGGCTGCTCTCCGCCACGGCCAGCTCCAAATCACGGCCACCCACCGCCTCGACAAACCTGCACAGAAGGCGCTTGGTGAACGCGAGGCTCGTGGGGCTCAGCTCAATCAGCGAAGCGGCCAGTTCACGCGCGCGCGACATCAGTTTGTCAG
>OFHG01000337.1_pt1 | contig 19718 bp, 20 predicted proteins | sample 1521931 | NCBI WGS metagenome assembly OFHG01 (sample SAMEA2468438, study PRJEB22500) | soil metagenome | biome: Glassland; feature: Farmland; material: Clay | place: Australia | collected 2013-01-31 | depth 0.55 m
CTCCACTCTTCGCGGGTGGACGAACTACTTCCACTATCGCAATTCCAGTCAGGCGTTGGAGAAGGTGAAGACGCATACAGAGGAGCGTCTGCGGAAGCATCTGATGAAACGCCACAAGGTCAAGGATAGGGGAATCGGTTCAGGCCGTTTCCCCAGTCAGCAGCTTTATACGAAATACGGGCTATACAAAGTTCCGACAGCAGCGGGCTGGAAAACGGCGCATGTCTAGTGTGAAGAACATCGGAAAGCCGTGTGCGGGAGAACCGCACGCACGGTTTGATGAGGGAGGGCAGCCGCAAGGCTGTTCTCTACTCTACCCTAAGCCCCGGCGCGGCTTGGGTGAGGATGTTCCGAGGATAAATCTCATCCTCGCGCTGACTTAGGACAACAAGGAGAAGGAGTGGAAAGTGCCCGAGATAACTATTAACAAGGCAGTTGTGCATGTGTTGAACAAGGATCAACGGGAGGATATTCGCGAACCGACGATGCGCACGGAAGTATTTGATCCGAACGATGCGGCGGTGCACAAGCTGGTTGAGGGAATCATGGCTGTTTACGGAAAACGTCACAGCAGCGCGGATTATGGCGTCTTCGCGAGCGGAGCTAAGCGAAAACCGTTCTGCGACGCTTTCGAAGCCTACGCCGGGTTGCAGACGCCTAGCAATGATGAGTTCATGCAGCTGACAGTACGTGGCATGGATGATCTCCAAACGGCGGCAGAGCACACGCCGTTGGCAAGCGGCGGTTATATCGTGTTCATTGATTATGCGATTCTACAAGGTCGCTACTTCGCGGTTGCCATGCTCAAACAGAAGCCAGGAATAACGATCTCGGCCGATTTGCATCCTCGTGAGTTGATGCAACTCGACCTTGATAGGCTAGCGCAAGCGGCACGAATAAGCTTTCAGAAGCTCGGCGCGTACGCGACGGCTCTGCCGACAGAACAACATGAAATGAACTACCTGAGTTTCGTGAGCCCGAATCGTTCCAAAAAGTCGGCTGGATATTTCGTGGCGGCTATTGGCTGCGTGCGCGGAGCAGCTTCGGCACGCGCAACTGAGATAGTCCTGCGAGAAAGCAAAGCGCTCTTTCGAAGCAAACCTGAACTGAGACCATATGCGCAGCGACTGAAAGAACAGATGATTTCGTTCCTCGCTGGACGCGTTGGACAACAGTCCGTAAAGCTTTCAGAAATTGGAGAACTGATCCGCCAAAATATTCCTATTGATATGGATGACGACGAGAGAAATGATTTGGTGGACGGGTTTTTGGAGCGTCTAAACAGCGAAGAATTTGGTGTCCCCACGGAGTTTTCCGCCAATAAGTCTGTGGTAAATAGACACACCACGATAAGCGGTGAAGGGGACTACTGGAAAGCAACCATCGATCGTGGGGCGATCGGTGAGAGTGACGATGCGGCCGTATATTATCACCGCGAATCTGGCAAGCTCGTTCTTACGCAATTGCCAGAAAAGATGAAGGTCCAGATCGAGGAGGAGTTGGATGCTCGGATTGGACCCGGAGAAGCAACGGGCGAAGTTGAAGAGACTGCAACGGAGGAGTAGCGCATGTCTTTGGCACATGCAGTCGCACTTTATCGCCTAGCAGGTAAACCAGCCCTTGACGGGGCGCGTTTCTCTGGCGAGGTTCCATTCAGAGCCGGAATCGAATTGGTACGGAGACTTCGGGGTGAAAGTCAGAGGTGGTTTGACGAGATCATTATTGACGGACTCGAACTTGACGAAGACGATCCTCTACCTGACGCCGGGGCAACACTCGGATTCGTACTGCGGCTTCCTGGCAGCTCTTCTGCCTCATTCCATGCAGACGTTGCCGAACTAATTCGGCGGACACCCAAAGTCTCTCGAGGCGAAATGCCTGAAGACTTTTACTTGATCCTAGAGGATTATTTCACCGGCGACCCTGCGGTACCCGAAGACATTCGAGCGCTGCGAACGATCTGTACGCTAATCGCAAGCTTGAAAGAGCTAGCCCAGTATCATGACACCAAACCTGCCCACGGTCACCTTGGACTTGTTTTCGTTCAACCGGCCGGTGAGAAGCCTGGCCATCCGGTCGTTGTAGAGACCTTCATTGACAAGGAACTCCTCAGCGAGGCCAAAGACCTCGAACCGTCGCTAGTCGTTGACCTTTCCACATTAGCACCTGCGACAGACCCGCACTATAGCGAGCGACTTGGTGTCTTCGGCGTCACCCTGTCTAGCTTTGTCGGTCGCAGACCACACAATGTTCCAGAATTTCGTTATCTCGTTCAACATTGGTCGGAATTTGTTCATGCATACCAGAATGATTTAGGGACTTACCTGAGCGGCTTCGCGTTCCACAAGGCAAAGCGCGAGGTAGCTGAAGCCGAGCTTGAGATCGCTTCGCAATTTTCGAAAGTTATATCCGAAATCAGCGGTAAGTTATTCAGTATTCCGCTATCACTCGCCGCCGTAGCGGCGATACCAAAGGCCGAGAACGTCTTTCAGAGCACGATTATTGTGCTCGGTCTGTTGCTTGCAGCGGTGATTGTATCGGGTGTTATTGAGAACCAATTGCGTCAGTTTCGACGGATCAAACATGCCAAAGGCGTAGTCCTTGGCGCAATCGAGGGAAAGAAAGCCGAATATCCAAACGACTTGAAGAAGGCGATTGAAGAGATGACGGCTGACCTAGGGGGAAACGAGAGATCGTTGGATCGTCTGCTGCTATGGTTCAGGTTGTTTAGTTGGTTTCCTGTATGTATCGCGCTATTTGTCCACGCCTTTCTTTTCGCGGACTGGGCAAGGGGACTTATTTTGTGGCTATAGTTCACCAAGCTATATGACAAAGTAGGGGCGTCTCTTTTCAGACTCCGAGAGGTACTCACTGGGTCCTATGTTTGACGTTCGTGATTTAGGGGTAAGGGTGTTGATTCACTCGAATGATAAAGGAATCAAGGGGTCAAATTACTTGATTTAGTTCGATTTATCGAACCCGCATATCGAATTTCACCCCCTCTGAGGGACGGTTCCGCCGCCGGCACATATTCGCGGCCATTTTCCTTTACCATAGCCCCCCCTTTTCCCGGAGGCCTTGGCGGTGCTCGATTTCATTCCCGGTCAACGCTGGATCAGCGATACCGAACTACAGATGGGGCTCGGCACCGTGCTGTCGGTCGACTTTCGCACGGTCACGGTGCTTTTCGGTGCCACCGAAGAGGTCCGCACCTACGCCCGGCAGTCGGCCCCGCTGAGCCGGGCGGCGTTTGCGCCCGGCGACCGGGTGCGAAGCCATGAAGGCTGGTCGCTGGAGGTCCAGTCGGTGGTCGAGCGCGATGGGTTGCTGGCCTATCGCGGAGTGCGGGAAGGGGGCGGCGAGACGGAGCTGCGCGAGGGCGAACTCGATAACCTGATGCAGTTGAACCGTCCGGCCGACCGGCTGTTCACCGGTCAGATCGATCCGGAAAAATGGTTCGTCCTGCGTCAGCGTACCCGCCTGCGCGCGGCGGAGTTGGCCGCCACCGATCTCCACGGCCTCATCGGCACGCGCACCCGCCTCATCCCGCACCAGCTCTACATCGCCCACGAGGTCGCCGGCCGTTATGCGCCGCGAGTGTTGCTGGCGGACGAGGTGGGTCTGGGCAAGACCATCGAGGCCGGCCTGATCCTCCACTACCAGTTGCTCACCGAGCGGGCCCAACGGGTGCTGATCGTGCTGCCGGAGAATCTTCAACATCAGTGGTTGGTGGAGATGCGCCGCCGTTTCAATCTGCGCTTCAGCCTGTTCGACGAGGCGCGCTGCGACGCGGCCGAAGAGAGTGACGAGGGGGGCAATCCGTTCCAGAGCGAACAGTTGGTCCTGTGCAGCCTCAACTTCCTGGCCGGACAGCCGACCCGCTTCGAGCAGGCGCTAGAGGCCGGCTGGGACCTGTTGGTGGTCGACGAGGCGCACCACCTGCAGTGGTCGCCCCAGGGCGCCAGCCACGAGTATCGCTGCGTCGAGCAACTCGCCGGGCGAACCGCCGGCGTGCTGTTGCTCACCGCCACCCCCGAACAGCTGGGCAAGGAGGGCCACTTCGCCCGTCTGCGCCTGCTCGACCCGGACCGCTTCCCCGATTTCGCCCGCTTCGTGGCCGAGGAGCAGGCCTACGAACCCATCGCCCGTGCGGTGCAGGAACTGCTGGCCGGCGGCCCGTTGAGTGAAACGGCAGTGGCCACCTTGGACGAGACGGTGGCCGAGGGCGACAACCAGCGCCTGATCGAGGCCCTGGCATCACCCGACGCGGAGGCGGCGGCGGACGCCCGCGAGGCGTTGGTCGGACACCTGCTGGACCGCCACGGCACCGGACGGGTGCTGTTCCGCAACACCCGCGCTGCGGTCAAGGGTTTCCCCGAGCGGCGACTCCACCCCGCGCCGCTGCCGCTGCCCGAGGCCTATGCCGAATGTCTCGCCGGCCACTGCGGCGACGCCGACAACCGGCTGCCGTTGCTCTGCCCCGAACACCTTTACTCGTTTGAGGAGGGGCTTGAGGAGGGGACGGCGCAGACCCACTGGACCCGCATCGACCCGCGGGTCGATTGGCTGGTCGCCACGCTCAAGCAGTTGCGCCGGGAGAAGGTGGTGGTCATCACCGCCAGTCAGGAGACCGCCGGCGATCTGGCCGATGCGCTACGGGTCGGCAGCGGTATTCAGGCGGCGCTGTTCCACGAGGGGATGAGCCTGCTGGAGCGGGACCGCTCCGCCGCCTTCTTCGCCGACCGGGAGTACGGTAGCCCGGTGCTGATCTGCTCCGAAATCGGCTCCGAGGGGCGCAACCTCCAGTTCGCCCAGCACCTCGTCCTGTTCGACCTGCCGCTCAATCCCGATCTGCTGGAACAACGCATCGGCCGCCTCGATCGCATCGGCCAGGGCGATATCGTCCACATCCACGTCCCTTACCTCGAAAACAGCCCGCAGTCGGTCCTGTTCCACTGGTATCACGAAGGGCTGAACGCGTTCGAGCAGACCTGCCCCACCGGTCACAGCGTCTTCGTGCAGGTGGAACCGGCGCTGCAAGAGGCGCTGCACAACCCCGACGCCGACCGCGCCAACCTCCCGGCGCTGCTCGCCGCAACCCGCGAGTTGAACCAGCGCCTGCTCGATGCGCTGCACCGCGGCCGCGACCGCCTGCTCGAATACAGCTCCTGCCGGCCGCAACGCGCCGAGACGCTGACCCGGCGGGCGCGTGCCGAGTCCGCCGCCGGCGAGGCGGAATTGCTCGGGTATCTGGAGGCGCTGTTCGATGCCTTCGGCGTCGAGCAGGAGGAGCACAGCGAGCACGCCTTCATCATCCGCCCCGGCGTGCAGATGCAGGCACCGTTTCCCGCCCTGCCGGAAGACGGCCTCACCTTCACCTGCCGCCGCGACATTGCCCTCGCCAACGAAGACATGGAATTCATCACCTGGGAGCACCCGCTGGTACAGGGCGGCATGGAGATGGTGCTGAGCGGCGAACAGGGCAACACCGCCATCGTATCGCTGAAGCATCCCCGCTTCCGGCCCGGCTCCCTGCTCCTCGAGTGCGACTACGTGCTGGAGAGCGCCTCGACACGCGCCGTCCAGTCCGCCCGTTATCTTCCCCCTGCCAGCATCCGGGTCGTGGTCGACTTGAAGGGGGGCGACCACACGGGCGTTCTCCCGGATACCTTACTGGCGGACCACGGCGCCCCGGTGGAGATCGACACCGCCCGAAAAATCGTGCGCGCCTACCGCCAACCGCTTCGCGAGCTGCTCCAGCTCGGCGAGACGGCCGCCCGAGGCCGTGTCCCCGAACTCCTGGCGCAGGCCAGCCAAAGAATCCGGCGGACCCTGGACCCCGAAATCGACCGCTTGCGCGCGCTGGGGCGGGTCAACCCGAACGTGCGCGAAGCGGAACTGCTCTATCTGGAGCGCCAACGCGACGCCGCCGAAAGGGCGATCGCCTCGGCCACTCTGCGGCTGGACGCCCAGCGGTTGATCGTGACGACGTGAACGGAGCGGCTGCGGCTCATTCATCTCTTACGGCCAATAGGCGAAGACCGTCAGCCGCTCCATCCAGGGACAATCCGCTGGCGCAGCGTAGCTAACCCGCCGGGACAATATCGAACACGGTGATTTCCGGTGCCGCCCCGACCCGCATCGGCGGACCCCAGGTGCCGGTGCCGCGGCTCACGTAGATCCAGCCCTGTTTCAGCGCGGTGAGCCCGGTGGCGATGGGGTAGCGCAGCCGTACCAGCAGACCGAACGGGAAGATCTGGCCTTTGTGTACATGGCCGGAGACCTGCAAATCAAATCGGCCGACGTTTGTTTCGTCGACCAGCGGTTGGTGCTTGATCAGGAGGGTGAAGTGTGCGGATGTATGTGTCGCGAACAGGGCGGTCTCATCGGTATAGGTCGGCTTGTTCAGACGCCTTCCGGTAGGGTCATCGACACCGGCAAGGGTGAGCACATTGCCGATTTCAATGCCGGTGCCGCGCAGCATGGTGAAACCGGCGGCGTGATGGAAGGCCAGCGCCTGTTCGATGCCGACGAAATACTCGTGGTTGCCGGTCACTGCATACTTTCCGTAGCGCGGCTCGAAGGCGGCCAGCATCTTTGCCAGATGATCGATGTGTCCCGGCTGGCCGTCGACCAGATCGCCGGCGGAGATCAGCAGGTCCGGTTCCAGGACGCGCAGTTTCGCCAGGATGCCCTCCAATCGGTGCGCACCGACGATGGCGCCGAGATGTACGTCGGAGATCAGGGCGATGCGCAGGGGCGGGCTGCCGGCCGGCAGTTTCGGCGTGCGTAGGGTGACCTGCTCGATGCGCGGCCGCCAGGCGTCGACGAAACCATAGAGCGCTATTGCCAGCGTCAGTCCTGCGGCGAGCAGAAATCCGAGGTGTGACGGGATGGCCAGCGCAGGGACGGCAAGGTCAAAGAAGAGCGCGAACAGGCTGAAGAGCAGGGCAATCCAGAAGAACAGAAAGGCCAACCCCATCCAGCTGTAGCCGATCCAGGCTCCCACGACCACCGGCCGGTGCCGGCCGCGCGCCTCCCAGCGCCAGATCAGCAGCGGCATGAGGGTCATCAACGCAACCCAGCCGATCAGCGTTGCGGTTTCCGGCCAGGCCAGTTGCAGGCCGTTGCGGGCACGCTCCACGCCATAGAGCTGCATGGCGGCGTACAGCGACGCCATCAGGGTGAACAGGGTGCTTACGCGCAAGCGTCTGGCCGCCATCGGTGGTGTCTCGCGAAACGAACAGGAACGATGTACGACACAGTATACGAATTAATCAGGGGGCACGGAGCTGTCCCGCTGCCTTACGAGCGAGCGCCATGGGACTGACATCTCCGTGCCCCGCTGTCCTCCGTCGTTGATACCGTCTGCCGTGGCCGCCCTTACTTGAAGGCGCCGCCCATATCGATGCGCTGACCCTGCGCCAGCGAGCTGACATAGGTCACCAGGGCGCGCATTGTAGCGCTGTCGTAGGCCGGCTCTTTGCCGCCGAGCGCGCCATGGATACAGCCGCGGATCTGCTCTTCCAGGGTGATTACTTTGTGCACACGCGCCTTGTAGCGCGGAAACACGGCGGCGGCGTTGGCGAGGCTGGGGCCTTTGCGGTCCATGCCCGGGACCTCGGTCGTACCCATGCCGGCCGCCTTGTGGCAGGAGGCGCAGGTCATGCCGCGGCCACCGAAGGTATCGTGCATGAAGATCTGTTTGCCTTGCTCCACCGTTTGGGCGAGCGGGCCGGTGATGGCGGCCTGGGCGGTCGGCACGGCACCGACGGCCAGCAGGGCGCCGAGCACCGCGCCGGACAGGGAAAAAAGTCTCCACTCTTTGACGGGGTTACATTGCATGCCTTGTCTCCTTGAAGGTTATGTGAGGGGTCTGTAACTAGACTCGATAGCGAGGTGGATTGTTCCCTGGCTTCGATCCGTGTCGGGTTGGTATGCCCGCACGTCTAGACTGAGAATAGCGCTGGGCGACGGCTGTCGTGTCCCGACCAGGCGATATCAGGGGTTACAGCAATGCTCTATCGGTGGTTGGCCGATGCGGTGGTCGTGGTGCATGGCGCCTTTATCCTGTTTGTCATCGCCGGCGGGCTGTTGCTGCTGCGGTGGCCGCGCCTGGTCTGGCTGCACCTGCCTGCCGCGGTCTGGGGCGCATTTATCGAATTCAGCGGCCGGATCTGTCCGCTGACGCCGCTGGAAAACCGACTGCGTCTCGACGCCGGTGTAGCCGGTTACGGCGGCGGTTTCGTCGCTCACTATCTGCTGCCGCTCATCTATCCGCCGGGACTGACCCCAACGCTGCAGTACCTGCTGGGCGGGATCGTGCTGCTGGTCAACGGCGCGATTTACGGCTGGCTGTGGCTGTGCCGCGAACGATAAGGGAATAAAAGATTTCACCGCAGAGGGCCTTTTAGCCCTTCGGGTACCGAGGACGCCGGGGCTATTAACAGGTTGCTGAAAAAGGTATTCGTCCCTTCTCCCCCAGGGAGAAGGACAGGATGAGGGGATCAAAAATCAATGACTTACGCCAATTCTCTTCCCTCACCCCAACCCTCTCCCTGAGGGAGAGGGAGTTTTTCAGCAGCCTGTTAAATTAAATCCTGCCGTGCCCTCTACGTTGCAAAATCGTCGAAGATTATGTGCGGCCGCTGTCGGGCAACACGGTGCGCAGAAACTCCCGGGTGCGCTCCTCGCGCGGTGCGGTGAAGATCTGCTCCGGCGGCCCCTGTTCCAGGATGCGGCCCTGGTCGAAGAAGCAGACGCGATCGGATATCTCGCGCGCGAAGTTCATCTCGTGGGTCACCAGGATCATCGTGAGCTCGTGTTCGCCGGCCACCTGGCGGATCACGTTCAGCACCTCGCCGACCATCTCCGGGTCGAGGGCGGAGGTGGGTTCGTCGAACAGCAGCACCCGCGGCCGCATCGCCAGGGCGCGGGCGATGGCGACGCGCTGCTGCTGGCCGCCGGAGAGCTGTTCGGGAAAGGCGTCGGCCTTCTCCTCCAGGCCCACCAGGCGCAGCAGTTCGCGCGCCCGTGTCTCCGCTTCGGCGCGAGGCAGCTGGAGCACGTGGATCGGCGCCTCGGTGATGTTGCGCAGCACGCTCATATGGGGAAACAGGTTGAATTGCTGAAACACCATGCCGACCTTCTTGCGCATCCGGCGCAGGTGTTGTTCCGACGCGGCGACCGTGCGCCCGCCCTTGCGTTCGTGCCACAGCGGTTCGCCCTCGATCTCCACCTCGCCGTCCTGGAGCTCTTCGAGCGTCATCAGAATGCGCAGCACCGTCGACTTGCCGGAGCCCGAGGCGCCGATGAGGGTGACGATCTCGCCCTGGGCGACCTCGAAATCGAACTGCTCCAGCACGGTGAGGTCGCCGAAGCGCTTGGTGACCTGGCGAAAGCGGACGGCGGGGTTCATCGCAGCGGGATTCCTCGTTGGGGCAGGCGCCGCTCCAGGCGGCGCAGCGCGGTGGCGGTGAGCAGCGTGAGCAGCAGGAACAGCACGCCCACCATCGTCAGCGGCACCATGTAGCGGAAGGTGCGATCGCCCACCATCTTGGCGACATCGAGCATCTCCAGCACGGTCACCGCCGAGAGGATTGGCGTGTCCTTGATGATCGACACCAGATAGTTGCCCAGCGCCGGCAGGATGCGCGGTATCGCCTGCGGCACGATGATGTCGCGGTAGGTGCGCAGCGGCGTCAGGTCGAGGGCGAGGGCGGCCTCCCATTGGCCTTTGGGCACGGCCTTGATGCCGGCGCGGTAGACCTCGGAGGTGTAGGCGCTGTATTGCAGCCCCAGCGCCAGAGTGCCGGTGAGAAAGGCCGGCAGGTTGATGCCGTAGAGCGGCAGCACGAAATAGAGAAAGTAGAGCTGCACCAGCAGCGGCGTGTCGCGCAGGAATTCAATGATAAATGCGGTGGGCCAGGCCACCAGGCGCGAGGGCGCCATGCGCAGCAGGGCCAGCAGCAGCCCCAGCGTCAGCGCCAGCAGGTAACCGAGTACGGTCGCCTCGACCGTGACCACCAGCCCCTTGAGCAGCATCGGCAGGATGGAGAGGGCGAAGGCCCAGTCCGAGGTGAGGTTCCAGTGATAGCCGAACAGCAAACCGTTACCTCTCGTGACCGGCGGCGTAGCGGACGCGCCGCTCCAGCCAGCGCATCGCCGCCGTCAGTACCAGCGCCATGGCGAAATAGAGCAACAGCGTCGCCGTGAGGATCGGCACCGTCTGCAGGGTGATGTTGCGCAGGTTCTGCGCCTGGTAGGTGAGATCGGCCAGGGTGATCAGCGAGACCAGCGCCGAATCCTTCAGGTTCTGCACCGCCAGGTTGCCGAACGGCGGCATCATCTCCGGCAGCGCCTGGGGCAGCAGGATGCGCCACAGGGTCTGGCGCGGGGTGAAGTTCAGCGCCCTGGCCGCCTCGCGTTGGCCGCGGGCGGTGGCCTGCAGCGCGCCGCGCACCACCTCGGCGCCGTAGGCGCCGATGTTGAGCGAGAGGCCGAGGATGCCGGCGCTGAGCGGCGACAGGCTGATACCGATGATGGGCAGGGCGAAGAACAGCCAGAACAGTTGCACCAGCAGCGAGGTGCCGCGGAAGACCTCGATATAGCCGACGGCCGGCCAGCGCAGCGCGCGGTGGCGCGACAGTTTGCCGATGCCGGCGGCAAAGGCGAACAGCGCGCCCAGCAGCGTCGAGGCGAGGGTGATCTGCGCCGTTATCTCTGCGCCTCTCAGCAACGGCGGCAGCAGCTGGGCGAACATCATCACGCGCTGCCGCTCAGCGCCCCGCGCACAGTTGGGCGGTGGTCTTGGCCATGGCTGCGTCAATCGCCTTTTGCGGCAGGCCGTAATGTTTCAGCGTGGTGGCGTAGAACGGCGTCTGCTGCACTGCCTTGAGTTGGCGGTTGAAGGCGGCGAGCAGGGCCGTATCGTCCTTGCGGAAGGTGAAACCGCCCCAGCTGCGCGCCGGCTTGCCGTCGATGACCGGATCGCGGAACGGCTGCGCCAGCGTCACCTGGGACAATTTATCCGCCAGTCGTGCGGTGCTGAGCCGGGTGGCGGCGTAGGCATCGATGCGCCCGGCGATGAGTGCCGACACCGCGTCCATGTTGGCGCCGAGGATGACGATCTGTCTGTCCGGGATGCCCATGGCATGGGCGTAGTCGATCTGATCGGCGCCGGAGACGATGCCCATCTGGAGATCGGGACGTTGCGCGAAATCACGGTAGCCGTGGATATTCTTCGGATTGCCTTTCTTCACCAGCAGTCCTTCACCATAACTGCTGTTGGGCTCGGAAAAGGCCACCTGCTGGCAGCGCGCCGGCAGGATCGCCTGGCCGGCGGCGACCATGTCCACGCGCTCGGCCTTGAGCGCCGGGATCAACGCGCCGAACGGCAGCACCACCCAGCGGATGTTGTGAATGCCCATGCGTGCGAGCACCTGGCGCGCCATATCCGGTGCAATGCCCACGGCCTTGCCTTGCAAATTCATGTAGCCGTAGGGGATCTCGTTGGCGATGGCGATGCGGATATAGCCGCGGGATTTCAGTTGTTGCGGAGAGGCCGCCGTTGCCGGCAGCGCTATCATCAGCGTTGCGAACAACAGTGCCAGACGTTTCCAAGGCGTGGTCATCTGTGTGCCGTCCTTTGTTGCATTTATCGGGGCGGGCACCGCATAACGGCGGCAGTGACGTCATGGTAACATCCTTGAGCGGTATCATTGAGTTTTCCGCGGGAAAACACGGGAAAAGACTGCGCCGCAGCCGCTTTCTTCATAGGAGTATTGCAATTGCACGTCATCACCGGGAACGCTCTTTTGAGCGAACGTCTGTCGCATCTGCATGCGTCGAGCGAAGCACAAACCTATGCCGAGGCGCGTCGGCAATTCGCCGGCAGCGAGGCCGAATTCACTGCGTTGGCGCAGCGTTACGCGGAGTTGTCGCCCGAATCGAAGGGCAAATTCCTGCAATCGCACGGCATAGCGGTGCAGGATGCTGCACTGTCGCTGGCGATATCGCCGGAAATGGGCGAGTTCCTCTGCAATATGGTGTTGTCCAAGGCGGCGAAATCGATCCTGGAATTGGGTAGCTCAAATGGTGTGTCGACGCTGTATTTTGCCGAGGCGTTACGGCTGCGCGGCGCAGGCAAGGTGGTTGCGACGGAACTCGATGAGAGTAAGTGCGCGGCGTTGCGGCAGAACATCGCCGCCGTCGGTCTTTCCGACTTCGTCGATTTGCGCCGCGGCGACGTGTTCGCAACGGTCAAACAGCTGGACGGTCCGTTCGATATCGTGTTCATCGACATCTGGGCGGATGGCTATCTGGATATCTTTCAGGCGATAGAGGGCTTGCTGGCCCCCGGCAGCGTGGTTCTGGCCGACAACATGTTCACCTCCGCGGAAGCGGTGCGGCCGTTCAAGGAATATCTGAATGCCAAGCCAAACATATGCAACACGACGCTGCCGTTCGAGTCGGGAGTCGAATTCGCCGTGGTGTTATGAACGCCGGAATAGGCCCTGCAACTGGGCGTGGTCATGAAATCGTGGCGGCGACGACGCAGTCGTCGTGTAAAGCGGCTTGAATAGTGCCGCATGCGCCGTAACATTCCCTTATTCAACGCCAGTGCAGCGGAGAGAACGACATGACCACTTTAACTATGCAACAACCGGCGACGGATGAAGTCGTCGCTGAAACGGATATTTATACCGATCTGCTGCCGCTGGACGGGGCGCGCATCGTCGAACTCGGCTGCGGACCGGCCGCCCATACCCGCGCCATCGCCGCAACCGGCCGACCTGCCTCAATCCTCGCCTGTGAAGTGGATACCCGACAACACGAAAAGAATCTGGCGGTGACGGACCTGCCGACGGTCAGCTTCGTGCTCGCGGGGGCGCAGGCGATCCCCGCCGAAGATGCCAGCGTCGATATCGTCATGATGTTCAAGTCGCTGCACCATGTACCGCTCGATGCAATGGATACCGCGTTGCGGGAGATCGCGCGGGTATTGCGTCCCGGCGGGCTGGCTTATATTTCAGAGCCGGTCTATGCGGGCGATTTCAACGCGGTGGTGCGCCTGTTCCATGATGAACGCGAGGTGCGGGAGGCCGCTTTCGCGGCGCTATGCCGCGCGGTCGACGCCGGTTTGCTGGAGTCGGTGGAGCAGCGCTTCTTCAATACCCGCAACGACTTTGCCGACTTTGCGGAATTCGAACGCCGCGTTATCGGCGCGACCCACAGCGACCACCGGCTGACGCCGGAACTGCATGCGCAGGTGCAACGCGCATTCGAACGGTTCATGGGACCCGACGGCGCGCAATTCGTCATGCCGATCCGCGTCGATCTGCTGCGCCGTCCGGCGTAGGCCGCGCAGTGTTTTGCAGCGCGCCGTCTCGCCGGACGGTGACTTGCCGACTTGACGGTTCAAACACGAAATGTCCCGGCGGCGAGGGCATTCGTGCCTCGTGGGTAGGCCGCGCGGGATTGGGTGCATGAGTCAGGCGATGCAGGATTCGTGCGGCTGCCTGACGCCGCTCTCTGTAGCGGCTACTTCTTGGAACTATGGAGTTTGGTCGGTTGTAAATGTTTCCGTATCTCCTGGCGGAGATAGAATCCGTCGATCTGTTCGCGCAACGGCTTGATACGGTAAAGCCAGAGTCCAAATAGGCCCCGCCGCATTTCGAACGTCCATTGACTGCCGTTGGCCTGTTGCCGCCAGTAGCCGCGATCGAGCGGGGCTGCGAAGGTGGGGAGCGAGGGTTCGACGGGGCGCATCATGCGATTTTTCGTCAAGCGGTAATCGTGCGGCTGATAATGTCCGGCCGCGACGACGTCGCTGATGCGAAGCAGGCCGGGGTACAAGGCGCAGGCCAGGGCGATGCCCGTTATCGCCGCCAAGCCTGCCGCTTCCGCGCGCGGGACCGACCCGCGGTGCAGCCACAGGTAGCAGGCGCCCGCCGCCGCAAGGCCGCATAGAACAAATAGCCAGTAGGGGGCGGAGCTCACGTACCCGGTGTCGGCGGTCAGGAAGATATCGACCACCGCATAAACGGCCAGTACGGCAAAAAAGACAACGGCGGCTATGGCGTGCGGGTGCTCGTCGAGCTGGAAGCCTTGTCCCGTCAACCGGCGCATCCGGCCGAAGCGCAGCCCGTCCGTCGTCTTTGTCGGAATGTCCATGCAGATACCTGTGGCAGAGGAGGAACATGCGGCCGCGACGCGCTGTGTGCGGCGCCCGGGCTTGCGTCGGTGGCGCAAGCACCGGGTATCGGTGCCAACCTTTCGGCGATGTTACTTGGTTTCGTCTGCAGATGTCTGTTCGATGCTTTCGAGCAGCTTGCCGTCCAGGGCGGGCAGCGCAGGCAGCTCTTTGGCGTCGGCGACCAGCGGCTGAAGCTGTTCGTGCAGCGACTGCGTCAGGGTGTGCAGTTCGCGGTACTGGCCGGCCAGTTTGCTGCCGTTTTCCAGCGCGGTCTTGGTGTCCGCCACGTTCTTTTCCAGATCCCGCTTTTCCTTGCGCAACGTGTTGGAGAGCGCTTCGGCCTCTTTGCGCGCGTTGGCTTCGTCGGTCTTCTGCTTGTTGAGCGCCTTGAGCTTCTTCAGCACATTTTCCGGCGAGTCGCCCAGTGCCGTCTTGATCGCCTTGAGTGCGCGTTCGCTTTCGGCCAGCTTGTCCTTGACCGTCTTCACTTCCTTGGCTTGCGCGGCGCGGTCGGCGACCAAGCGCTGTTCCAGATTTTGCTGCGTGGCGAGTAGGTCGGCCTTGGCGGCTTCGGCGGCGGCCAAAGTCTTTTCGCTGACGGCCACCTTCTTTTCCATCGTCTCGGCGGCGATGCGTGCGCGCTCGTTTGCCTCTTTGACGCTGCCGTCGGCTTCGATGGAACGCTTGATGGCGGCGTCTAGCGCTATCTTGAGTTCAGCGGGGCTGCAATCGGGGGCCAGCTGCAATGCGTCGGTTGCGGCCCTGATCATCATCTGCTTGCTTACGGCAAGGTCTTTCCAAACTTTCAGTTGAAGCTCTAATTCGGCTTGACCCACATGGTTCTCCTTTTGGGGCTGTGTTGCTGGGAGGGGGGAATTTCGAGGGAGTGGATTGTAGTCCAAAAATGGTCCGAAATAACGCCCGAAACAGGCGAAAACAACGAAATATGGGCAGTTATCCGGCTTTTCCAGGGGAAATGTCCCTCCGACGGCCGTTTCGGGACGTTTTTGGCACCTCCGGTGGCCCGTCGGCACGAAAGTGCGCCGACCTTAATCCGGCGCCGGTGCCGAATTGGCGGCCGCCCTTTGGGGCAACGGGGCGATACCGACCTGCACTATGAAGGTCGAAAGTCTTGCCATGGACGGCCTGCAAAAGAACCGGCGCAAGGTGCGCGCCTTCCAGCGCCTGCTGACGCCGGCCAACTGGATCGCCGCGCTTCCCAACCGGGTGACGCAGGCGCCGTTCCGGCTTCGCCGTCGAGAAGATGGTCGAATTCAGGGCGCTTGCAAACTTTATCGTGACACGACCGCACTAGCGACTTGCGGTGCCGGTTGTTGGCTCATCTGGCGCATGTCGGCCGGCGGCATGCCGTGATGCAGCACCGCGGCAGCCAGCAGCACGAAGGCGCCGAGTACGCTCTCCAGATGGACGGTGCGCACCGAGTGGGCGAACACCTGACGCCGGACGGTGCGGCGTTCGAGGTGGTGCCAGCCCGGCAGTCGCGACCATAGCGGATGTGGTTCCCAGCCCCCTCCGGCCCAGCGGCGCAGCGCCGGCAGTTTGAGATAGCGGTTGTGGCTGCCCAGGGCGAGCATCCAGGCGACCAGCGCTAGTTTGACCAGCAGTATTCTGCCGTAGCGGCTGTGCCACAGCGCCGCGACGCTGCCCAGGCCCATCCAGGCGTTGTAGAGGCCGGTGCCGATGATTACGGCGAAGGCGATGCCGGCGACCATGGACAGACGCCCGAACACGTTGGCGGCCAGTGAGCGCTCCTGTTCGGCCAGGCCCCGCAGCGGCGGGAACACCAGCACGGACATGGCGAACAGGCTGCCGACCCAGACGGCGCTGCCGAGCAGGTGCAGGCTGTCGATCCACACGCCCAGAGAGAAAGTGCCCTGATCGCCCGCATGGCCGGTGGCGCTGCGCGAGAAGATCACGGCCAGCAGCGCAAGGCCCGCCACCGTTCCGGCCATGCCGCGCCAACGCGGGCGCCAGCCGGCAACCCAGCAGAGCCACAGCAGGCCGACCGCCGCCATTCGGTAGCGCCATACCAGACCGTAGTGGCTCTTGCTCACCACCAGCGGCAGATAGCCGCCGACCGCGGCGAACGGCGCCCCGCTGAATTCCAGCGTGCGCGAGACCAGCAGCAGTCCGCTCGCCACCGTCAGCATGGCAATGGTCGAGCCGAGCCCGGCCCACAGCACCGTACCGAAACGGCTGGGGGCATGGCGCGGCACTACCCAGCCAATGCTGATCAGCGTGCCGACGCAGGCCGAAATGGCCATCACGTCCGCCCAGGTGGCGGCGACGAAGAACCACTCCATCACGGCCTCACTGCACTTCGAACGGGAATTTGCCTTCGGTGTGATGGCCGTCGCGGGCGACGACGCTCCACTGCGCCCAATACTGGCCGGGTGCGAGCGGTTTGAGGCCGGTCGTGAGCAGCCGCGGGTTGTCGGCGGCGACCTGGCTGTCGCCCGTGCTCACCACCTGTCCCGCCTGATTGGTTACCGTGATCTTGGAAAACAGGCCGTTCAGATCGGCATCGAACCAGATCTCGACCTCCTTGGGGGCCGTGCTGACCGCGGCGCCCACCGTCGGCGACGACTTCACCGGAAAGGCGTGAGCCCACGCCGCTGCCGGCGCGAGGGCGGCGGCCAACAGGCCGCCGGCCAGCACAAACTGTTTAATCATGCGCAACATGCGATTGCTCCGATTGAGTGTGGTGTCCGCCTCAGCGGAAAATCGGTGCGCCGAGGCTGTGCGGCATCACGTCGTCCAGGTAGATGTCGACGCCGAGCAGGATGCCGATGTGGTTACCGGAGGCGCTGTTGGCGGGGATCTGCGCCTCCAGTCCCACCTGATAATAGTGGCCGATCCAGATCACGCCCGGATTGATCGAGCCGGTGTCGTTCAGGTTGCCGCTGCTCTGGCACACGGCGTGGCTGTCGACGCACTGGGACTGGGTGTACTCCACGATCGGTATCAGGTTGTTGAACGGCGCGCCGAGGCCCACCTCCTTCACGAAGTCCTGCAGGTAGGGGATGCTGTATTGCAGCGACACGCCCCAGTTGAGCATCCGCGGCTGGGTCGAGTCCGAGGGCAGATCCTCCGAAATCGCGCCCGAAAGCGCCAGCGGGCGCAGGTAGCGCATCGACCAGGGCAGGTCGCCCATCCCTTTGCCGAAGGCGAACTCGGGGGAGATGGTGGAGTAATTGCTGCCGATGCCGCCGGTGCCCGAATCGGCCAGGGAGTCGCTCACCGCCAGCATGCCGATCGCCTCGTGCGGAGCGTTGACGAACAGCTGATAGGCGCCGCCCACGGTGAGATTGTCCCAGCCGCTCTGATTCGCCGCGCCCGACTGCGTGATGCGGTTGTAATCCGTCGCCATGCTGAGGCCGAAGCGCGGGGTGATGGTCTTGGCGTAGGCGAGCGACAGCGTGTCGGTGGTGACGCCGTAGGCGTTGATCGTGCCGTAGTTGGCGGAGAATTCGTTGGCCACGCCCGGATCGTCGAAGCTCATTGTGGCGGGAAACACCCGCATGCCCGCTATCGCGTGGGCCCAAGCGGCGCCGGGCAGTGCCAGCAGGATCGACAGCGCAAACCGCGGTATCAGTCGTTCGTGAGTTTCTCGGTGCATTGTTGTTGCTATCTCTTGGTTGTGGCGCATGCTTCCGTCGCTCCGGCGGTACGGGTCGGTACATGCGTTTCAGGCGGGAAATTCGACTTCGGTCTGATGCGGTCTGATGCGGCCGATAAAGGTTTGATATGAGTGCGGCGGGTTGGTTCCGCGACGGGTGTCAGACGGTCGGGGCATGGGCCGGGTGGTGCGCCCTTTTCCTCAAGCTACACGAGCCGATGCCCCCGCTGTGGATGAGTGTAAGCGGCCTGATCGATAGCGCAGGCGCCGCCGCCGGGCGCGGCCTGCCCCATCGCCCAGTTTGCCGTCGGGATGCCGCCGGGCAGCAGCCGGCCGCACGAGGCGTGCAGGGGTGCCTCATTGGCGTGGCCGTCCATTGGGGAGCGGGTGCCACCGCCATCGTGGGTCTGATAGAGCCAGGGATAGCGGGAGTGGCCGGTCGCAGACACTGCGTATCCCTCACACACCCGGCACGTCTTCACCGAAGGCGAAGCAGCTCATGCCGATGTTGCCGTAGTCGAAACCGGCATAGACACGCCGGCCGGGGCGGGTACGGTCGCCCGCGGTCCACGCCACCAGCAGCGGCGTGAGGTGCTCGGCGGTGGGATGGGCCATGGCGAACTCGGCGGGCCAGTTGGACGGGTTGGCGAGCTCGTCGATCCCTTTCTGTTCGACCACCTCGAGCAGCCACTGTTCGAACGACTGGGCCCAGGGGGCGGTGTCGTTGCGCAGGTTGATCGCCTTCAGATTATGCACCGTTGCGCCGGAACCGATGATCAGGGTCTTGTCGTCGCGCAGCGAGCGCAGCGCGTCACCCATCTCCAGCAGCTTGTCCGGCCGGTCGTGGGGCAGCGACACCTGGATCGTCGGGATGTCGGCCTCCGGGTAGATCATCTTCAATGGCGCCCAGGCGCCGTGGTCGAAACCGCGCGCCGGGTCGATCACCGCATCGACGCCTGCGCGGTGCAGCGCCGTCTGTACCCGCGCCGCCAGCGCCGGGTCGCCGGGGGCGGGGTATTGCATGTCGTACAGCGGATCAGGAAAACCGTAAAAGTCGTAGATGAGATCCGGCCGCGCGGCGCCGGTGATGGCGACCGGGTCGGCAATCCAGTGGGCGGAGACGACGATGATGTGCTGCGGGCGCGGCAGCTTGGCGCCCAGCGCGCGCAGCCACACGGCCGCCGGCCGGTCGCCGAGGATCAGGTCCGGTGCGCCGTGCGAGATGAACAGCGAAGGAAATGCGGTGGTGATGGCCGTGCCTCTTTGCGATGCGTCGTGGCGCTAGGCCAGTTTGTCGTGGCTGCCGTCGCAGAAGGCGCCTTTGCCGCTGTGTTTGCACTGGCAGAAATAGACGGTCTCGCTCTTTGCGGCAGTGAATGCCTGCGGCGCGAACGCCGTGCCTTCGTGGCTGCCGTCGCAAAAGGGCTGGCTCTTGGAGCGGCCGCAACTGCACCAGTAGTAGGTTTCGCCGGCCTGGACGGCGACGGCGGCGGGTTGCTTGGCGGCTACGGTGGGTTGACTCATCGGTGCTCTCCTCGGCGTGAAGGCGCCCTCCAGAATGCGGCTTGGATACCGAAGCGGTGCATGCACCCTTCGAGTTGTGCACCGGCAGCCAAGCCGCATTCGGGAGGACGCCGGGGAGTGGTTGGCCGGGAGTATTGGGGAAGGGGCAGGGGCGAACAACCGCCGAACTGTGCATTCACTTTTGCGCGCAGAGCAACAATCGCAGCGGCGGCCGTGGGCCGCGCCGCCGCTAGGAGCCTGTCGGACTATGGATGCTCCTACTGCGCCGGTGGGAGAGCGGCCAAAATTTCCCCGATTTCTCGTTGCGTAGAATGACTATGCGCCTCGAAATCGTGAAAATTTGGCCTCGCTCTCCCA
>OFHG01000338.1_pt1 | contig 19704 bp, 13 predicted proteins | sample 1521931 | NCBI WGS metagenome assembly OFHG01 (sample SAMEA2468438, study PRJEB22500) | soil metagenome | biome: Glassland; feature: Farmland; material: Clay | place: Australia | collected 2013-01-31 | depth 0.55 m
TGCTTTTTCAGCTATACTTATAAAACGCTTCATTTCAAGCCTCCTTTTTCTGCCTGTTCTTTCTGTGCCAACCTCGAGTGAAAACATCCTTCTGCGTCGGGCCGTCTGCTCATCGATTATGAATACCCGCTGCTTTCCGCAGAGCCAAGACCTTGCGACAGGCCGACATCTGCTCTTCCGAAAGGACGATCTATTCTTTCACTGATCTGAACGCTATGGGGTGGTGTTGAGAAATATGGAAACATTATTGCTGGAAAAGCTTGCCACCGCCATATCCTGCTTCCCGTTCCCGTTGAAATCCCCGATCGCCACACATTCCGGATATCCTGTCACGGCGTAGCTGGTGCCCTTGGCAAAGGCGCTGGCGCCCGAGCCGAGCAGAATGGAGACATTGCTGCTAGTGTAGTTTGCCACCGCAAGATCCTGTTTCCCGTCGCCGTTGAAATCCCCGATCGCCACATACCCCGGGTTGCCAAATGCCGTAAAAAAGTTCGAGGCCGGGCCGAAGGAGCCGGCGCCGTCTCCTAGGAGGATGGACACCGTGCTGCTGCCGCTGTTCGCTACCACTAGATCCTGCTTCCCGTCCCCATTGAAATCTCCGATCGCCACCGATAGCGGGTCAAACCCCACGGCAAAGCTTGCGGCAGGGCCGAAGGAGCCGGTACCCGTGCCCAGCAGTATGTCGACGGAGCCGGCTTGTGCTGTGGCATGGGAGTTCGCAACCGTCAGGTCCGGCTTCCCGTCGCCGTTGAAATCACCACTCGCCACAAAAGTCGCCGATTCCCCGACTGGAACGTTTGTCGCCTCGCCGAAGGAGCCGGTACCCGTCCCTAACAGAATGGAAACAGAACTGGGTAGATTTCCGAAGCCGAGGTTTGCCACCGCCAGATCCTGATTGCCATCCCCATTAAAATCCGCGATTGCCACAGAAGTGGCCCACCCCTGCGCGGGAAAGTTTGTAGCCGCACCGAAGGAGCCGGTGCCTGTCCCCAGCAGAATGGAGACAGAACCGGGAAAGATTTGGTGATCGGAAATGGTTTCGTAGTTCACAACCGCTAAGTCCGGTTTTGCATCCCCGTTGAAATCCCCGATTGACACAAAGACCGGGACACTCCCGACAGCAAAGTTAGTGGCGGCCCCAAAAGAGCCGGTGCCCGTTCCGAGAAGAATGGAAACCGTATTGCTGCCGCTGTTTGCCACGGCCAGATCGAGTTTCCCGTCATCATTGAGATCTCTGACCGCTGCAAAGGTCGGCTGGCCTCCCACAACCAGACTGCCGGGGGGGCCGAATGTCGCCGCGAGAAGAACCGTTACTGTTTCGGAATTGCTGACGACGTCCCCTGCCGAGGCGGTGATCGTCGTTGCTCCGGGGGATATTCCTTCAGCCATGCCGTTTGAATCAATCGACGCTGCGGCCGGGTTGCTGGAATTCCACGATATTTCGATTCCGGAAACGGGATTATTTATCCCGTCGAAGGCATTCGCCGTGAACTGGAGCGTGTCCCCGGTCTTGATTAAGCCGGAGGAAGGCGTGAGTTCGATACGTATGCCCTGACCATGTCCATCGACGATGTATCCGGTCAATTCCTCGGTATCCGTTTCGCTGAAGCCATCTCCGGTCGTAACCGTGATACTCTTGACGGGTCCCACCCCCGGTGCAAACCACTGGGTTTGTACTGCTGTAACGGTAATTTTTGCCTTATTACTTGAGAGTGTGACGGTAAGGGTCAGATTCGTTTCTATCTTTGCGCTGTCAGAAAAAGTACCCACCGGGACGGTTACCGATTCCAAGCTTTTAAGGGTAACGATGGATTTCACATCGGCGGTTTCGTTCCTCATATCGCCATCGAGATCTTCCCCGTAAACCACACCAGCCTTGTTCGCCTGAACAAAGCTGGAACCGGGCTGCATCGTAAAGAGCATGGCCTGATAGGGAACGAGTTGGTTCGTAATCGGATCGGCCGGATCGGTGTTGCCAAGGTAGGTTACGGCCCGGCTGTTTTTGTAAAGATATTCCTCCGCACCGGTTACGGCCGTTTTCAAGACAACGGCCGTTACGCCGTTGAACTGTTTGGTGCCTGCAATCGAGATCGACTCGGAGGAGGTTGTTGTCGGAAATCCCGTTTCCGTGGCAGTGACCTCGTAATTCCAGGTATTTCCCTGGGTCACCGGAAAGTAATTCTGCACGTCGCCCGGACCTGTTGCGTCGCCGGTGCTTATCACATAGGTTTGGCTCTTCACGGCCTCCCGGTTCCCCGAGGAATCAACGGCAAAGAACTGCAAGAGAGTAGAGTCGTTTGAAATTTGAATGCCCGTTACAGGACTGGGGCCGCTCGTTGTGTTCTCGCCTCCGATGGCAGGCGTCGTTCCGTCGAGAGTGTAATAAATCGTGGCAGGTTCGTTTGCGGTAAGTGTAACTGCTTGCGCTTCTCCGTAAATCCCTGACGCCGGCGATGCCGCCGTCTTCGGAGGCGTCGAATCGCCACCGCCTCCTCCGCCACCTCCGCAACTAATTAAACCAAACAATAGGAACAGGCTCAAGCTGAGGAATATTGTGATCTTTGATCCGTTTGATAGTGTCAAAGTCGTGTTCATTTCAAGCCTCCTCTTGCGGTTTTCTTCTATAGTTTGTAAGCCCGCCTGAAGAAAAAATCAAAAGCCGGGCAGCGCGAAAGACCTTACATCCTTCGGCAGCCCGGCTTTCTTCCTCACCCAAAGACCCGCGGCATTCCGTCCCCCTCATGGAGGGTTTGGCTTTATCGGGACGATTGAATACGATTCATAACCTATTTAATTTTACAATATCACTGACCTCTCTGCTTGTCAAAAGAGAGATCCTCAAGCCTGGTATGGCTATTTGTAGAGTATTGCAGGCGGTTGCACTATGTTACAATAGCCTGTCTACAAACATCTGGGGGAAGGAGTTTTTATCGTTGTGGGATATAACAATTACGAGTTGATTTATCACATAAACGGCTCGTTTAAAAATTGTATGCTACAGTAAGAAGGTTTGATCATAAAATTCCAGCAGGCCGCTGAAAAACTCTCGAGATGTCATTGCGAGGAGCGTTTTTTGTGACGTGGCAATCTTGAAGTCATTGATTTCTTTAACACCGAGATTGCTTCGCTTCGCTCGCAAAGACGGCTAAAAGATTTTTCAGCTATCTGCTAGTGTACCTTCTTATCTCCCTCTGCCTAAAGGTACGGTTTGTTTTGATCCGTTCGATAATGCTTTTTTTATCCAGAAGATTTATTATGACCTCCTGCGCATACGTGTTGTTACAAGGAGTTCCTTTACGCTTACAGTCTCCTTCGGGTCGAGCTTCTTCCCCATAAATGTTATCTCCCTTCAACGCTATGCGGTATAGCGTCTCAGGCACTCAATGCCGGGGTCTCACTGGACAGGATATCGACCGCGCTCGACCATAGCAACATCGAGATCACGCGCCGGTATGCAAGCCTGAACGTTCAAAAACTCCACGATGTGGTGGACGGACCCGGACAAGGACTTGGACAACTCTCGGACAAACAAAAAATCCGTGAGATAAACCCACGGATTTCTAATGGAACAATGGAGCGGGCGACGGGTCTCGAACCCGCGACCCCAAGCTTGGGAAGCTTGTACTCTACCAACTGAGCTACGCCCGCTTTTAGAAAATTATTATAGCGACCGGTTTCCGCAATGTCAATCAAAAACTCCGACGCGGGCTCCCTCATGCGCTGCTGCCGTTGGAAAGAAGAAGTACGGGCTACAGAACGGATTTTATGTCCTTTTCGAGCTCCTCATCGTCACTGAATCCGAGGTAGCGTTTAACGATCTTGCCTTCCTTGTTGATGATGACCAGCAGGGGGATCGTGCGAACCTGGAACTGCGTGGCAACCTCCTCGGTGCCTTTGAGCACCGGATAGGTAATTCCGGCTTCGGCGGAAAAGGACTTCACCGATTCCCAATCGCCCTCGTCGAGCGATATGCCGAGCACAACCAGTCCCCTCCCACTGTAGGTCTTTTGCATTTTCTCGATCCCCGGAATGGAGGCGCGGCACGGCGGGCACCAGGTGGCCCAGAAGTCGAGCAGCACCGGCTTACCCTTAAAATCGGAAAGCCTGACGGTTTTTCCGTTTAAATCCTGAAGCTTGAAATCCGATGCGCCGGCGGACGTTTCGTTTCTGGCGGTGCAGGCGAACAGCAGCGCCATGACCATGATCGATACAACGAGTGTTTTCCTGAGCATCGAATAAATCTCCTTCAGCTTAAAAAGCGTGAAAACTAAGCTGCCCGCTTTTTGAAGCGGGCAGCGGTCACACCTACATTATGGATGGACGTTCACTCGCCCGTTTCAAGAAAAAAGGCGGGCGCCTTATTTTGCAAGCAGCATATCCACCTTGGATTTGAGTTGTGTCTTGGGCACGGCGCCGACCACCTGGTCGACGGTCTGGCCGTTCTTGAAGAACATCAGCGTCGGAATGCCCATGATGCGGTACTTGCCCGCGACGTCGGGGTTCTCATCGGTGTTGAGCTTGAGGACCTTGAGTTTCCCTTCGTACTCCTTGGATATCTCGTCTACGATCGGGGCCACCATCCTGCACGGCCCGCACCATACTGCCCAGAAATCAACCAGGACGAGTTCATTTGCCTTCAGCACTTCCTGGTCCCATGTTGCGCTCGTTACGGCTTCTGCCATCACAACCTCCTTCAAACGATGTAATCATGAATTTTGAACGGCCGCAGGAAGCGTCTGTTTGATCGCGCCTTCGGGGCAAACACGCGGGCAGGCCCCGCAGTCGATGCAGTCCATTGTGATCACCGCGCGCCCATCGATCATTTTTATCGCCTCGGTCGGACAGACATCCAGACAGGTCCCGCATCCGGTGCACTTATTTTCTGTAACGCGATATTGCATAGAACGATTGTTTCAAAATTATAGACGATGCACTAATCATTGTCAATAATTTTTAGTTGTGGCATAATCATGATGCAATGAGATTGCTTGTTCTGCCATATGGAAACGCCGGCTGGAAAGAAAAAAGGGACGTGCTTGAAGCCATTCTTTCTTCCCGGCCGCATGCGCCCTTCCTGTATAACGACGTTCTAATCCTCGTCCCCTCTTCGCGCATGAAGCGGATGTACGGCAGGCTGTTCCTGGAATTTGCCGGGCGCAGAGGGTCCGCCGCGCTGGTCCAGCCCGAGATCCAGACGCTCCACCAGTTCCTTCAGCGTATCTACGGACGCCTCAATGGACCTAATCTGATGGACGAGAACAGCAGGCTGGTCCTTCTCGAGGGAATCGTCAAAGACCGCCTGAGCGGCTCATCCGCATTCCCCCTCGGCCCCGACCTGCTCGCGCCGTCGCTCTCCTCGGCCCTCGCAAAAATGATCGAACAGCTTTCGGGCGCCGGCGTGGGCCCCCGCGACCTCTCGTTCAAGCTGAAAGAATCTGAATTTTCCGATAAGCCCCAGGTCCGGCTGCTCGTTGACGTTTACCTTCGTTATGAGAACGCTCTCAAAGACGGCAATCTTATCGATCCCGCAGGGATGCGCGCGTACCTTCGCGACCACTTTGACCCTGACTGGCTCGCGAACTACCAAACGATCATCATCGACGGTCTTCAGGACATGGGCATACTCGAAGCGGCCATTCTCAACAAAGTGGCGGCCTATGGGGACTGCACCTGGCTCATCGACGCGCCGTCAGCAGACCTGCTTAAACGCGCAAGCGACTATCATCCCCTCAGGTCCATACATGATTCTCTCGACGCGATCGGGGTCCTGCCTGCGGAGAAAGGCGTTGGCGCGGATGCCGATCAACAGTATCTTGCCCGGGCCTTGTTCTCTGACAAACCTTTTTCCGAAACAACGGCTAAAGCTCCCGACCCTTCATCGTTCGCAAAGACGATCAACCTCCTCTCTGCAGTGAATACCCGTGAAGAGGTTACGCTCATTGCCGGTGAAGTAAAAAAATCACTCAAAATTGGGACGCCGGCGGACTCCATCCTCGTCGCCTTTCCCGCGCTCGACGAATACGGCCCGCTCGTGGAAGAGATCTTCATCGACTACGGCATCCCCTACAACCGCGCGCTTGGCCGCCAGCTCAGCTCATCGGCTATCGCCACCGCCTTGGTCTCTCTCCTTCGCGCCTGTCAGGAGGATTTCTCCGGCCCATCGCTCCAGCGCGTCTATAGTTCGCCTTTTTTGAAGTTTGCTGAAAACCGGACAATCGCTCCGGCGCTCGACCGGCTCATGCGGGACAGGCGCATTACCGGCGGCAAGCAGAAACTCCTTGCAGAGCTCAAATTCTACAAGCCTGATGAAGCCGGCGCTGACGTGCTGACCGGACCGCTGAACGATCTCTTTGCCGCACTCGAACCTTTTTCTTCGCAAAATGCGGTCCCGCTCAGCATCTGGATGAAGCGCCTCGATGCTCTCATTGCCTGGTCGGGCCTGGGAGCCAGGGTAGCGGCAATTCACGGCCCCCTCAATGTCAATCTCCAGGCCTACAAGAAACTGATCGAGACCTTGGGGTCGCTGGCGCAGGCCGGAAACCTGTTCTCCACGTATACGTATACCTTCAACGAATGGCTCTTCCTTTTAAAGAAGACCTTCATGCACACCCGGTTCCAGGTGCCGCCCGAGGACGAAGGCGGCGTTCAGCTCCTGGGGCTCGAAGAAAGCCTGGGGCATCCCTGGGAAAAGATATATCTGGGCGGGCTCGTGGACGGCAAGTTCCCCCAGCGCCTGCCGCAGAACATCTTCCTTCCCGAGCAGACCCTCGAGACCATGGGTATACGCACCCTCGAGCGTGCGCGCCTGAACGCAGCCTATCATTTCTACCGGCTCCTTCTTTCTGCAGACGAGGTCACGCTCACCTGGCCGGAGAATGAAGGAGACCGGCCCGTGGTGCCGTCGCCTTTCCTGGAGGAACTTACGCCGCTTAAGAAAGCCGGCCTCATCAATAAAGGGATAGAGAAGCCCTCGGGTATTCAGTTCAGTTTGAAGATAGAAGAGAGCCACAGCGTTCCTGAACTTGCAAAGGCGATAAGTCTTGCAGCCGACAGCAAAGGGTTCAGTGAACTTCTAAACTCGGATATCGGAGGACTATCCGGGATAAGATCAGCACTCGAGCAGAAGCCCGCAGAAGCGACTTCTCTTGCCTCTCCTTTAACAAAGCGGGAATTCCGGGTCACCGAGCTGGACGATTACATCAAATGCCCCTATGATTACTACGTAAAATACGTACTCCGCATCGAGCCGCTCGAAGAAGTGACCGAGGACATAACGCCCATGGGCCGCGGCAGCAAGGTGCACGCGATCCTGAGGAACTTCTATCTTTCCTGGAACAGGCCTGTTACGGCAGAGAGTCGTGAAGAGACGCAGATGCTCTTACGGAAACTCGCTGACTCCGCTTTTGACAAGGAAGCGGACACCTTCCGCAATCGCCGCGAAAAGGAGCTTTTTCTGACCGTCATGGCCGAGCGCTTCCTCGAGGCCGAGGAGGAATTCTGGAAACAGGGAATGAAGCCGGCATATCTGGAGCAGAAGATCGAACATTATCCTCTTGTTCTGTCGAACGGCGACAAAGTAGAACTCTCGGCAAAGATCGACCGCATCGACGTGGACGAAAACGGCAACTTCATCGTCGTGGATTATAAAACCGGCAAGTATCCCCTGCCGAAAATGAATACTGACCAGGACATTTTTCAGCTCCCGGTCTACGCGGTCATGTCACAGCAGGCCTTATGCGGCAAGGGGCCGGCATTAAAGAACCCCATCGGCCTCGCCTACTACGACCTCTCGGGCAAGACAGGGGCCGGAGCGCGGGACGTTGTGCTCTATAATAAGGAAGCACGCGATGATCATCCGTCTTCAAAAACGAAAGCGAGCCCCAAGAGCGCCGAGGAATTCGGAACAATATTAAAGCAGAGCATGGACAAAGCCCGGAAAGCAATCGAGAGCATCCTGGCCGGCGACTTCACCTCCACACCGCAGGATGAGAACAAGTGCCGTTATTGTCCGAATGAGGTGATGTGTGAGAAAGAACCGTGATCGCAGGGGCTGGTTTAAAACCCGTCCCGCGAACCTAAATATGGATATAAACGACAAGAAGCAAACCGCGGCTAAAACCGCCGACACGAGCAAGTCAGTGCACCTCTCGGCCTCCGCCGGATCGGGAAAAACGCGCGCGCTCAAGGACCGTTACCTTGCGCTCCTCGACGTGCTCGACAACCGCGGTCTCAACATCGACCAGGCCGTGGCCATCACCTTCACAGACAAGGCCGCTGCGGAGATCAAAGAGCGCGTGATGCGGGACCTCCCCGAGGACATGCTCAAGAAGATCATTCGCGGCAGGCAGGACCTCCGCATTTCGACGATCCACTCCTTCTGCATGAACCTCTTGAAGCGCTACCCGCTCGAAGCGGGACTGCCGCCGGACTTCGGCGTGCTCGACAGCCGGGACCAGGCATTCAAGATCCAACAGGCCATCGAGGAAACTCTCGAGGAATCGGACCGCGATCCCGCGATCATGGCTTCGCTCCGGGAGTTCACTGCTGATGACCTTATTGCGACAATCGGGTTCCTGCTCTCGATCAGAAGCAGGCTCAAGCGCATGGAGATCGACGCCGGCGGGCCTGATGGGCTGCTTCTCTCCATCCAGGCGGGCATGGGTGTTGACCAGGCGGAAGCAGAACTCAAGTCGCTCATCACGGGCGCGCAGTGGCAAACGTTACTGCAACAGATGGAGCTCATTCTCCGATCTCAGGGCGACTTGTACGACGAGAACAGAGGCAGGCAGCATCTCTTGCTTGCCGGGGCAAAAGACCCTGATTCCGCCTTCAAAGTGTCGGAACTTCTCTCCTCAATCTACTTTACGAACGAAGGAAAGCCGCGCAAGAATCCCTTTGTCACGAAAAAGGCCTATCGTGGAAAAAATCGTGCCGCGTACGAGAAAGCCTTTTTCGACATCCAGGCGATGTTGGAACAATTCCGAACGCTTCATGCACGCACGCGCGCAGGCCGCGAGGCCGCGAGCCTTCTGCGGCTGTTTCACCGCGCCGAAGGAAAATATCAAAACTCGAAGCTCAGGGAGGGCCTTCTCGACTTCGACGACCTCGAAATATTCGCCTACCGCCTGCTCCAGGGACTGGAATCGCCGGACATCCTTTACTGGCTCGACCGGAAGATCCTCCATTTCCTCGTGGACGAGTTCCAGGACACGAGCGATATCCAATGGGCCATCCTGAACAAGCTGACCGAGGAGATCTTTGCCGGCCAGGGCGCTGATAAGCGCATGCCCCCTACTCTCTTTGTCGTCGGCGACGAAAAGCAGTCCATCTACCGCTTCCGCGAGGCGAACTACCGTCTGATCGAGGATGTAAAGCGGAAGATGGAAAAAAATCTCCCCGCGGAATCGCGGGAGATCCTTACTTTGGACAAGAACTTTCGCTCAACGCCTGAAGTCATTGAGACCGTGAACCGCGTCTTCACCGCCCTCTGGGGAGCAGCGTATAAACCTTCCGACGTGGAACGCAAAAAACACAGAGGCAGCGTGCGCCTCATCGAACTCACGCCGACATCATCCGGGGCGGGATATTCGGGCTTGACAGAAGCAGAAGTGTTGGCAAGAGAGATAAAGTCGGTCGTAGCGGGCGGAACGCTTATTTATGAAAAGTCACTGGATTCCCGTGTGCACGGGAATGACAAGATCAAGGAGGCAGGATGGCTGGAACGCAAAGCCGGCTACGCCGATTGTGCGATCCTCATTCAGTCCCGCACGAAGCTCAAAGAGTACGAAGCCGCGCTCCAGGCGGAGAGCATTCCCTATCGCGTGATCGGCGGCATCGGCTTTTACGAAGAGGACGAGGTGCAGGCCCTGATAAACACGCTCTTCTTCCTCTGGAACCGCGACGACAAGCTCTCCCTTGCGGCGGCGCTCAGATCCCCGCTCTTCGGACTTACGGACAAAGACATCTTCGATTGTATGCGGAGCGGCACGCATATGATTGATTCCCTTAAGCAGCACCGCCCCGAGTACTGGAAACTTTTGCACGATTGGACGGCCCTTGCCGGCCTCGTCCCGCTATCAAATCTTTTACACAGAATAGTCAACGAGACCGGCGCCTATGTTCGCTTCGGCAGAAAAAATCCTCAAGCCCTTTTTAATATTGATAAACTCCTCGACACGGCCCGTGAGTTCGACCGCCGGGGCTACACCACGCTCCAGGACTTTGTCGAGTGGGTAAAGAACATCCGCCAGGCAGAGCAGCGAGAGGCCACGGCCGACATTAACCTGCCCGGGTTCGAGGGCTCGGTCGGCGTCATGACCGTGCACAAGGCAAAAGGCCTCGAGTATCCCATCGTGTTTTTGCCGGGCATGAACCAGCAGCCCAGGTCCCTGTCAACAGGCCCTCTCGCGATCATCGAGGACGCAAACGGCAATGCCCGCATGGCGATCAGGGACGCTGCGAGCCCCGCCTATGATGAGCTGTGGGACCGGGAGCATGGCGAGCTTTTGCGCGAGCACCAGCGGCTGCTCTATGTTGCGATGACGCGTGCCCGGGACCACCTCGTCATGATCGGCGCGCTCAATGACGGCAAGACGCCGATAAAGCAAAATACCTGGCTCAGCTATATCCATGAAATAGAACTGACGCCCCACTTTGAAAAAGTCTCGGAAACAGGGCCCGGCTTAATTACCTACGCCTATCCGCCGGACGAGTCAATGCGGTTAAAAAACGTGGTTCTTCGTGAACCCCGGAACGATGAGCGAAAAGAAACAGCGCCAGCAGACCTGGACATCAAGACGGTTATCGAAAACCTTTCCCCTGTCCCGCGGTCTGAAGCGCTCGAATGGAAGACAGCGACCGATTATATCCATCAGGAAAAAGAAGCGTCGATCGAAAAGCTCTTCCTTCAGTCTGAGACCCGCGCCGTATCGCCGCTCACGCGCGGCAGCGTGCTCCACCGCTGTCTTGAAGAATTCACAAAGGCCGGCGCATATGATATCGACCGCATTATCAGGGAATATCCGGATATCCTGACGCTCGGCGACGAGGCCAAACAGCCGTTCATCGACGACGTGTCCTCTGTCCTGAACAACGTATTGAGCAACAATGAATACCAATGGATATTCGAGCGCCGGCCCGATGCGTACTCGGAGATACCTTTCCTGTACAGGAGAGATAACGCCTTCGTGAGCGGAAAAATCGACCGCGTCGTGATCAAGGACGGCAACGGGTATGTGATCGACTACAAGTCCATCTTCATCGAAAACGACGAATCGCTTGCATCATGGCTTGACCACTACCGGCCGCAGGTCCGGATCTATTGTGAAGCCGTAAAAAATATCTTCGCGCTGCAGAATGTCGAGGGTTACCTCCTGTTTCTCGACAGTAATAGATTAGTCATGTGCACACACGGATAAACCCCTCCCGGCTGTTTCAAATCGCTGCTATAATAAATACATAATAAACGACCGAGCGTCGGCCATCAGGCGATCAGATATTGCTGATACTTTTTTAGCACAGAGACACGTACTGGTCTGATTTCAGAGAGGAGACACATGAAAAGGTCCATCACAGCGAAAATATCAACGTTTTTTTTCTTGTTCCTTATCGCGGTCTTCATCGGCTCAGCAATAACCGAATTCGACACGACAGCTTTTGCCAGGGAGAAAGGCGTATCGCCGGATACGGTAAATTTCCTCGGTAAAATAAGCGACGCTCTTGCCGAAGTGGCCGAAGTTGTAGGGCCGTCCGTCGTGAACATATCGACGACCAGCACCGTCACGATGGAGGAGAATCCCGAAGGCAACCTTTTCAACGACCCCTTCTTCCGGCACTTCTTCGGCGACCAGTTCGGCCATCAAAAACGAAAATACAAATCCGCAGCCCTGGGCTCGGGAGTGATCATCACCGACAACGGCTATATCCTCACGAATAACCACCTGGTCAAGGGAGCGGAGGAGATCAAGGTGGTCCTTTCCGACAAACGGGAGTTCAAGGGCAAGATCGTCGGGACCGATCCAAGGACCGACCTTGCAGTGATCAAGATAAAGGCCAAAGACCTCCCCGAAGCGAAAATGGGGGATTCCTCCAGGCTGAAAACGGGCGACATTGTGCTCGCCGTGGGTACGCCTTTCGGGCTGAACTCGACCGTCACGATGGGGATCGTGAGCGCTGTCGGCAGATCGAACGTAGGTATTGCGGACTTTGAGGATTTCATCCAGACCGATGCGGCGATCAATCCCGGCAACTCCGGAGGCGCGCTCGTCAACACGAACGGCGAAGTGGTCGGCATCAACACAGCGATCTTTTCAACTTCCGGAGGATACATGGGGGTCGGGTTTGCCATTCCTTCGAACATGGCAAAGTCGGTGATGGACAGTATCATCAAACACGGGAAGGTCGTTCGCGGATGGCTCGGCGTAAGCATACAGGACCTTACACCCGACATTGCCAAGTCGCTCGGCATCAAGCAACAGACGGGCGCCCTCGTCGCGGACGTGGTAAAAGACAGTCCCGCTGAAAAGGCCGGGCTGAAGCGGGGCGATGTAATCGTATCGTTGGACGGCAAGCCGGTCGAAGACTCGACGAGCCTCAGGAACATGGTATCCGCTGAAGCGCCGGGAAAATCGGTGAAACTTAAGATCATCAGGGACGGCAGGGAGCAGTCGGTGACCGCTACCCTGGCTGAATACAATGAGCAAAAAGCGGCCAGAAAGGTCGAGTACAACAATGTGCTCAAGGGTCTCACGGTGCAGGAACTTACCGCTTCGCTGCGGGACAGGATCGGCGTCCCGGAAGACATGAACGGCGTGGTCATCACCGATATCAGCGCAGATAGTCCGGCGCAGGGCATTCTCCAGGCAGGCGACGTTATCCTGGAAGTGAACCGGCATGGAATAAAAAATCTCGGTGACTATGAACGTCTGGTCTCGAAGATCGGCGAAAAGGACCCCGTCCTGCTGCTTCTCTACCGTGAAGGAGGAACTATTTATCTAACGATCAGGCCGTGATGCGAGAGGCACAACCGGAGGCATAAGAGAACAGGAAAGAGGGATCGCGCTTGATTCAAAAAGCCGGCCTTTATACAAGGAGGTGATCCGTATGTGGCTGAGAATATCGCCTGAAATAGATTTCTACCTGGACATGGAACTCCCGGGAGTGAACGAAAAGACGCGGGAATACGATGTTCAGCAATACGAGAATGTCGTGTATAAGGAATTCGTCGAGCGGCTCAAAAAGGCCTTCCCTGAAGGAGACTTCAGGATGTACACCTTTGACTTCGGGATCGCCCGGGAAAAACTAAGAGGAGCGGCGTGACGTCAAAGGACAGTTCGGAGTGCGAAGTTTGGAGTGCGGAGTAAAAAGCAGAAAACACAGCGGCGGGCTGCGTATCAACTTGAACGTTGAACGTTGAAAGTTGAACTTTTTTCAAGCAGGTTAAAATACTCTTCCCTGCAGCGGTCTTCCACGCCTGCCATTTTCATAAAGGCATCGCGAAAATCCTTCTCGCCTGCCGCGAATATGCCATGGCCGTAGACAATGCAGACGCCGGCGTCCTTGATGGCAAGGGGTACGGACGTTGCGAGCCCGCCGGCGCCGGTCTCGCCCGCCACGATGGGCACGCCGCAGGCTGAACGCTTCCGATTGCAAAAACGGCTGCAGTCTTCGATCTCGCAGTTTTCTTCTTCACAGTGCATGGACATGATGACGCTGAATCTCGGATGACCGTGCAAAACGGCATGATAATCCGAGGAAACGTAGATCCCCCGGTGCGCCGGCAATTCCGACGATGCCGAGAGCCCCGCCGTTGACGAACCGTCGAGCGGCACCGGGTCGATAAATCCTTCGAGCTCATCCAGCGATGAAGTGGTCTGGCTGATGAAGATCGTCTTCCCGTCGAAATAGCTGATGTTGCCGAAGAACGAATCCACATAACCCTTCACGACGGTATATCTGCCCACCCGGCAAATTTCATCGTAAATTATTTCCACGGAGCTTCCGGCTTCAAGCGGTCCTGATCTAAATGTGAGGTCGCCCAGATCAGGCGGCTTTCGCCACTCCTTTTTGAATTCCTCAAAGTATTGTCTTTCATCCGGCGACTTGAAACCCTCTGTCAGCAGGTCAAGGAGATACTTTACGAAGGTTGTGTGAAAGATGGTGGAAAAACCGATGAACGCCTGCTCCACCGTCACGCCGCCCGAGGCGACCACGCCGAGGTCCTGGAGGATGACCGCCTTGCGCTCTTTCAGGCAACGGACCACCATAGCTGTCATGTCGGCCTTCGGCCTGCCCTGCCACTCCCGTTTCCGGATAAAGGGGATGTCATGCAGAAAGACCTTGGTCTCGCTGTCATTCGGCACGAGCCTGTCCGCATGCCGGTCCGCCCGTTCCACGAGCAGGTCGGCAAAGGGCAGCGTGGTCTTCGCAAAGAGCAGCGCCGTGACGTCCAGGGCGTCAAAAACGCCGGTAAAGACCGGCAGCCATTCATCAGCCCGGTTCGTGATCACCTGGTCGTCGAGCACGTAGAAGCGGATGCTCTCCCGCACTGCGGTCCGGTCGCGAAGCAGCTTGTTCGTATATTTAACGATGTGATCGTACAATGATCAAACTCCAAAATGCGTAATTACCCGGACATGGATAAGCGTAGAATAGAATCCGGCAAAAAATGCTGACCTGTCGCCGTATCAGCATCATATTAAACCTTCTCTCCCGCAAAAATCTGTATCCAACGATTTTCCTCTTTTGTTGGTTATAGCTTTTTCACCGTTTTCTGTCAATCTGCAAAATGCCCTCATCCCGAAATATGATATACTTTGAACGATAGCATATCGTCAAACCGACGTGTGTCGGCAGCAGCGACTCGTCATGCTTCCAGCGTACAACCTTTCTTCCGGTATTCGACAAGGACCTGAGGGGTTGCGTACTCACCCTTAGATTTTTATAAAGTACTGCCCTTGTTCGTTATAGGGACTGTCTAATATTTTCGGTCTCGCGGTGAACGCCTTGCAAACATGATACAATTAAGCGAAGTTCATTAAAGCCCCTCGCGGTCCCGCTCTGACGGGACGGGGAATGCGCACACTCCGGAATTCACTTCACTGTTGAAAGGCAGCCTTATGAAAGAATACGACGTAATCGTCATCGGATCCGGCGCCGGAGCGAACCTGATCGAGGACGCTCTCGCCCACAACAAGACCGTGGCCCTCGTAGACAAGGGGCCCGCGGGCGGCACCTGCCTGAACGTCGGTTGAATCCCCACCAAGCTCATTGTCTATCCGGCGGATAGAATCGTTGAGATCAGGGAAGCGAAGAAATTCGGCATTACTGCCGAAATAAAGGGGATCGACTTCAACGCCATTATGGGGCGGATGCGCGATGCCGTCAAAAAAAGCCGTGATCGCATCGAAGAATCGGTTGAGAACGCCGAGGAGATCGACTTTTACGGAGGGGAAGCGCACTTCACCGGCGACTATACCCTCGAAGTGAATAACCAGACGATCAAGGGCAAAACCATCTTCCTCGTTTCCGGCGCGCGTCCGCTCGTTCCCGCGATAAAAGGCATTGAGGGCATCGAGTACCTGACGAACGAGACCGCCCTCGAGCTCGTGGAAAAACCCGAGAGCATGGTCATTATCGGCGGCGGGTATGTAGCCGCGGAGTTCGCCCATTTTTTTGAGGCCATGGGCACGAAGGTGACGATCGTCCAGAGAAACAAACGGCTCGTGGCCGATGAGGAACCGGAGATCTCGGACCTTCTCAGGAAATCTCTTGCCCGCCGCATGACAGTCCATACGAATACAGAGGCCATGGAGGTGCGTCAGACCGGAAAAGTCGTTACCGTCACGTCAAAAGAGCGGGACAGCGGCAAGATAATCGAAGTCACCGCCCACGCCCTGTTGATCGCAGCAGGCAGAAAATCGAACGCCGATGTTTTGAGGGTCGGCAACACCGGCGTGAAGACGAACGATAAGGGATATATCGTCGTGGACGAATTCTTCGAGACCTCGAAAAAGGACATCTGGGCCTTCGGCGACGCGATCGGGAAGAAGATGTTCCGGCATGCCGCCAACCACGAGGCCGAGCTCGTGTGGCACAACGCCGAGCACGGCAAGAAATCTCGCATGAACTACCTCACCGTACCGCACGCCGTGTTTTCTTATCCCGAAATAGCATCCGTCGGCCTGAGGGAACAAGAAGCCATTAAACTCATGGGCAAACAGGAGGTACTCGTGGGCATGGCGATGTACACCGATGTGGCCCGCGGTCAAGCCATGCTGGAAACCGAGGGGTTTGCCAAGGCAGTGGTGCACCGGAAAAGCGGAAAAGTCCTGGGATACCACATCATCGGTCCGCAGGCGTCGGTCCTTATCCAGGAGGTCGTGAACGTCATGGCAGCCGACGGCAATCTCTGGTCCGTGGCGAAGGGCATGCACATCCATCCGGCGCTCTCCGAGGTCGTCCTCAAGGCATTCGCGAAGCTTTCAGAACCGAAATAGCCCTTTTCCACTCCCTCTTTCCATTATTCCGTTGACAAACCGGTCCCTTACACGGTATTATGCACCTCTTTACAAAATGCCCGTTTGACCCACGAGAATCCCCTGTCACCAAGAATCTCTTCGTGTACTTGTAATCGTCGTGGCAATCTACTTTAAGGAATAATTATAATGATCAAAAGGACCGACCTTCGCAACATCGCCATCATCGCCCACGTCGACCATGGCAAAACCACCCTTGTAGACCAGTTGCTGCGCCAATCCGGAACCTTCCGCGAAAACCAGCAGGTGGACGAACGGGTGATGGATTCCAATGATCTGGAAAAGGAACGCGGAATCACCATTCTCGCCAAGAATACCGCAATCGAATACGAAGGCACTCACATTAACATCGTCGACACACCAGGGCACGCCGACTTCGGTGGCGAGGTGGAGCGTGTGCTAGGCATGGTGGACGGTGTGGTGTTGCTGGTGGATGCGGTGGAAGGGCCGATGCCGCAGACCCGCTTCGTCACCAAAAAGGCGCTGGGACTCGGTTTGAAGCCGATCGTGGTGATCAATAAGGTTGATCGTCCCGGCGCACGTCCGGACTGGGTGGTGGATCAGACTTTCGACCTGTTCGACAAGCTGGGTGCGACCGATGAGCAACTCGATTTTCCGATCATCTATGCTTCGGGCCTGAACGGCTGGGCCTGCCTTGACCTCAAGGATGCTCCGTCGCAAGGCGGTTCCGCATCCGACATGCACCCGCTGTTCAAGATTGTGCTCGCACATGTTTCACAGCCGCCGGGCAGTCCCGATGCACCGCTACAACTACAAATCGCCGCGCTGGACTATTCCACCTTTACCGGTCGCTTGGGCGTGGGTCGTGTACTCAACGGCCGCATCAAGACCGGACAACAGGTGGTGGTGATGAATCACGAAGATCAGGTTGGTTCCGGCCGTATCAATCAGGTGCTGGGCTTCCAGGGATTGGAGCGGGTGCCGGTGGAAAGTGCCGAGGCGGGCGATATCATTACTATTTCCGGGCTGGATGAAATCGGCATCGGCGTTACCATCTGCGACAAGGAAAATCCGGTCGGGCTGCCGGTGCTGGGGGTGGATGAGCCGACGCTGAACATGGATTTCATGGTGAACACCTCGCCACTGGCCGGCACCGAAGGCAAGTTCGTCACCAGCCGCCAGATTCGCGACCGCCTGACCAACGAATTGCTGACCAACGTCGCGTTGCGCGTGGAAGATACCGAAGACGCCGACGTGTTCCGCGTCTCCGGTCGTGGCGAACTGCACCTGACCATCCTGCTGGAAAACATGCGCCACGAAGGCTTCGAGATGGCCGTGGCCAAGCCGCGCGTGGTGTACAAGGACATCAACGGCGAGAAGTGCGAGCCGTATGAAAACCTCACCATAGACGTGGAAGACGAGCACCAGGGCGGCATCATGGAAGAGATCGGCCGCCGCCGCGGCGAGCTGACCAACATGGAATCGGACGGCCACGGCCGCACCCGCCTGGAATACCACATTCCCGCGCGCGGCCTGATCGGTTTTCAAAGCGATTTCATGACCATGACGCGCGGCACCGGCCTGATGAGCCACGTGTTCGACGACTACGCCCCGGTCAAGGCCGACCTGCCGGGCCGCCACAACGGCGTGCTCATCTCCCAGGAAGACGGCGAGGCCGTGGCCTATGCCCTGTGGAACCTGGAAGACCGCGGCCGCATGTTCGTCTCCCCCGGCGACAAGCTGTACGAAGGCATGATCATCGGCATCCACAGCCGCGACAACGACCTGGTGGTGAACCCCATCAAGGGCAAGAAACTCACCAACGTCCGCGCCTCCGGCACCGACGAAGCCGTGCGCCTCACCACGCCGATCAAGCTCACCCTGGAATCGGCCGTTGAATTCATCGACGACGACGAACTGGTCGAGATCACGCCCAAGAACATCCGCATCCGCAAGCGCTTCCTCAAGGAGCACGAGCGCAAGCGCGCGACCAAGGCGTAAGCCGGGATAGCTCGGCAGTAATGCACAAGGGGCGCTTCGGCGCCCCTTTTGCTTTTTGGGTTTTTTCGATGTGCGCGTGAATCGTGGGGATGCGGTAAACTTGCCACTGGCGGTTGCATGACTGTTGTCGGCATAGGAAACACGGGCTCCGAAGCTACGTTAGGCGGCGGATTACTTGTTGGTCGAGGATATTTGCGTGCATGTGATACCTCACGCTCTGGGTGACTATCCACGCACTATTCGGAGATTGCTGGTGTCCTAGTTTGTTGATATTGTGCGCTACGCTAGTTAATTCTGGTCAAGGTATGGGAGGCGTTTGTTATGAAAGACGTGCGTAAAGCCACTATAGGTATCGCGTTTGCCGATCGCATCTTTCGTATCAGTTCGGTAGCTGGCTCGCTGATAGATGAACTGTTGAAGTTGCGTGGGAAGGAGTTGCCAGCTGAGTATTTTTCCACTGTCGCGCGCGATCCGTATGACAATAGCATTACTATATATGGGCAAGCGGAAGGGGCATACTTCAACGTTAGCCAAGATAGCATCGCCTACACCTATGACCTTTATGAATCGAAGAAGATTCTTAACTATGCCACTTTCGTAAAAGAATTCGAAAGCATCTGGAAGACTACACACAGCGTGCTTCAGCTTCCCGCAATCAGACGGATTGGCTTTGTTACTGAACAGCGGGTCTATGCTGGAAAGATGTCGAACAACATGCTCTTGGAGAGGTTTACAGGGTTTAAACCAAGCGGCTTTCCGGCACGGGTCAGCTTGTCGTTTGATGAGCGCTTCAACACGGGACACGGCGGGCTCCCTGATCCAACAAAAGACGACTTCGATAATTTTATTCGGACGTACGACGATAGTGCGCTAGACGTTCAGCACCCCGTATCGGATGCAATAAACGGCAATTTGGACGTTCAGCGGTACTATTCTCCTGCATTTGTCGGGCAACCAGTCCAAGAGATTGCGGCGTTGAAGGAACGGTACGACAAGATCGTAACCGAATTTAATATCGATCTTGAGGCGTTGAGCCAGAAGCATGAAAAAGCAGCAGCATAGGCAAATGCAGACACAGGGGCACCGGCAGCCCACTCCCGCTCAGGCAAACGCTGGAACTGGACCTACCTTTGGGGCGCCCGCTTCGGATCCGAGGGCGACGCGTAGTGCGACAAGGCCAGCTACGGGGGGAGGGGTGACCGAGGTG
>OFHG01000339.1_pt1 | contig 19623 bp, 14 predicted proteins | sample 1521931 | NCBI WGS metagenome assembly OFHG01 (sample SAMEA2468438, study PRJEB22500) | soil metagenome | biome: Glassland; feature: Farmland; material: Clay | place: Australia | collected 2013-01-31 | depth 0.55 m
CCCTTTAGCCGAGCTTGACCGGCTCGCCGCCGAGGGAGCGCCTGAATACGGCAACTACGTCATGCACTGGTACGACCAATACGACGTGGGGCTCAAGGGGAACTGGGCTGCGCCCACGTTCGACGACTCGGGCTGGAAAACCGTCAGTATCCCGGGCGGATTCGCCGAGCTCGGTGTCCCGGACACTCCGGCCGTTGTCTGGTTCCGCAGAGAGATCACACTGCCGGACCCCGTTCCAGCCGGAAGGACTTTGATTTTCCTTGGGTCCGTGGAGCGGATGGATACGGTGTGGATCAATGGCGTCCAGGTCGGCGCCAGCGCGTGGGTCGAGAACCCCCGGGTCTATTTCATCCGCGACGGCGTGCTCAAGCCCGGCCGCAATGTTGTGGTGATTCGCGTGTTTAAGACGAAACCGGATGGCGGATTTCTGGGCAAGCCGGAAGAACTGCGCCTTCTGCTCGGCGACAAGACAGCCATCCCACTGGCGGGAAAGTGGAAGGGGCGGTTGAGCGTGGACGCGCGGCCTCCGCATCCGATGCCCATCGGCTATGAGAACTGGCCGGTCATGCCAACGGTCCTGTATAAGGGGATGCTTGAGCCTATCGCACCGCTCTCCATCACCGGGATTTTATGGTACCAAGGCGAGCAGAACTCCCCGCGCGGATTTCAATATCGCAAGATCTTGCCCGTGATGATCGCCGATTGGCGCAGGCTCTTTGCCCAGGGCGATGTTCCGTTCTACATCGTCAGCCTGCCCGCCTTCATGCATCGCAGTGCCACGCCGGTTGATGACGCATGGGCGGAAACCCGCGAATCGCAGGCGCTCACCGCCGCCTCGGTCCCCAACTCATGCCTCGCCGTCACCATTGACACCGGCGAGGCGGACAACATCCATCCCAAGGACAAGCTGCCGGTCGGTGACCGTCTGGCGCGGTGCGCGCTGGCAAACTACTACGGCAAGCACGTGGTCTATTCCGGTCCCACCCTCGCTTCCGTCGAACGACTTCCCGGCGAGATACGCCTTCACTTCACCCACGCCGACGGCGGCTTGATGGTAAAGGGAGCAAAGCTCGAAGAGTTCTCCATCGCGGGCGAAGACCGGAAGTGGTACTGGGCCGACGCCCGCATCGAAGGCGATACAGTCGTTGTCTCGTCCCCTTCGGTGCCCAATCCCCAGGAAGTCCGCTACGCCTGGCAATCCAATCCGGCGGCCACTCTCTTCAATGGAGCCGGCCTGCCTGCCGCGCCGTTCCGCACCGACCATTGGCCCGGCATCACGGAGAGCCATCGGCCCTACTGACAGCTTGAACTTGGCAGACCTCTGCACCGAGACTGTACGAATCGCACGGGACATCCTTTCAATGCGATGACGGCAGTCTAAATTGCATGAAGACCCGTCGATGGGGTCCATAATGGATTAACGCGGGTCTATGGCGCGGGTCGCTGGGCCGGTCAGCAGATCAGGGAACGGACCCGGCAGGCGGTCGTCGGCGACGGGCTTTCCATAGTAATCCGTGTCAATGGACTTCCATGCCGCGACCGGTTTGATCTCGCTCTTAACCTTAAGCGACAGCGTGAGCTTGTCCGGGTCGAGCGAGGCTGTAATCTGGCCTTCGGCGCCGTTCTTGTCCCAGCCCCGCTGCGCGCGCCAGGACTTCAAGTTGTCCCACTCGGGCGGCTCCGGAAACTTGACCCGCAGGTAGGGGGAACCAAAGCCGAACGGCCCCTGCGCCACCCCGTAGAGATTTCCGTCAGCTTCGTTGCGGCCGTTGTTGAACTCGATCGCCGAGCGGCCCATCCCCGCGAAGATATTTCCGTACACCATCAGGTTATGCACGTCGTTGGTGTGGCCAAAGATAGGCCGCGGGCCGTTGATCCCTGAGACCGTGTCCACGCCCACCTCTTCGCAGTCGAGGAACAAATTGTACGCGATGATGACGTTGTTCGTGTCGCGGATCAGGATACCGCCCGTCAGCTTCCAGAAAATGTTGTTATCGATCTCATTCAGCTCCTCGCTGCCCTCGATGTGAACGGCGTGCGGATTGACGTGGCCGGGAATGTCGGCAAACAGATTGCCGGTAATGCGGTCGTTGGCGTTGCCGATGTCGAGCCAGATGCCGTTGGCGTGGCGGATGTGGCGCACCACGTTGTGGCGGAACAGAAGATTGCGGGCGACATGCATCTTGGTGCCGCCGGACTCCGACATCATGGCCGCGTCCTGCCAGCCGATCCACTCGAAGAGATTCCGCTCGACGAGCGTATCCTGCGGACCTCCCGTCCCGCCCAGCCCTTCAATGCCGCAATAGCGGAAGGTGTTGCCGCGAATGACATCGAAGCCGACGGGCTCGGGTGGGCGGCTCGCCGACCAGTCCTCGTTGCCGATATCGAGGCCCACGCTGTTGGCCCACTCGAAAGTGTCATCCTCGAAGATGAAGTGATTGCCGCGGTTAGTGGAGACCATGCCGCGCTGCGGCACCGGAAAGCCGTTGCCCGCGTGCTCGAAGGTGATTCCCTTCACGCGAATGTAGGACTGGCAACGCTCGAGCGGCGAAAAAACCTGCTCCTGCGTGGTGATCTCAATGGTGTGCCGCGAGGGGTCGTCGTCGTTGGCCAGGCGGATGTGCAGCGTCATCCCGTTGGATTCGATCCACACCTTTCCTGCGTACGGCGAGAACTCCTCAAAGAGCGGTGACCAGTGAACCGTGCTGAAGAAGTTCATTGACCGCTGCGACGGACCGGCAAGTTCGGTCGAAAGCTCGACCGGCTCCAGCGGATGGCCGTCCACGAACACCAGGCCCCGCCGCCGGAAGTACGTCGCCATGTTGTCCTCGGCGTAGCGGATCCAGTACCGGTTGCCTAGCACGTTGTCCACTTCGAATGGGTTGTACCCGTGAAAAAGCGCCGGATCGAGCGGCAGCTCCCAGGCCTGTACCGGCTTGTGCGTCACCGGATCGATGCCAAAGTTCCAGCCCTTGCTGGGGCGCCAGCCGGTGACAACCCTCGAACCCTTCACAACAATCTTGGCGCCGGGGGCGGCCTCGTAACTGATCATGGCGTCGGGGCCGGTGCCGCCGCGCGCCGGACGGATAAACTCGCGGTAGACGCCTTCGGCGATCACCACGCGCTCGCCCGGCTTGAGAATCTGCGCCGCACGGCTGATGGTGCGGAAGGGATGCTGCTCGGTACCGGGACCGTTGTCATCGGCATTCGATGCCTGGCCGTTGACGTAGTACGTGTGCGTAAAGTGGAGCGGCTTCTCCCAGGAGGGAAACTCGGCGCCGTTTGGCAGCGTCGAACTGGAAGCGGAGACCTGAGATACGGCGAGAAGCGCAAAAAGCACGCAAGACAAATAGCGATTCATGGCGATGGGGCCTTCTTTCTCACGCCGCCGCGAAGACACAACACCGGGCGGAGTGTTTTGATGGCGCCATTGTAAATCGCCTTTCTCGGCCTGTCGAGGAATGCCGCTACTGACCCGCCCGAGTTGCGGGAAATTTCGCGCGCAGCCACAACTGTCCGCTCTCGCCCGCAACGCTCGCGGCCGCGGCGGAGAGGCTTCGTGGGACGATTCTGAAAGTCTTCGCTTGGATGCGCGTCCGGCAGCGCTTGGCGCTGCTTTATCGCAAGATCGGGCGCAGTCAGGATACCGAGCGAATCGAAGCGGAACTTCGCAGCCTTCTGGCTGGTGCCGATTCCGACTTCCCGATGCTCGTCCAGCTCCAACGGTCCCAAGAGAAGGCTATCGCAGCGGCCTAAAGGGAGCACCTGTCTCTCCATCCTGTCTGTGCGGTAGGGGCGATGAGTCCTTGCTGCGTCAGCTTCCCGAAAGTGTTTCTGCCCTCCCATTCCGCAGAAACCAGACAATTATACTTTTTGCAGGGCATGGCTCTCTGTGAGAGGGCGAAGCAAAGGGACTGATCCGGACGAACTTGTTGGGCCGGCGACTTCCCTCGACTTTATGGACTGGCAATTTTGGCGTTGGAAAGACTCACGTAAGCGAAATGGTGCGCGAGGTGATGCGCAAATCAGCCTGATTCACGAATACCTCTTGAGTTTCGACGGCGTGGAACACTCGCGAACAGCCCGAGGAGATCGGTCGTTGAACCGATGCGGCAGCGGGCGTATCATTTTAATGAAACGCGAAGTTGAAATCGCAAATTCCGGGTGGGAGGGTCTCCGGCACTGACCTTTCTCCCGAAGGAGGAACTATGGCAGAAACGCCCTCAACCATGCTTGCGCTCGGAACTCAGATGCCCGCTTTTCGTCTTCGGGATCCCGCCGGCAAATGGGTTTCCTCGGAGGACTTCAAGGATGCACCGGGCTTCCTGGTGGCCTTCATCTGCAATCATTGTCCCTACGTGAAGCACATCCGGTCGCATTTCGCGCAACTGGCCCGCGACTACCAGGCGAAGGGCATAGCCTTTGTCGGCATCAGCTCCAACGACGTGAAGGATTACCCCGAAGACTCGCCCGAAATGATGGCGAAGGAAATCAAGGCCGTCGGCTACAGCTTCCCTTATCTCTTCGACGAGACCCAGGAGGCCGCCAAGGCTTACCGGGCCGCGTGCACGCCGGATTTCTACCTGTTCGACCGCGAAAGACGGCTAGTCTATCGGGGGCAGATGGACGACAGCCGTCCGGGCAACAATCGTCCCGTCACCGGCGCCGACCTGCGCGCCGCGCTCGATGCCGTGCTAGCCGGGAAGCCCGTTTCCACGGACCAGACGCCCAGCGTCGGCTGCAACATCAAGTGGAAGCGCGGCAACGAACCCGATTACTTCCACCGCTAACGCCTTGTGGCTCTGCGCACGCCGATTTGTTTTGCAGTCCCTTCTAGTTGACGTGGAGTTGGCAGACTGGAGGTGGCACCGGTTTGCATTCGGGCTTAACGAGTCTCGCCTCAGCAGAACTCGGGACTGCATCATCTCGCCGGCTACAAGACCGCGCCGCAGGCCTCGGAGGCTGTTCTTACCGGTCTCTGCCGCATTTGCGCCACGCCGTCACTGCACAGTCAGCGTCAAGCCGCCCGAGCGGCTCAGGCCGTCGGACCTGGCGGTCACGTTGATGCTGACTGCGGCCGGGCTGGTTCCATCCGTCGTCGCGGAAGAGGGCGAGACGGTGCAGGTGGCCGTGGTCGGCGCGCCCGAGCACGCCGGCGCGACCGCCTGATCGAATCCCTGCAGGCTGTCTCAATTCAGTCGGTACCAAGACTCGGGCAGGTCAGGGCCTGCGCATCAAGATCAGGGAAAAACCTTGGCGAGGTGTGTGAGGTGGCGCAAACCCTGCACCCTGCGCTGCCGGAACTCGCCGGTGATTGCATCGCGGAGCGGTGAGGTGTATGTTACTAAATCGCCGCAGGACTTGAAAAGAGTTGCTGAGATAGACGCCTCGCCCTTTCGGCAACTGTCCAAAGCAGGATGGTGTTCTCCTTTGGGAGGGGAGGTTCAGATGAGCGACCCCCGACTTGTCCAGTATCGTGAAGCTGCCGTGGCCATGAAGGAGGGGCAATTCCGCGTTCCGATCCCTCAGCAAGGCGAAGACGACGTGGCCGCCCTCGGCAAAGCTCTGGCGGACCTTGGCACGACTCTCGAAGCCAAGTTTGAGGAAGCCAACGAAATCACCACCTTGAGCAGGGTCACCGAGAAGATCAATGCGGGTCTCGACCTGGATGAGGTGCTTAACTACGTCTTCGAGTCCTTTTGGCCGGTCATTCCCTACGACCGAATCGGCGTTTCCTTGCTCGAGCAGAACGGCACCGTGGTCCGCTCCCGCTGGGCGCGCTCCGATGCTCCCGTCATGAAAATCGAAAAAGGCTATTCGGCGCCACTCCAAGGAAGCAGCTTGCAGCGCATTTTGGAAACGGGCCAACCGCGCATCCTGAACGACCTGCGGCAATACTTGGCGGAACATCCCAACTCAGATTCCACGCGCCTGATCGTGGAGGAGGGCATGCGTTCGAGCTTGACTTGCCCGCTGATCGCCCGGGGCAAGCCCATCGGGTTTATGTTCTTTTCCAGCATGGAACCTCAGGCTTTCAAGGACGCCCACGTCGAAATCTTTCTCGAGATCACAGGCCAGCTTTCCATGATCGTGGAAAAAGGCAGACTTTACGACGAACTCCGCCAACTCAGGGACAGGTTTCTGGGGATGGCCGAGCACGACCTGCGGCCCTCGCTTGGCGTCATCAAAGCGAAACTGGATCTTTTCCTGAGCGGCCGACTTGAGCCGATTACCGACTCGCAGCGTGCTGCCCTGCAGAAGATACTGGAAGCTGCGGAAGCCATGCTGGCGGCCATCCACAAGCTGCCGGATGCCCAATGAATAAAATCATGCAATCTGTGCTGATGACCCTGGAGCGGTTTTTCTGAATTTCAAATCCCCAATCCATCCTACGAGGTTCTTTCATGCTTGATTACGGACTTACGGAATACCAGATCGCGATACGCGACCTGGCGCGCGAAATCGCCGAAAAGGAGATTCGCCCGGTGGCGGCGGAGTACGACCGCGACGCGAAATTCCCCTGGCCGATTGTGAAGCTCCTGGCCGACGCCGACCTCTTCCGCGTTTATGTTGACGACAAGTACGAAGGCCTCACCGACGGCACGCCCATCATGAACATGGTGATCGTGACCGAAGAGCTTTCCAAGGCTTGCGCCGGCATCGCGCTGGCGTTTGCGGGCACGGCGCTCGGAGCGATTCCCATCATCCTGTCCGGCAGCGAAGAACAGAAACAGCGCTGGCTGCCCGACGTGGCCGCCGGCAGGAAGCTCGCCGCCTTTGCGCTTACTGAGCCGCAGGCGGGCTCGGACGCCGCCGCCGTCCGCACCACGGCGATTCGTGACGGGGACCACTACGTGCTGAACGGCACCAAGCAGTGGATCACCAACGGCGGCGAGGCGGAGATCTACTCCGTGATCGCGCTCACCAACCCCGCCAAAGGTCCGCGCGGGGCCTCATGCATCGTGGTGGAGAAAGGTACGCCCGGCTTCAGCTTCGGCAAGAAGGAAGACAAGCTCGGCATTCGCGCCTCGGCTACGCGCGAGCTGATTTTCGAGGATTGCCGCGTGCCCGTCGAGAACTGCCTGGGGCGCGAAGGCACCGGCTTCATTACCGCCATGAAAACCTTCGACGTTTCGCGGCCCGGCGTGGGCGCCCAGGCCGTGGGCATCGCGCAGGGCGCCTTCGACTTGGCGCTCGATTACTCCTGCACGCGCCGGCAGTTTGACGCGCCCGTCGGCTCATTCCAGGGATTGCGCTTTATGATTGCCGACATGGCGATGAAGATCGAAGCCGCTCGCGCGCTGGTTTACTCGACGGCGCGCCACGTGGACCGCCAGCCCAAAGAGCGGCCTACGCTCTATGCCGCCATGTCGAAGTGCTTCGCCTCCGACGTCGCCATGGACGTGACGGTGGACGCCGTGCAGATCTTCGGCGGATACGGCTACATGCACGATTATCCGATCGAGAAGTTCATGCGCGACGCCAAGATCACCCAGATCTACGAAGGCACCAACCAGATTCAGCGCGACGAGATTTCCAAGGTCCTCATCAGTAACTTCCACTCGCGACACTCCGCCACCCGCGGCGCGTAACAGCGCGCCGCTCGCCAGAATCCGATCCGCGCCGGCGCGAAACTTCGAACTGCAAACGCCAACCTCTGGATGTCAAACCAAGCCGGCATGGCGGATTGTCTGCGCCCCAGAACTGCTCTACGATTAGGCTAGCGAGGACATCATGCGGGTTTCCTCAACGCTTCGGGCGGCTTTCGCGCTGATCGGCTTTACCGCCGTCATCGCGCAGATCGTGCTGATGCGTGAACTGCTGGTTGCGTTTTACGGAAATGAAATCTCACTTGGAATCATTCTGGCCAACTGGCTGCTTTGGACGGCTCTGGGGAGCGGCGTGCTGGGCCGGCTCGGGCGGGGTTTGCGGAAACCTCGCCCGCTCTTGGCCGGATTGCAGGTGGTTGTCGCCATTGCGTTTCCCGCCGCGATCCTCTTCGTGCGCGCCAGCAAGATCGCCTTCCATCCCATGCCGGGTGAAATCCTCGGTCCCGTCCCGATGTTCCTCACGTCACTGGCAGCGCTCAGCGTTTTCTGCCTTGCGTCGGGAATGCTGTTCGCCGTCGGCAGCCGCGTCTTTACCGCCGAATCCGGCGCGCCCGTGGATGAAGCAAGTAGTTCCGTCTACTTGCTGGAAGCGGCAGGCTCGGGCATCGGCGGGCTCATCGCGAGCCTCGTGCTCATCCGCTACCTCGACACATTTCAAATCGCCTTCGCCGTGAGTTTCCTGAATTTCCTGGCCGCGGCCTCGATCGCGTTGACGTCCTCGCGCGCTCGGCGCGCGGCAGTCGGGGCGCTCGCGGCGGTCTTTGCCTTTATCGTCTTCCCCGTGCTCAGCGGACGGGTTGAGGACTTTTCACGCCAATTGCTGTGGCGCGGATTTCATTTGGTGGCTACACGCAATTCCATTTACGGCAATCTGGCTGTCGTGGGGACCAATGGAACACGAAGCCTTTATGAAAACGGTCTCGTGGTTTACACCGTCCCAGATCCAGCGGCTGCGGAAGAGGCGGTCCATTATGCCTTGCTGGAGCATCCCTCTCCGCGCAGCCTGCTGCTCATCGGCGGCGGAGTGAACGGAAGTCTCGCCCAGGCGCTCCAGTACAAGACCCTCGAGCGCGTGGACTATGTAGAGCTGGACCCGGCGGTCTTCGATCTGGCTGCCAAGTATTTCCCTGCGGAGTGGGCGGCCATCCGCTCGGACCCGCGCGTGCGCCTCCACAATGTGGACGGACGCCTCTTCTTGAAAACCACCCCCGAGACGTTCGACGTCATCATTTTGAATCTGCCCGACCCCGAAACTGCCCAATTGAATCGCTTCTATACGGAAGAGTTCCTCCGGGAGGGTGCCGCCCGACTAGCGCCAGACGGTGTTTTTTCCTTCCAGCTTCGAGGCGCGGAGAACTACATCAGCCCCGAACTTGCGGACTTCCTGCGCTGTGTTCGGAAGACGCTTTCCGATGTCTTCCCGGAAGTGGCGGCCATCCCCGGGGAGACGGTTCACTTCTTCGCCGCGCGACGCAGCGGTCTTCTGGCCCGCGGCTCACAGGAGCTGGTGGCCAGGCTTCAAGCGCGGCATCTTCATACCAGTTATGTGCGCGAGTACTATATACCTTTTCGGATGATGCCTGACCGCATGCAAGACTATGAGACCCGGACGCAGCCAAAGGCCGGGACGCGGGTGAACCACGACTTTGTCCCCATCGCCTACTATTTCGATACGGTGCTCTGGAGCGGGCGATTCAACCTGCCCTTCAGAAGGTTCCTGCGAGCCCTGGCCAATGTCAGCTTCCGTTCGTTGGCTGTTCTCAGCGGGTCGGTCCTCCTGGCCGTTGCCGTGGGGCTCAGCTTTCTATTCAAGGGAAACCGGCGGTTTCGAGCCAGCAGCGGTTTTTGTGTTGTCGCCACGGGATTCACCATGATCGGCCTGGAAATCATGCTGCTGCTGGGATTCCAGGCCATTTACGGCTACGTCTATTTGCAGCTCGCCATCTTGATCGCGGCTTTTATGGCCGGCATGGCCGCGGGCAGCGGCTGGGCGCTCCACCGGAGGTCAGCTTCGGGCGAAAGCCAGAGCCTTAGGTTGCAGGCTCTGATCCTCACCCTGGTTCAAGCGGTCGTGGCCATCTCTCCTCTTCTCTTGTATGCCTTGTTCGTGTGGATGGCGCAAACAAAGACGGCGCAGGGAGCTCGAGTGGTGAGCGAAGTTGTCTTTCCCGCCCTGGCCCTGCTCTGCGGCCTGCTGGGCGGCTATCAATTCCCCGTCGCCAGCCGCGTTTTCTTTTTCAGCTCGAAGCAGCAATCGTCGGGATACGGAACGCTTTACGCCCTGGACCTGCTGGGCGCCTGCGCGGGCGCAGTGCTTCTGAGTGTCTATTGGATTCCGGTCTTCGGGTTCCTGAGGACCGCGTGGCTTATTGCGGTGGTGAACCTGGCGGCAATCCTCCTTGCGGTTGTGTCGGCCGTTGCGGGAAAGGCTCATCCAGATTCAGGGGCTTGACCAGGCGATGCTCCCCAAACACCCACGCCGTAAAGAGGAAGAGGTCCGCGGATTCGTCTTGCCAGCATCGGGAAGGCAGCCCGGCCTTGAGGCACACTTCGTTGAGGAAAGTGGTTCGGTCCCATCGCTGTTCGACGGCGACCTGCGGCAGCAGGACCCCTTCGGACTCGCCCTGCCTCACTACCAATCCGTGGTGTCCAACGCGAATCTGCTTCCAGTCCGTGACTTTGTGGAAGGGCGAGAGCACGGAAATTTCATACTCCAGGCGATTCAGCTCCCCTGCGCCAACCGGGCGAAAGCGCGAGTCGCGGAGAGCGGCGAGCACGGCGACGTCACGGACCATCAGGTAAAGCGGTTTGGAGGGTGACAGGTCGCCAATGCAACCTCGAAGCTCTCCATTTTCCGTTAGCGTCACGAAGGCGCCGCGCTCCGTCAGCAGAGCCTCCAGTGTGGGAGGCAACGGCTGGTAGAGATTGTGCTCCCGCACGGCCGTTTCCACGCTCTTTCGGGCGATGTCCATAAGCACGCCCTGCTCTTTCCCGTCCAACCGAAATTCTTTGCTGTGTGAGTCCGGTTGCGAGGAATCTTTCGTCAGGGCGACGGCCCCGTAGCCGACAACCCGGCTTTTGTCGCCGGTGATATCGCCGGAATTGGCGTAGGCGAGAATCGTGGCGTGATTGGCCCCGAGACGTTCAGCCGCGATCATCGCTGCGACGACGCCTCCGCCGCCGCACGCCTCCCAAACGCGGCGTCCGAAGTTCAGCGAGAGATTGAAGTAGTCCCAGGTTTCGATGCCCGCAAGCGTTTTGTGGTCGAGGACCTCGGCATCGTTATAGGGATGATAGTGTGAGAGGTCTGAACTGGCCACGATGAGAGTATCGAAGTCGCCGTTCGCGGAGGGATTCTCTTTCCTGATAAGCTCGGCCAGAGCGACGCCCAGCGCGCGAGAGCTTTCATAGCTTTGATCGCCCATCACAATCGGCACCAGCTTGAAATCGCCCAGCACCTGTTGCAGGAAAGGAAGCTCATCCTCCAAGGCGTGCTCCCAATGGCCCTCGATTTCGCCATGCCCACGGCCGGAGAACTTGATCAGCGGACTCATGGAAACCAATTTCGCCGCGAAGGCTTTGTCTACCGGCACTTCCCCCAACGGCGTGGAATAGGCGTCGCCGTCATAGACCGAAGAGAAGGCAAACGCCTCGTAGTGACTGGGAGCGATCACCACCACGCGCGCGAATTTGCGGCCGAGCAGCAACGCGTACGCGTGGGCTGCCACCCCGCCCGAGTAGGGATACCCGGCGTGCGGCGAGACGAGCGCTAGCAGAGGCTGCTGCATCTTCGAGGCCGATGCCTTAGCCAGGAAATCGTTGATCATTTTCCTTAGCTGCGTGGGATCAGCGGGATAGAAACCGCCGGCGACCCCGGCCGGCCGGACCTTCCGCGCCTTCTGGGGAAGAGCGAGGCCGGCCCCAAAACTGGTCAAGAACAGACTGAGAATCAAAACGCGTCCGATCGAGCTCCGCCAAGGATTCATGCTTTGCCTCGCAAGGCTACGCCCAAACACCCGGGATAATCTGCTGGCAGTAACCGCACCTGCCCTTTTTCATGTGCGTTTGCTTGATGATGTACCCCAATCGTTCAATGATGACGCGGCGGCAGCGGGGACAGTAAGTGCTCTCTGCGGGATGGCCGGGGACGTTGCCGATGTAAACGTAGTGCAGCCCCTCCGCGTCGGCGATGCCCTTGGCCCGTTCCAGCGATTCGATGGGCGTGGGCGGCAGATTGGTCAGCAGGTATTCCGGATGGAAGCGCGTGAAGTGCACCGGAACGTCGGGCCCGAGGTTCGATTTGATCCACTTTGCAAGCGCCCGGAACTCCTGGTCGCCATCATTCAGGGTAGGAATCACCAGGTAAACAATTTCGGTCCACGTTCCCTGCTTGCGAATGGTTACCAGCGTTTCCAGCACCGGCTTCAGCTCGCCGTTCACCACTTCCTTGTAAAACTTTTCCGAGAAGGCCTTCAGGTCCACTTTGATGGCGTCAACGACTTTGCACCATTCCTTGAGAGGCCCCTGCTGGATGTAGCCTCCCGTGATGACGACGTTTCGAACTCCCATGGCGCGCCCAGCCTCTGCGCCGTCCTTCACGTACTCGTAGAAAACCACCGGCTCGGAGTAAGTGTAAGCAATGGAGACGCAGTCGTATTGCCTCGCCAGAGCGGCCAAGTCGCGCGGCGGCAGGTAATTGCTCGGCACCTGTTCCGGCCGCACCTGGGAAATCTCCCAGTTCTGGCACATCTTGCAGTTCACGTTGCAACCCGCCGTGGCGACAGAAAACGCCATCGTCCCGGGACGGAAGTGAAACAGCGGCTTCTTTTCGATGGGGTCCACGTGCGCGGTACAAACCCGCGAGTGAACCAGAGTGTAGTACGTGCCGCCGCGATTCTCGCGCGCCCCGCAGTAACCGCGCTCCCGGTCGTCAATCACGCATTCGCGCGGGCAGAGCTTGCACTTGATCTTCTTAAAAGGAAGCTTCTCGAAGAACTTGGCTTCGACGATAAAGCGCGAATCCCTTTCGGCCGCCGGCGGGAGAGCAGGAAACCCGGCGCCCCGTCCAGCAGGCGGAAGAACGCAGGCCGCCACGCACGGAAGCGCCGCCGCTTCCAAGAATTTCCTCCGGCTGAACGGTGAACCTGCCAGGCCGCCCGCCAGAACATCGGACTTCAGAGCGGACAGCCCCGCCGAAGCGGTTCGCGGAAGTGAGTCACAGCAGGCATTCCTGCCGTCTTCATATTGAGCCCAATCTCTCCGCATGGTAATCCCCAGGTGCTTAAACCTCGACCCGTTCGATGAGGCTCGGATCATTGGTGCCCAGCCGGTGTCGGGCGTCGGCGGCCGTCGCGATGTAGCTCGGCTTTCTATCCATTGCCTCAAGGGACTTCATGCCTCGCCGGGCCCTTTCCGCTTCAATCAACTGCCAGCCGGTGTGATCCATAGCCACCGGGTCTTGGGCGACCAGCAGCCCGTTGAATGGCCAGGACCACTGCGGCATGTACGAGGGCCCGCCTTCGTATTGCGCCGTGATAGCATCACAAATGGTAAGCCGAATCTTCTGCCGGATCGGCGGCAGCATGTTCACATCGGCGATGTAGGGATCGCCGACGCTGAGGTGGTACTTGTTGGGATTATGGATAGCGCCAAAGACGTTTTTGAGCGCGAGCGTTACGCCGGTGATTCCGTGGTCCTTGAGCACCGGAAGGTTGATGACGGCGTCGCAGGTCCGCGTGAGGGTCTTCGAGACAAGGCTTCCGGCGCTGCCGTAAATCGAAAGCTGCTCCTCGTAGCCTGCGCTGTCGTTGCCGATATAACGGATTCCCCGCTGCTTGGATCCCAACCGAAAGCCGGCGCTTTCGAGGTCCGAGTTCAGCCGGTCCCAGATAACAATGTCCTTAATTCCGGCTTGCTGGAGCCGGTCCGAAATGAGTTCCACCAATTGCACGCTGGTGGACGCGCCGCGCCCCGCCAGGCAATTGACCTTGAGGCCCACCACTTCCCCCGGCCGCACCAGCCTGGTCCAGGCTTCTAGAGGCGAGTCGCAACCGCAGAACGATTGCAGGGCCCGGTCGAGCAGTTTCACAAGGCGGCTGGAGTCCACTCTCGACCCTGATCCCCGCAAGCCCGCATCTCGAGCGATCACCACCCTGGATTTTCCCTGAGTTTTAACGTTCAGAGGAACCGGGACTGGCACGCCAGCCGAAAGACGCCGCCCTCCCAGTGTGGCTGTGGCCGCAGCTAAGGTTCGCAGGAAGCCCCGGCGATTAGGGGCGTGAGCGATGCGGTCAACGAATTCTTTGTGGCGTGGCATGGTCCGACGGCGGGATGTCGGCTCCGACCAGGAATACCATCGCCGCGATGCATTCCCTAATGCTATCTACTTACCACCAGGAGGCGCGAAACGCAATGCAAAACACAGGCACACCAAGTGTTGGGCCTGATTCTCACCGCCTGCCAGCGCAGCCTCTTGCGGGCCGATCTTGCGGTTGACAATCTTGCGGCACAAGGGCGCCCGCAGGGGAAGAACCTCTCCCTCGAGACTCGCGTCCAGACAGCTTTGGCCATCGTGGAGACGCGCTGGTTCAAATCCGCCTTACGCCTCCAGTACCACTGATGGACCACGAAAGCGACCGTCAGAATCGTCGGGACGCGCTAGTCAAGCTGATGCGCCTGGGAGCGCTCGGCGCCAACGGCGCCGGGCTCGGCGTCTGGCTCAATGCGCGAAGCAAGCGCCTCGAAAAGTGCCGCTTGCTCACCTTTCAGCGCCGCGGAGCCTTCACCTCGACGGCAACGGGGTTGGCGCTGCTTCCAGTGCTCCGTGCTTCCACAAGTTTCTCGGCCGGGACCACCTTTACCGCAGTCCCGCTTGCGCAAGCATTTTGAGGAACTGGCCGTGCGTCCGCATATCAAGCGCTTCGGCGACGAGCTTTCCTGATCGGTCATAGACAAAGCTGGCGGGAATGCTCTCGAACGCAAACAGGCCGCTCACCTCGCGCCGTGGCAGGAAAGAGCAGGGTTCGTTCGGCCATGACCTCGCTTCGTTCGGGCTTCGTTGGCGGTTCGTTTGGGGTTCGTTAATCCGGCCCGGCCCTTTGTTTCCATCAACATCGCCGCTTTGCTTTTGCAGATCTCGCCTCCCCTCCAAGCGCCTGGAATTGGGCAATCCGCGCTCTGTGATCGCCACAGCTTTGGCAGAGTGGACGTGAGCGCAACAGTCCCGAAGGCTCCCGCCGCGCCCGCGGGACAGGCCCCTAACGACGGAGTAGAAGGAATTGGGGTTCATATGTTGCTAGCCTAACACACTAGACCTATCTTGTCAAGCCTCGGGCGCCTCTCTGCTCGCGCGGCCGCAAGTCCTTCCCGGCTCCTCAATCCCCATCGCCATGACCCTCACGAATCACCGTATGTCGCGGCTTAGGCATGGGCGCGTTGCCCTTACGGTCGCGCCACAGGATGGCGTTGAGCTCGTGGGCGTTGGCGGCGTCGGCGGGGCTGAAGTCGATGCGCAGAGACGCTGGAGCGCCTGGATTGCCCGGAGGATTCGTGGGATTGAGAAGCCCGTTTTCGAGATTCCTCTTGTCGGCGCTGAAAGGCGGCTGATCGCCCGGGCCGGAAAATGGCGCAGCCATCACCGGCGCGCGCGCGTCATTATTGTTCATGGGCGGCAGGCCCAGCAGTTCTTCCATGGTGTGGATCATGTTGACCGTCGTATAGAAATTATGGTCCACAAAAGGATGGTCGGGCGAACCGGGAGAATACTTGCTGATGACGAGCGCGGTCGAGCGGTGAGCGTCCACGTGATCGGCGCCGTCCTGCGCATCGTCCTCGAGGATCAAGATGGCCGTATCGTCCCAGTACGGGCTGTGGGAGACCGCTTCCACCACGCGTCCCACGGCCAGGTCGTTGTCTGCAACCGAGGCCGACGGCGTGGGCATGCCCGGCGCGGTTCCAGCGGTGTGGTCGTTGGGCAGACGCAAAATCACGAACTGCGGCAGTTCCGTTCCGCTCCCCTTCTCGCGCGCCTTCACGTAGCCGAGGAACTCATTCAGAAATTCGTCCACGCGCAACTGGTCGGGATAATCGAGGCGAAAATCCGCGAAGCGGGAATCGTAGTGCCCCTCCAGCTCCGGCTTGGTGGCCTGGTCGCGTGCGATCATGGGGACGGGCCAAGGCCAGGGGCTGCGAGAGCCGTGCGGCTGGCCGACGTTGGGCGGTAACGTCTCGCCTTTGCGGACGAACGCCTTCGGGCACGATTCGCCGGCGGGCAGCGGCGAGCCGAGCTGGGGCGAGGTGTTTTTCGGAGTTTGGTCGCACCAGTGCGTGGCCACGAACTCGCCGTAATTGCGGTATGTCAGTTGGTGCCGCGCCACGTTGGCCCAGATGTATCCGGTGCCGGGCTCGTCCACGTCCGGCACGCCCTGCTCGAGTGGGAAGCCGTGCATCACTTCGCCCTCGTAGTCGTAGGTGCGCTCGTCGCCGCGATAGGCGATCTGCCAGGTCTTTTCGTTGTAGTCGCTGGTGATGGCCGCCGTGGACCACACGTGGCCGTCGCCGGAGACTTCCCCGCTGCAATAGAAATTGTCCAAGATACCGAACTGGCGCGCCAGCGCGTGCTGGTTGGGCGTGATTCGCTCGCCGTACATCACCAGCGCCGGGTCGCCGTTCGCCTCCGCGATGTCTCCGAAGATCTGATCGTAGGTGCGGTTTTCTTTGATGATATAAATAATATGATGAACGGGATTGGAGCCGCGGGCAAAGCGGATTTCGCCCGGCGAGCCGGCCATCAGATTGCTTTCTTCCACCTCGCGCGTCAGCGCCGGCAGGTTCGATTCCGCATCCTGGATGCTTAATCGCGCCACCGAACCGTGCAACAGCGTGGCGATGTAGGGATGACGCCGGCCGTTCCCGCCGGGGCCTTCGACGAGCGCGGAATTCGGCCCGGTACCTTCCCCCTTCCCAGTGATGATGAACAGGTCGCCGCCCTGGGCCGCCAGGGCCGTGGGATACCAGTCGGTGGGGATGAATCCCATCGCCCGGGCGGGAGAATCCGCCGTGCCCAGCGGCGCCGAAGTGTCGAACACGGCGACGGCATTGGCAGACGCATCGGCCACAAAGAGGCGCTCCCCGTCCCCGCTCAAAGCCAGCGCCATGGGAGAGCTGCCTCCATACTTTTGGCCTGGCAATTCCGTGGATAGCACCCCCTCGACTTGGCCCGTCGCGGTGTTCACGACGGCCACGCGGTCGCTGTTGGTCAGCGTGACGTAGAGGACCTTTTCGTCCCGGCTGAGGAGCATCGCCGTGGGGTGCGATCCGGCGGCGATGGGGGACTTGGGGCTGTCGAGCGAAATGCGGCGTGTAACGCGGCCCCTCGCCAGGTTCAGTTCGGCAATTGCTGAAGCGTTCCACAGGCTGCAATAGCCCTTCTTCCCGTCACGCGTCGCGACAACGCCGAATGGATAAGCCGCCGGGACGACCGGCGAATCGCTGAGCGGAAAGCGGTGCAGAATGCGGCCGTTTTCGGTGTCCATCAGGATAGCATCGTCCGCCAGGTTTTCCGCCACCAGCAGTTTGGGCACTCCGCCGCCAACGACGGCGATTCCGGCGGGAAATGGCAGAGCCGTTCCGTGCGGCAGGGCGTCCGACGCCTTGGAGGGTTCCTTCCCGCGGCCGAGCGGGGCCAGCGGAATCTTCAGAAACGATTCGGGGGAAACCTTGCCATTCTTGAAATTGTAAACAGCGATGCCGTTTCCCGTATCGCCGGGCCTGGCGCCGGTGGGATCGCTCATCGAGCTCATCGAGGCGTAAAGTTTCGAGCCGTCGACGCTAAACGCCAGCCCAAGGAAGTAAGTCTGCCGCGCACGATGTCCAAGTCGTGGGTCAGGAAAGTCGGTGACCGTGTTGGTCGCGAGGTCGAGCACCGCGATAGATTGCCGTCTTTCCGATTCTGCCGTTCCATAACCGTTGTTGAGAATGGCGAGGTATTTTCCATCCGGGCTGACAGCCGCGGCGGTGGGAAAACTGTTCGTTCCGTGCGCGCGCCCCGGGACCGGAAGCATCAGAATTTTGCTGGTTGGGAGCTGTACCGTCTTGCGGGGCTCTTGGGCCTCCTGATTGGCCGAGCCAAAAGCAAATATGAAAGCGAAAACTGCGAAGAAGAATGCTCCGAGTTGGCGGATCTTCATCCGGAAGTACCCTCCTAACCTTGACTGCAATGCCTTGCAGCCATGCCCCGACCCTGAAAGAGCCGCGTGGACCTGCGATTTATATCACAGTTCCTGGGACCTCGGATTTGGTGAGCGAGGGATTGCCTGAAAAAGTGTCGTGGCCCTGACTATTTGCACAAACGCGCTCAATGCCCCAGTGTCAACTTATGTTATATCACACACCGGAACAGACGCTTAGGATCTGACAAAGCCTTCGGTATCCTCAAAAAAACGGCTGGTATCCAAAACCTTACTCGCAAACTTGTGTGGCTTGTCCTTTAGCGCCAGGCCGTACTCCAGGCCCTTTTCAAAAGCGGAAGTGTTGAGCGCCTCCGTGCCCTTGGGCACCGAATCGGCGACGGATTTGCGCGCCGCCTCGGGCGAGACAAGCCCCGTCTGCCCGGTCACAAATCCCACCATGACCATGTTGAGCACCAGCTTGCGCCCCAGTTCTTCGGCGAAGCGTGTGGCGGGGATGCCGCGCGGCGTGATATCCGAACGCAGCGGTTCGAGCTCGATCAAGTCCTCTTCGTAAAGCAGCAGGCCACCCGGCCTTAAGTCCGGAACAAAGCGCGTGTACGCTTCCTGCGACATCGCCACCAGCAGGTGCGGATGCGTGAGATAGGGATTCAGCACCGGTTCGGGCGAGACGATCAGTTGGACGCTGCAGGCGCTGCCGCGGGCTTCCGGGCCGAAGCTCTGGGTGAGCGTCACGTGCTTGGTGTCGTAAATCGTCGCGGCGCGGCCAAGCACCATGCCCGCCAGAATCACGCCCTGCCCGCCGAACCCGGCAATCTGGATTTCCACGCTCTCCATCAGGCACCTCCCCAGCCGCTGTAGCTTTCCTTGAGCACTTCGCGGTATCGCTGGTCCATCGCGTCCTGGAGAGTAGGCCGCTCGATGTCCACGAATTTCCCCACCGTGATCTCGCCCTTCAGATCCAATTTCAGGTCACGCGTGCTCGCGCCGTTCTTGATCACGCTGTGCTGTTTGTAGTAGCGCATCGTATCCAGCCCGTCCCCCAGCTTGTTGCGGCGCTGGTAGAGCGTTGGACATGGAGCCAGGATTTCGATGAACGCAAATCCCTTCTTCTTGAAGGCTTCCACCATCGAGTGCGCGATGTGGCGAACGTGATAGGCCGTCCAGCGCGCCACGTAAACCGCGCCCGAAGACTCCGCCAGGAAAGGAAGATTGAACGGCGCCTCGAAGCAGCCGTAGGGCGAGGTGGTGGCCGTCGCGCCCAGAGGCGTGGTGGGAGCCACCTGGCCCCCCGTCATCCCGTAGATGAAATTGTTGACGCCAATCACCTTGAGGTCCAGGTTGCGCCGCGCGGCGTGAATCAGGTGATTGCCGCCGATGGCGAACAGGTCGCCGTCGCCGCTGTACACCACCACGGTCATCTCCGGATTGGCCAGCTTGAGCCCGGTGGCGAAGGGAATGGCACGGCCGTGCGTGGTGTGGAACGAGGCCAGATTCACGTAGCCGGCCACGCGCCCCGTGCAGCCGATGCCGCTGACGATGCTCAGCTTGCTCAGGTCGGTCTTGGAATCGATCAGGGCGCGGCTGAAGCAGTTCACCGTGGTGCCGATGCCGCATCCGGGACACCACATGTGCGGCATGCGGTCGGTGCGGACGAGAGCTTCCACCGGATTGGCTGCTTCGTCGATCTGGCAGTAAGGCGTGCTCACTGTGCTCATCGCGCCACCTCCTGAATGGCCTTGAGAATGTCCTCCGGGTTGTGGACGGTGCCGCCGGCGTGGCTCACCTGGGCAACGCGGCAGCGACCGGCGAAGGCGCGCTCGACC
>OFHG01000340.1_pt1 | contig 19466 bp, 13 predicted proteins | sample 1521931 | NCBI WGS metagenome assembly OFHG01 (sample SAMEA2468438, study PRJEB22500) | soil metagenome | biome: Glassland; feature: Farmland; material: Clay | place: Australia | collected 2013-01-31 | depth 0.55 m
AAGCAGCAGAAGGCTTTGCACAAAAAGCAGGTGTTCCGCTAAAAGAATTCACGCTTGAGGATAAAGGAGATGGCAAAGGCCGATACATAAAGGCTATATGCCAAGTTAAAGGGCGTGCGGTAGCTGATATCATCGCTGAAGCCATGCCGGGCATCCTGCGCAAACTGCCAAGTCCGAAACAGATGAAGTGGGGCGACGGCGAACACCGCAACGACGCCTTTATTCGTCCAGTACGATGGATTGTGGCAAGGCTCGGCAGTGACATAATTCCGTTCACGTTTGCCGGAGTCGAATCTGGAAAGATTTCACAAGGCCATCGCATTCACGGAAGCAGTGGTGAGCTGGATATCAATGATCCATTCAAATGGCTTGATGACCAACATGTAATTGCAGATAGGGATGTGCGTAAGGCATTGATTGCAGATCGGCTTCAAGAAATTGCTAACAAAGAAGGTATTGCGCTATTTGTAGACGAGGAACTTATCGAAGAGGTCTCCGATCTGACCGAGTGGCCAGTGCCGATATTGTGCGAGTTCGACAAGGATTTCCTGCGCCTGCCGGAAGAGATCGTGCGCATCACACTGAAGAATCACCAGCGCTGCTTCATCACGCGCAACGCCGACGGCAGCCCATCCAATAAATTCTTCGCCGTCGCCAACATCGAATCGAAGGATCCGGCGCAGGTCGCCCAGGGTAATGCCCGTGTCGTCAACGCGCGCCTGTCCGACGCCGCCTTCTACTTCGATCGCGATCCGAAGGAGAGCCTCGATGATCGCGTCGAGCGCCTGAACGACATCGTGTTCCAGGACGGGCTCGGCACCGTCGGCGACCAGGTGGCAAGGCTGCGCGGCTTCGTGCTCGATACGGCCGGCGCCATCGGTGTCGATGCGAACACGGCACAGCGTGCCGCCTACCTTTGCAAATCGGATCTGACGACCGGCCTCGTCTACGAGTTCCCCGAGCTGCAGGGCTATATGGGCGGCGTGTATGCGCGCATGCAGGGCGAGCCGGAAGAAGTGGCTGTGGCCATCGCGGAGCATTACCGGCCGGTGGGCGCCGGCGACAACCCTCCCTCTACACGAGTGGGAGGACTTATCGCCATTGCCGAGCGCGCCGACAAGCTCTTGGGCTATTTCCACCTCGGCAAGGTACCGACCGCCAGCGCCGATCCCTACGGCCTGCGCCGTGCCGCCATCGGCCTGATCTCCCTGCTCGAACTGGGCATCGATCTGACCCTCTCCGAGGTTATCGACCGGGCCGCCCGGCAATGGAACGAGCAGCGCGCCACCATCGCCATCTCGGGCGAGACCAAGCAAGCCGTCGCCAACTTCGTCGAGGAGCGTCTGCTTCATATGGCGGGGCAACTTGGTGTCAGCAATCGCAATGCGTTGGACGCTGCCCTCTCGGCAGCCGAAGAGCGGCCGCTGGTCCGCCAGATCGAGATCGCAAAGCTCCTCTCGGGCTTCGCTAGTTCCGAGACCGGGCAGGCGGTAGCCGCCGCCAACAAGCGCATCGCCAACATCCTGAAGAAGACCGAAGTCACCACGACAAAGGTCGAGAGCAAGCTGTTTACCGAAGATGCGGAGAAGGCGCTCTTTGCCGCGCTTGAGAAAGCAGAGGCCGACTTCCCGGACGCACCGAAGGAACAACTTAAAGTGCTGGCCGGGCTGCGCGATCCGGTGGACCGCTTCTTCGACGATGTCATGGTGATGTGCGATGATGCCGCGGTGCGAAACAACCGACTGTCCCTGCTCTCCCGCCTGCGCGGGTTGTTCCTCAATCTTGCGGATATTTCACGGCTTTGATCCAGCTGCCGGATCCCCGCACGCTGACCGGGCTGGCCGCGGCGTGGCTGTTGCTCGGCGGGGCCGCCGCCTGGGCGTGGCGCGAGAAGCTGGATCTCAGCCGGCGCATGCTGGTGGCCAGCCTGCGCGGGCCGCTGCAATTGCTGCTGCTGGCCTTCGTGCTGCACTGGATCTTCGACATCCGCTCGCACTGGCTGCAGGCGGGGCTGCTGCTTTGCTTCTGTGTCATCGCCGCGCGCACCTCCGCCTCGCATCACCCCGAACCGAAACTGGCCTGGCCGGCCGCCAGCCTCGGGCTTGCCGCGGCCTGCGCCGTGAGCCTGCCCTGGCTGGCATTTTCCGGCGCCATCCATGCCGACACACGCTCGCTGATCCCGCTCGGGAGCATGCTGGTGGCCAACGGCATGAACACCATTTCGCTGATGTTCAACCGCATGGACGGCGAGGGCGGTGCCATGCTCGGCCTGCGCCAGGCCATGATCCCGCCGGTGGACACGCTGCGCATCGTGGGCCTGGTGCATATGCCCGGCATCTTCGTCGGCATGGTGCTCGCCGGCGCCGCGCCGATCGCGGCGGCGAGCGCCCAGCTGGTCGTGCTCTACATGATCGTGGCCTCCAGCTTCACCGCCTGCATGGTGAGTTTTATGATGCTGGGCCGCATGCAGCAGGCCAGGGCTTGAGGAGGAAGACGGCATGCGCCTGAAACGCATCGAACTGGCCGGCTTCAAGTCCTTCGTCGACCCGACGAAGATCGAGATCGGCGAGGGCATCACCTCCATCGTCGGCCCGAACGGCTCCGGCAAGTCGAACATCGTCGACGCCCTGCGCTGGGTGCTCGGCGAGCATTCGGCCAAGCAGCTGCGCGGCGGCGTCATGGACGATCTGATCTTCCAGGGCTCCGATTCGCGCTCGCCGGTGGCCATGTGCGACGTCGAGCTGACCTTCGCCGTGCAGCCGGGGCAGCTGCCCCCGCCCTACCACGAGATGGACGAGATCCGCATCCGCCGGCGCATGCACCGCGAATCGGGATCCGATGCCTTCATCAACGGCAAGATGGTGCGCCTGAAGGACATCGTCGACCTGTTCCTCGACACCGGCATCTCCACGCGCGCCTACGCCATCATCGAACAGGGCGCCATCGCGCGCATGATCACGGCCAAGGCCGAGGAGCGGCGCGAGCTGCTCGAGGAGGCAGCCGGCGTCGTCAAATACCGCCATCGCCGCCGCGAGGCCGAGCGCAAGATGCAGGACACGCGGCAGAACCTGGAGCGCGTCACCGACCTGCTGGAGGAGGTGGCCACCCAGTGCCGCAGCCTCAAGCAGCAGGCCTCGCGCGCCGAGCGCTTCAAGAAGATGCAGGACGAGTTCAAGGATCTGCAGGCGCTGAGCTTCGGCTTCCGCTACCAGCAGGCGAAGGCGCAGCTGGCCGGCCGGCGCCGGGAGCTGGACGAGGCCAAGACCGCTGAGGCGGAGCTCGCCAGCCGGCATGCGCAGCTCGAGCGCACCCTGGCCGATGCGCGCCAGTCCTCGATCCGCCATGAGGAGCAGGTGCAGGGCCTGCAGGACAGACTGCGCCAGGCCGAGCAGGAGCGCGCGCGCTGGCAGCAGGAGACGGAGCGTCTGGCCGGCGAGCGCCGGTTGCTGGCTGAGCGCAAGGCCACGCTGGCGCAGCGCATCGCCGAGGCCGGCGAGCGCCTGGCGCAGCTCACCCGGGAAGAGACGGAGCTCGCCGGGAAGCTCGCCGAGCAGAACGACGAGGCGCTGAAAGCGAGGCTTGCCGAGGCGCAACAGGCGCTGGAGGCCACACGTAGCCATTACGCCGAACAGAGCCGGGGACGCGACGAACTGCTGTCCGCCTATGAGCGCATCCGCCATGCCTTCGAGGATGCCGGCCGCCGCAAGGAGCAGATCCGCACCTCCCTGACCCGTCTGCAGGAGCGCCAGCAACGCCTGGGCGAACAGATGGGGCGTACCGAGGACGAGCGGCGCCAGGCCGATGCCGCCCATGCCGAGGCCAAGGGCGCCATCGATGCCCTGACCCATCGCCTGCAACAGACCGAGCAAGAGCTCGCCGGGGCCCAACAGGCGCTGGACGCGAGCCGGGAAGAACGCGAGGCGGCATCCAAGGCCCTGAACGAGAGCGAATCGCGCGTGCGCGAGCTGTCCGGCCGTAGCCAGGAGTTGCGCGCGCAGCTGTCCGGTCAGGACGTGCCGGCCGCACTGCGCGGACTGATCCGCGAGCGGGGCGGGCTTTGGGTCGACGAACAGCTGCAGGTGCCGGAAGGCCTGGAGTCGGCGGTGGCAGCCGCCTTGCGCGGCCGGGCCGCAGACGCGCGCATGCCACCCGATGCCGGCCCTGATGCCTGGCGTGAGGCCATGGCCCAGGCAGCCGATGCACCCATCGCCCTGTATGCCGAGCAGGCCGGCGCGCCGACTGCCGTTTCCGAAAGCCTGGCCGCGGTGCTGCAACTGGATGCCGGACATCCGCTGTACCGCATGTTCTCCGCCGTGGCGCTGGTCGACGACATCATGCATGCCCCGGGGGGGCAATGCGCGGTCAGCCGCGACGGCTGGCGCCGGGAGGCCGACGGCTGGCTCGTGCCTCCGGCCGGCAACCAGACGGCCAGGCGCCTGGCACTGAAGCGCCAGCTGCGCGAGGCCGAGGCCCGGCTGCAGGACGAGACGATGGGGCTGGAGCAGGCGAGAGCCCGCTTCGAGGCCGCCGAACAGGCGTTGACGGCACAGCAGATCGCCTGGCAGCAGCGGCATCTGGAGACCACCGAGGCCCAGAGCGCCCTGCACAACGGGCAGGCGGCCGAGCAGCGCCTGCGGGCCGGGGCCGAGACCCTGCGCGAGCGCCTGGACCGTCTGCGCCACGAACGACAGGAACTGGACGAGGAGCTGGCGCAATGGCAGGGCCAGCTCGACGGCCAGGCGATGCTGGACCGCAGTGAACTCGATGGCGCACGCGAGGCACTGGATCGCCAGAGCGAATCGATGAAGCAGGCCGAACAGGCGATGAGCCAGGCCCGCGAGGGCGTTGCCGCGGCTGAACAGGCCGTGGCGCTGTTCAACCAGTCCCAGCAAAGCCTGCTGCGCGAGCGCGAGCGGCTACAGGACGAGCAGGCGCGACTGCGCCGGCAGAGCGAGGAGGACGGGCAGCGCATGGTGCGCACCGAGGCGGAGCTGGCGCAGAGCGAAAGCCATGCGGAGCTCGACCGGCAGCTGGCGCAGGCGGCGGCCGATGTCGACCGCATGCATGCCGAGCTCAGCGAGCTGCGCCAACAGGGGCATGCGCTGCAACAGGGAGCGCATGAGCAGGAGCAGGCCGAGCGCAGGGCTCGGCAACAGTGGCAGGATGGGACATCCCGGCGCCAGGAGGTGGCGGTGCGCATCGCCGCCGATGAGGCACGCCTGCAGGATCTCTCCGAGGAGATCGGCCAGCGCTGCCATCTGTCGGCCGAGGCACTGACCGCACGCATCCAGGGCATGGACGAAGCCCCCGACCCGGACGCCGTGCTCAGCCAGGCGCGCGACATGGAGGAGCGCCTGGAGCGCTTCGGTCCGGTCAACCTGCTGGCCATCGAGGAATACGAGCAGGCCGCCGAGCGCGAACGCTTCCTGTCCGAGCAGGGCAAGGACCTGGAGGCGAGCCTGGAGACGCTGGGCGAGACCATCTCCCGCATCGACCGCACCACCCGCCAGCGCTTCCGCGAGGTGTTCGAGCAGACCAATGTCCTGTTCCAGCAGACCTTCCCACGCCTGTTCGGCGGCGGCCGCGCCGAGCTGCGCCTGGACTCCGACGATGTGCTGACCGCCGGCGTCGAGGTCATCGCCCAGCCGCCGGGCAAGCGCCTGCAGGACGTCAGCCTGCTCTCCGGCGGCGAGAAGGCGCTGACGGCGGTGGCGCTGGTGTTCTCGATCTTCCGCATCAAGCCGGCGCCGTTCTGCATCCTCGACGAGGTGGACGCGCCGATGGACGACGCCAATGTCGGCCGCTTCGGCGAGATGGTGCGCGAATTGACCGAGCATGTGCAGTTTCTGGCCATCACCCACAACAAGATCACCATGCAGCTGGCCGATCGCCTGATCGGCGTGTCCATGCCCGAGCCCGGCGTATCGCGCATCGTCGGCGTCGACATGGACGCGCGAGACAATCCTGTCTGATATTTGCCTGCCCCCGCCCCGGCCTCTATGATGCCGGCCAACGCGCGGTTAGAGCAGCTGATAGAGCGCACCCTCCGAAGACAACGGTCATACTCAGCTTTACGGCAATATGACCACGTAGTTGGAATCCGCTTTTGAAAACAATATATTGCGCCTGCTCACGTGAAATGCACCCTTAGCTCAGCTGGATAGAGCGTTGCCCTCCGAAGGCAAAGGCCAGTGGTTCGAATCCACTAGGGTGCGCCACCTTTCCCCTTATCTCCATAAACGGTCAGAGACGTTCAGGCATAGCCGGCTCGGATCGTGTCTCAGCATTTAGCAGGATGGCCTCGCTGTCGTCGATTAGGCCAAGTCCTGTTCGGTCGGGCGAGCCCGGCACTTTTTACGGCTGGGCGAAGTGGCCGAGCCGCTGCGACAGCTCCTGGCCTGCCTGCTGCAGCAGCGCCACCCAGGCATCCCGGCGGCGCTCGCGCGGGGCCGAGATCGACAGGCCGGCCACTGCCACGCCGCCGGCATCGCGCACCAGCACGCCGATGCAGCCGACGCCGATCTCCGCTTCCTCGTCGTCGAAGGCATAGCCCTGGGCCCTGGCCTGCCGGGCCGCCTCGCACAGCCACTCGGCATCGGTGATGGTGTTGGCCGTATAGGCCGGAAGGCCGGTGCGCCGGGCGTAATCGACGCAGGACTGGGCCGTGCCCTCGCCGAGCATCAGCTTGCCCACCGCCGTCACATGCAGGGGCGCGCGGCTGCCGATGACCTGCTCCACCCGCATCAGCCGGTTCGAGATCTGGCGCTCCACATAGATGACCTCGTCCCCCTCGCGCAGGGTCAGGTTGACGGTCTCCCCGGTCTGGTCGCGCAGCCTGGCCATGATCGGCAGCGCCGCCTGGCGCAGGTCGACCTGCTCCCCGGCCCGGGTGGCATAGCGCATCAGGCCGCTGCCCAGCACATAGGCGCCGGCACCGTCGCGTGCCACCCAGCCGTGGCTCTGCAAGGAAGCCAGGATGCGGAAGGCCGTGGAGCTGTGCAGCCCGGTCTCGGCGGCCAGGGTCTTCAGGCCGGCATGGCCGTGGCGCGCCAGCGCGTCCAGCAGGGATGCCGTGCGGTCGATGACCTGGATGCCCGAATCGTTGCCCATCGCCCCATGCTATGCATTTCGCATTGTGAAATCAATTCTGCATTGCGTAATGAGGAGCGAATTGGTAGGGTATGGCCCATGTTGTGATTCTGAGGAGCACCATCATGAGCGCACCCGCATTCTGTCAGGGCATCCAGCATTACGGCGACAAGTGGCCGGATTTCGATACGCAGGCGGCCTCGGCGGTGATCGTCGAGGGCCAGGCCGCCATCGCCGATGCGATCGATGCGAAGGCCGCCTACCAGACGCTGCTGGCAGCGGACGCGCTGCGCTACCTGACGCTGCAGGTGACGGGCTCCAAGGGCTCGGGGCATCCCGGCGGCTTCGCCTCCAGCGCCGAGGCGCATGCGGCGCTGATGATGCTGGGGCACACCAACATCGTCACCGAGGTCGGCCACCATGCGCCGGGCTTCTATTCCTCGATGTTCCTCGATTCCTCGCTGGAGGAAATGGGCATCCGCAACATGGACGACATGATGGCGCGCTTCCGCGAACGCCACGGCCTGCTCGGCCACCTGTCCGGCGCCGTGCCGGGCCTGCTGGCGCCGGCCGGCCCGCTCGGCCAGGGCCAGCACTTCGCCATGGCCGGCGCCCTGCTGCATCCGGGCACGCTGTTCCCGGTGACCATCGGCGACGGCGGCATGGGCGAGCCCTATGTGCTGAACAGCATGATGCATTTCCACACCGCCTACCCGAATGTCACGAACTTCCTGCCGGTGCTGGTGTGGAACGGCTATTCGCAGGAGCACCACTCGATGGTGTCGCGCCTCGCGAACGACGAGATGACGGCCTACTGGCAGGGCCACGGCTTCGAAAAGGTCGTGCTCATCGACGCCAAGGACTTCGACGACAGCGGCCAGGAGCTGCCCTACGTCGACAGCACCCGCTTCTCGCACGCCCGCCGCCTGGCCTTCGCCCAGGCCGTGCTGCACGGCGTCGATGCCGCGGCGCGCGCAGCCCTCGGCGGCACGCTGACGGTGTTCATCATCAAGCAGTTGAAGGGTGCGGGCGTGCATGCGCTCGGCGCCAAGTCGCACAACCTGTACCCGCAGGACACCCTGGATGCGCCGCATATCATCGAGGGGCTCAAGCGCCGGGCGCTGCCGCCCGAGGCCTGGCAGATCGTGCGCGAGAACCTGTCGCGCGCCGGCGGCGGCCCGGCCGCCAAGACCGTCGTCACCGAGCGCGAGCTTTCCATCGTGCCGATGCCGAAGCTGGCCATGGAGGCCTTCAAGCCTGGCGACAAGGCCGTGCCCGCCACCGCCATGGGCGCGCTGGTGGCGCAGATGGGCAAGGCCGACCCGCGCTTCGTCGTCACCAACGCCGACGGCAACGAGGCCTCGGCGATGAAGAACATCAACGATGCGCTGAAGATCCGTCATCCCTCGCCCGATCCGCTGTACAACCAGGAGCCGAACGGCCAGGTCTACGAGCCCCTGAACGAGGATGCCTGCGCCGGCCTGGCCGCCGCCCTGGCCCTGTTCGGCTCGCGGGCTCTGTGGCTGTCCTACGAGTCCTTCGCCATCAACGGCTGGCCGATCGTGCAGACGGTGACCCAGGCCATGGCGGAGCTGCGCCGCAAGACCCCGTCCATCGTCTGCATGTTCACCGCCGGTGCCCTGGAGCAGGGTCGCAACGGCTGGACGCACCAGCGCCCGGAGATCGAGAACCACTTCGCCGCCATGATGCGCAACGGCAACGTGTTCCCGCTGTTCCCCTGCGATGCGAACACCATCCAGGCGGCCTACGCCTATGCCACGGACAGCGTCAACAAGGGCATGGTCATCATCGCCTCGAAGAGCCCGCTGCCAGTGTACATGGGCCTGGACGAGGCCAGGCAGGCGGTCGAGAAAGGTGCAGCGACGATCTATGAGAGCACCACCGCCGGCGACAAGGGCACCGTGGTGTTCGCCGTCACCGGCGACATGGTGCTGCTGCCGGTGTTCGCGGCCAAGGAAACGCTGGAGGCGGCAGGCTTCCGCGTGCGCATCGTCGCCATCGTCAACCCGCGCCTGCTGTACCGTCCCACCGACGTGGCCTGGGGCACCGTGTCCCAGCCGGACAACGCCTTCATGGACGACGACCATTTCAACGCCCTGTTCGACGGGGATGCGCTGATCGCCGTCAGCGGCGGTCCCTCCGCCTCGCTGGAGCCGGTACTGCTGCGCACCCGTGCGCCCCGGCGCGACACCTTCTGCTGGAAGCGCGGCGAAACCACGGCCTCGGCCGACGAGATCATGGCCTTCAACGGCATCACCGCCGAGGCCATGGCCGGGCGCGTGCAGGGCCTGCTGAAATAAGGCCATGGAGAAGCCCACGAAGATCATCGTCCTCGATGACGACCCCACCGGATCGCAGACGGTACACGGCTGCCTGCTGCTGACGCGCTGGGATGTGCCGACGCTGACCGAGGCGCTGCACGATGCCTCGCCGTTGTTCTTCGTGCTGACGAACACGCGCGGCATGTCGGCGGACAGGGCGGCGGCGGTAACGCGCGAGGTCTGCGCCAACGTGCGCTCGGCGCTGCAACAGATGGAAGCGGAGGGCCTGGCGATCAACCCGATCCTGGTCAGCCGCTCGGATTCGACGCTGCGCGGGCATTATCCGGTGGAGACCGACGTCATCGCCGAGGAGCTGGGGCCGTTCGACGCCCACTTCCTGGTGCCGGCCTTCTTCGAGGGCGGCCGCATCACGCGCGATGCCATCCATTACCTGATCGTCGACGGTAGCCCCGTACCGGTGCACGAGACCGAATTCGCGCGCGACTCGGTGTTCGGCTACCGCCACAGCCACCTGCCCGACTACGTGGCCGAGAAGACCGCCGGCCGCATCGCGGCCGAGCATGTCGAGCGCTTCAGCCTGGAAGACGTGCACGGCGATATCTCGGCGCGCCTGGCCGCGCTGCACGGCAATGCCTGCGCCGTCGTCGACGCCGAGGCCCAGCCGGATCTCGACCGCTTCGCCGCCCAGGTCCGCACCGCCGCCGCCACCGGCAAGCGCTTTCTGTTCCGAAGTGCGGCCAGCCTGCTGACCGCGCTGGCACGCCTCGGCCCGCAACCGGTGGCCCCCGAGGCCATGGCGCAGTACGTGCGCGACGGCAGGGCCGGCGCGGTCATCGTCGGCTCCCATGTGAAGAAGACGACGGCGCAGCTGCAGGCCCTGCTGCGCCAGCCCGGCGCCATCGGCATCGAGATCGATGTCGCGCGCATCGATACGGAGCGCGCCGTATTGCTGGCGGAAGCCCTGGAGAAGGCCAAGCAAGCCCATGCGCATGATCAGACGCCGGTGATCTACACCAGCCGCACGGAGAAGACCTTCGCCGACCAGGCCGGACGCCTAGCCTTCGGCGAGCGGGTATCGGCCTTCCTGATGGATGTGGTGCGGGCACTGCCTGCCTCGATCGGCTTCCTGATCAGCAAGGGCGGCATCACCTCCAACGACGTGCTGAGCGATGGCCTGGCTCTCGCCACCTCGCGCGTGCTCGGCCAGATATTGGCCGGTTGCTCCGTGGTGCGCTGCCCGGCCGATCACCCCCGCTATCCCGAACTGCCGGTGGTGATTTTCCCCGGCAACGTCGGCGACGACCGGGCCCTGGCCACCGTCTACGACCGCCTGCGCGGCACCGCTTCCGGATGAGCGGGGACGAGGCCGGCCTGGTTGCGCGGCTGCGCGCCCTGCTGCCCGCCGATTGCGTCCTGCACGCGACGGAGGATCTGCGTCCCTACGAATGCGACGGGCTCTCCGCCTACCGCCAACTGCCGTCGGTGGTCGTGCTGCCGCGCCGCGTCGCCGAGATACAGGCGGTGATGCGCCTGTGCCATGAACTCGGCGTGCCGGTGGTGGCCAGGGGCGCGGGAACCGGCCTGTCCGGCGGCGCCCTGCCACATCCCCAAGGGGTGCTGCTGAGCCTGGCGAAGCTCAATACCATCCTGGCGCTCGACCCTGTCGGCCGCACCGCCCGCGTACAGCCCGGGGTGCGCAACCTCGCCATCTCCGAGGCCGCCGCCGCCCATGGCCTGTACTACGCCCCCGACCCTTCATCGCAGATCGCCTGCACCATCGGCGGCAATGTGGCGGAAAACTCCGGCGGCGTGCACTGCCTGAAATACGGCCTGACGGTACACAACATCCTGGAGATCAAGCTGGTGACACCGGACGGGGAACTACTCGTCGTCGGCAGTCAGGCGCTGGACAGCCCGGGCTACGACCTGTTGGCGCTGATGACCGGCTCCGAGGGCATGCTCGGCGTCATCGTCGAGGTGACGGTGCGACTGCTGCCGGTGCCGGAGCGGGCGCAGGCCATGCTCGCCGCCTTCGACGACGTCGCCAGGGCCGGGGAGGCGGTCGGCGCCATCATTGCCGCCGGCATCATTCCCGCCGGACTGGAGATGATGGATATGCTCGCCATCCGCGCCGCGGAGGACTTCGCCCATGCCGGCTATCCGTACGAGGCGGCGGCCATCCTGCTGTGCGAGATCGACGGCATGGAGGCGGAGGTGGCCGAGCAGGTGGCAAGGGTGCAGGACATCCTGGCCGGCCTCGGCGCCACCGAACTGCACCTGGCCGAAGACGAGGCGGAGCGGGCACTGCTGTGGAAGGGGCGCAAATCCGCCTTCCCCGCCATCGGCCGCCTTTCCCCCGATTATTACTGCATGGACGGCACCATTCCGCGCCGCCAGCTGCCGTTCGTGCTCGGCCGCATCGACGAGATGTCCAGGCAGTTCGATTTGTCCGTGGCCAATGTGTTCCATGCCGGCGACGGCAACCTGCACCCCTTGATCCTGTACGATGCCAACCGGCCCGACGAGCTGGCGCGGGCCGAGGCCTTCGGGGCCAAGATCCTCGAGCTCTGCGTCGAGGTCGGCGGCACCATCACCGGCGAGCACGGCGTCGGCATGGAGAAGATCGACCAGATGTGCGTGCAGTTCGGCCGCCTCGAGCTGGCCCAGTTCCACGCCATCAAGCATGCCTTCGATCCCGAGGGGCTGCTGAATCCGGGCAAGGCGGTGCCGACGCTGCATCGCTGCGCCGAGCTCGGCGCCATGCACGTGCATGGCGGCCAGCTTCCCTTCCCGGAGCTGGAGCGCTTCTGATGTCCGCATCCCAGGATCTGACCGACATGCTGCAACAGCAGGTCGCACAGGCCCATGCCGAGGGCACGCCGCTGCGCCTCATCGGCGGCGGCAGTAAGCCCTTCTACGGCCAAGCGACCGAGGGCATGCCGCTCGCCGTGGGCGGCCATGGCGGCGTCATCCGCTATGAGCCGTCCGAGCTGGTGCTGACCGCCCGCGCCGGCACGCCGCTGGCCGAGATCCAATCACTACTCACCGAAAACGGACAGATGCTGGGCTTCGAGCCGCCGCACTGGGGCGAGGGGGCGACGCTGGGCGGCACCGTCGCCTGCAACCTGTCCGGGCCGCGCCGCCCCTATGCGGGTGCGGCACGCGATGCCGTGCTGGGCTGCCGCATCATCAATGGCCGCGGCGAGATCCTGCGTTTCGGCGGCGAGGTCATGAAGAACGTCGCCGGCTACGATGCCGCCCGCCTGATGGCCGGTGCCTTCGGCACCCTGGGCGTGCTGCTCGATATCAGCCTGAAGGTGCTGCCGCTGCCGCCTCGGGAGCTGACGCTGGTCCAGCCCTGTACGCTTGCCGAGGCGCTGGCACGCATGAATGCGCTGGCTGGTCGGCCGCTGCCGATCTCGGCCACCGCCTGGACCGACGGCATGCTGTACCTGCGTCTGTCCGGTGCCGCCGTCGATGCCCTGGCATCGCAGCTGCCGGGCGACGAACTGGCGTACGCCGAGTCCTTCTGGCACTGCCTGCGCGAGCGACACACGCCGTTCTTCGCCGATGCCGGGCAGCTGTGGCGCATCGGCCTGCCGCAGGCCGCCCTGCAACCGGAACTCCCCGGCGAGTGGCTGATCGAATGGGGCGGTGCCCAGCGTTGGCTGAAGAGCGAGGCGCCGATGGCCGAGGTATGCGCCGCCGTATCGGCGCTGGGCGGCCACGCCACCCTGATGTCTGCCGCCGCCGACGTGCCTGTATTCCAGCCGCTGCCCGACGGACTGTGGCAGCTGCACCGACGGCTCAAGGCCGCCTTCGATCCGGCCGGCATCCTCAATCCCGGCCGCATGTACGCAGGGCTGTAGGCAATGCAGACGCGGCTCGACAAGGCCTTCTCGGGTACGCCTGAGGGGCAGGAGGCCGATGTCATCCTACGTTCCTGCGTGCACTGCGGCTTCTGCACCGCCACCTGCCCGACCTATCAGCTGCTGGGCGACGAGCTGGACGGCCCGCGCGGGCGCATCTACCTGATCAAGCAGCTGCTGGAGGGCCAGCAAGCCACCGAAAAGACACAGATGCACCTGGACCGCTGCTTGACCTGTCGTGCCTGCGAGACCACCTGCCCCTCCGGGGTGCAGTACGGGCATCTGGTGGATATCGGCCGCGCCGTCATCGAGCAGCGGGTTACCCGCCCATGGCGACAGCGCCTGTTGCGCCGGAGCCTGCGCGCCCTGCTGCCGCAGCGCCGCCGCTTCGCCGCCCTGCTCGCCCTCGGCCGGCTGGCACGCCCCATCCTTCCCGCCGCACTGCAGGCGAAGATCCCGGCGGCACAGGTGACCGGCGCCTGGCCGCCGCCGCGCCACATGCGGCGCATGCTGGTGCTCGCCGGATGCGTGCAGCCGGCGGCGACACCGGCCACAAATGCCGCCACCGCGCGCGTGCTGGACAGGCTCGGCATCTCCCTGCTGGCCATCGAATCGGCCGGCTGCTGCGGCGGCATCGAGCTGCACATGGGAGCGAAGGCGGCGGCCTGCACGGCTGCGCGGCGCAACATCGATGCCTGGTGGCCCCATGTCGAGGCCGGTATTGAGGCCATCGTCATCACCGCCAGCGGCTGCGGCGTCACGGTCAAGGATTACGGCCATCTGCTGCAGCATGACCCGGCCTATGCCGACAAGGCAGCGCGCATCTCGGCGCTGGCCCGCGATCCCGTCGAGGTGCTCGCCGCCGAGGACCTGTCCGCGCTCGCCCATGCCGATCATGGCCCGATCGCCGTGCATGCGCCGTGCACACTACAGCACGGCCAGCAGCTGCCGGGCGCCCTGGAGGGACTGCTGAGCCGCCTGGGCTTCACGCTGACCGAGGTGCCGGATGCGCATCTGTGCTGCGGTTCGGCCGGCGCATACTCGCTGCTGGAGCCGGCAATTTCCGGACAGCTCCTGGACCGGAAGCTGGCGGCGTTGGAGGGCGGCGGGCCGGAGCTCATCGTCACCGCCAACATCGGCTGCCAGATGCACCTGGCCAGCCGCGCCGGGATGCCCGTGTGCCACTGGATCGAGCTGCTGGACAAGCCGGGCTGATACGGCAAGGCTGAACGTCATGTCCCGCTCCTATCCGATGCTGCTCGTCTTCCTCATCCTCGTCGGCGTCGTGGCCATGAGCGGCGTGCATTTCCAACCGGGACCATGGTATGCGGGCCTGCACAAGCCGTTCTGGACGCCCCCGGACTGGCTGTTCCCGCCGGTGTGGAGCGTGCTGTATCTGATGATGGCGGTGGCCGGCTGGCTGATCTATGCGAGCCCGGATCGCCGCTTGAAATGGCTGTGGGGAATCCAGTTGATGCTTAATGCGCTGTGGTCATGGCTGTTCTTCGGCCTGCACCGCACGGATCTCGGCCTGGTCGATATCTCCGCCCTGCTGATCTGCATCGCCGCCATCGTCGTCCGCTCGCGATCGCGGCAGAGGCCTGTGGCCTGGCTGATGGCGCCGTACCTGATCTGGGTCGCCTATGCCTCGACGCTGAACGCGGCCATCCATGTGCTGAATTGAGGCGACGGCGCGGGCCGACCTCCGGTCAGTGGCCGACCTCGTAATGCAGCGGCGGATTGGCATTCCCGGCACCGCCGGTGCCGGCCGCCGTCGGACCGACCTTGATCGTCACCTTCGTCGAGAGCGTGCCTTCCTCGATATTGATGATGCAGGAGCGGCCCGCCTTCAAAAAAGCGACCATATAGGTGTTGCCCTCGCTGAAGGCATTGAGGAACTGCCAGCCGTAGTTCGGCATCTCGGTGCGGAAGAACTTGGCCACGCTGGCGCCCTTGTCGTAACCGGTATAGGTGATCACGCCCATGGTCACGCTCGGCGCCTCGTAGACGAAGCTCAACTTATCGTCTCGCTTCAGATCGGCCGGCACCGGGATGTCGTCGAAACCGGCGACCATTTTGGCCGGCGGCGGGGCGGGAACGGTGGTGCCGGACTGGTCCGAAGAGCCGGAGGTGCTGGTATCGGTGCTCGTCGCCGCTGGCGACTGATCCGTCGCCGCCACGTTATGCATGGCACAACCGGAGGCAAAGAAGACCCATGCAGCCATCAACATCCACAGACTTACTCTTCGCATGACGCCACTCCCCGACGAAATCCCGAACATGATCAAGGGTAAGCATGCGGCGAGCCAGCCCCAAGTGCAAGATTTCTGCGCCTTTGCTCAATCCCGGTGCATCGACACCTGTTTGTTCAGGTAAGGCCCGAGATGACGGAACCGGTCCGCCCCGGCGTGGCGTGGCCGAACCGTCACCCCTGGCAGGGGTCAAGCCGGATGATGCAATGGCGTCGACAGCAATGTCCCCGTCAGGGTTTCCAGGGCCACTTCCTGTTCCAGCAACGCCTGTTCCAGATCCAGGATTTTCATCTTCTGGGAATAATATGCCGAACGCAATGTGGTGAACGCCAGCAGGTTGATCGCGCCCGACTTCAGCGCATTGGACAAGCGGACCTTGGTCTCCTCCAACTTGGGCATCCGCTTGGAGAGAGCCAGCCACTCTGAAAACGCGATCTGCTGATCCCTTGCGATCCTGTCCGCCTGCACATAGGCCTTCGCCAGCCTGTACCGGTATTCCTTGCGCAAGCGCATCCTCGTGGCGCGGGCGATGGCGATGCCGCCCTTGTTCCGATTGAAGATCGGCAGATTCAGGTTGATGAACGGTCCCGTCGTCCATACGCCGGAGGTATCCCTCAGCCGATTGATGCCGACGCTGAAGGTCGGGAATTGTTCGAGCACCTGCTCCCACACCTTGTTCTCCTGGCTTTGGTAGCCTGCCTGCAGGGCGAGAAGGTCGGGCCGGTGCCGGGCGATCGCGTGAAGCCGGGAGCGAAGGGCACCCTCGCGCATGGGCGATCGGATCAGCGCCGATAGATCCGTAGGACCGGACAACGCGAGCGGAGCCGACGGATCGAGCCCGAGCAGCAGATGCAGCTCGTGCATCGTGGCATTGAGTTGGCGCTGGGCTTCCTTCACCGCGGCCTGGGCCGCCATCATCGGGGCCAGGGCCAAGCCTTCCTGGTTCAGGGTCGAGTTACCTAGGGCCAAGGCCTTGCCAATCCTTTCCCAGGTGCTTTGGGTCTGCTGGAATTGCTCTTGCAGCAGGTGGATCTGCCGCTGCTGGATCAGGGCACGCCGCCAAAGCATGCGGGCCTGCTGAACCACCTGCCATTCCTGCCACAGGATATCCAGATAGGTGGCCTGCACGCGTTCGGAGGCGACGCTACGGCGGGCAGGAAGCGTGAGCAGCTTCTGCAAATCGATGCCCAAGCCGAAATTCTGGCCCGTGCTCAGGTCCGGCCCCTTGGTGGTCGGATAGTCGAGGGACATCCTTGCTGCGGGATCGGGCAACAGGCCGGCCGCATAAAGCGACGCCTTGGCCTCGACCAATTCCGTGCGGGCGGCTGCGAGCCTGGGGCTATTCAATACCGCAAGCACGGCGGTTTCCGTTTCGTCCAGGCCGTCCCCGACATCGATGGGGTACCGCGTCCACGCCCCCGGCATGGGAAGTGCGGATGCATCGATCGATGTGTGCAGCGACTGCAGGGACGAGGCCAATGCGGGGGATCGATCCAGGGGCTGCCGATGGTAGATCGCGCAGCCTGCCAGCGCCGTCGCCATCAGGCAGGCGATCGCCATCCAGTGCCCGGGTCGCTTCAACATGCGTTCCTGCATCCTCATGCCCGCTCCAACTGTTTGCGCCGCCAGTACAGATAGAGGGCCGGGATCAAATTCGTACTGCGGATGACGCTCCAGACGACGCCGCCCAGGATGACCACGGCCAGCCCCTGTTCCGGGGCGGCACCCTGCCCAAGCCCCAAGGCCGTCGGCAACATGCCCAGGATCGCCGTCAATGCCGTCAGCATGATGGGTCGGAAGCGCACCCGGATGGCTTCGCGCACGGCCTCTTCAACCGGCATGCCTGCCGCCTCGTTGCTGCGGGCGCGGTCGAGCAGCACGATGCCATGGCGCAGGCCGATGCCGATCAGGGTCAGGAACCCAACCAGCCCGATCGCATTCAGCCCCACGCCGCTGACGATCAGGGCAATGGCGCCGCCCATCAGGGCCAGCGGAATTTCCAGCAGCAGCAGGCCCGGCACCAGCAGCCCGTCGAACTGCAGGATCAGAATCCCGACCATCAGCACGAAGGCCGCGAGCGCCGCCATACCCAGCGCGATCGCCGCCTTCTGCAATTGCGGATAGAGGCCTCCGAAGCTGACCCGATAGCCAGCAGGCAGCTGCAGCCCGGCCAGCGTTCGTTTTGCGGCAGCGATGGTGCTTCCCAATGGGCCGGTGGGCGTGGCCAGGATATCCAGCGCCCGTGCACCATCGATATGCCTGATCTGGTTCGGTGTCGATACCAGTGCCAGATCGGCCAGCGAACCGAGAGGCGTCCACCCCGTGGTGCGAATGGGCAACCGACTAAGCTCAGAGATCTCCAGCCGATGCGCGTCAGCCAGACGCACATAGAGATCAAGCGGCACATTGCCCTCGGGGACCTGTGCCACCACTTGCCCGTTGAGCATAGGATTGATCTGCGCGTTCAGTTCGGCCGGGGTCAGGCCATAGGCGGCCAGGGCCTGCAGCTTGGGCTTAAGCTGCAATTGCGTCACGGGATAACCGTCATTGTTGAAGATATCCGCCAGCGCCGGGATGTGGCGCAAGCGCGCGGTCACCTCGTCTGCAACCTCGCGCATCCTGGCAATGCTGCTGCCGAACAAGTGGATGACGAAGGGTTGCGACAGCCCCGACAGGCTTTCACCGATGCGCTCCACCGTCGGGGTGTCCAGGGCAATCTGCACTCCGGGCAAACGCGTCTCCGTAAGCACGCGCTTGCCGATGGCATCAAGACTGTTGGCGCTGACGTTGTGCTTGAGCGCGACCTGGATCTCACCGGCATAGGCCGGTTCGGTATACGCCGTATTGGAAGCCGAGCCGATGCGCACGAATACATGCGCTACGCCGGGGTCGGCCTGCAGGCGTTGTGTGATGGCCCTGGCTGCTTGCTCGGTGTCCACCAGCGAACTGCCCGGCGGCAGCGTGAAGGACTCCAGCAGCACGCCCTCATTGGGAAGCGGAAGGAAATTGATCGGCACCAGGATCAGGCCGATCAGACTGAGCGCCAGGGTAGCAAAGGTGATCGCCAGGCTCGTGCGCGGATGCCTGGACACCATGTTGAACAGCCTCTCGTTTAATACTTGCGCGCGCTCTAGCCAACGGCCACCGGCTGTAGGCCTGCCGTGCGGCCTGGCCTGCATGAAGCCCAGGCCAAGCGGGATAAAGCTGAGCGATACCAGCATGGAGGCAACAAGGGCCAGCGTCATGGCCAGTGCGAAGGGAATGAAGAAAAGCCCGGCCAGGCCACCGACGAACAGCAGGGGCACGAAAACCGCCAAGGTGGTCAGCGTGCTGGTGACGTCGGGAATGACGATGGCCTTCAGGCCGCTCCACACGCCGGGCCAATGCGCATCGCCCTGTTCCCAGCGATGGTAGATGCTTTCCAGCACGATGATGGCATCGTCCGCTAGCAATCCCACGGCGACGGTCAGAGCGCCGAGCGTCATCAGGTTGAGGCTTTGCCCCAAGGCATAAAGCGCCGCGATGCCCATCAGCAGGACGAGAATTGAACTCAGCAACAGTAAAGCTTTACGCATAGTTACCTTCTCCTCAATCATAATCGTTCGCTCGTCGTCTCACGCGAAGCACCTCACGCCAATGCGACGACACCTTGAAAAACACCGCCCGCGCGGCCGCCCTGTTCGGCGTGAAGGTCGTACCCGGTTTCACGGGGTCATCCATCTGGCCCTATCTCTATTCTTTCCCGGCCGTCCCGCAGGAATGGATCGACCGTGGCTATGCCTTCCTGGCCGAGATGTGGCTGCCCATTTTAGACGTCTTTTCGTCTGAGAAAGTGAAATTCGCGCTCGAGGTGCATCCAACCGAGATCGCATTCGACATGGCCAGCGCCGAAACCGCCCTGGCGGCCCTCGATGGTCACCCGGCTTTCGGGTTCAATTACGACCCGTCTCACC
>OFHG01000341.1_pt1 | contig 19441 bp, 18 predicted proteins | sample 1521931 | NCBI WGS metagenome assembly OFHG01 (sample SAMEA2468438, study PRJEB22500) | soil metagenome | biome: Glassland; feature: Farmland; material: Clay | place: Australia | collected 2013-01-31 | depth 0.55 m
GCGGGGTTGCGGAATTATGGCCTATTGGCAGAAACGAATTCAAATCGAAAAGTTGCATTTGGAAACAAACAACCATATTTTTCTATGTGTTATTCGATGTTCTCAGTCTGACGTTGGGACACCAGTGTAATATTTTATCTTATAATCGGATAGTCAACTGATAGTTTATGGCCATTGCAGCAGAGTGGATGAATCTGCTGAAAGTTGGGAGCCGCTTATGAAGGACGAAGATAAAATAGACAAACCGGTTGAAGATGAAAAGCGAAAAGCAGCGGGTCAATGTTTCGAGGCGAAACTGCGATATCGAACCTTATTCGAGCAATCCCCCGATGGTATCTTAATTATAGATACGAATGGCAATTTCATTGATTTCAACAATGCGGCCCACAACATGCTCGGTTACACCAGAGAGGAGTTTAAACAACTTCGCATTTCTGATATAAATCTCGACGGCGCTGAGAAAATTAAGACATGCATTGAGCGTCTTTTGAGGGACGGGAAGGCCAATTTTGAAGTCAAATATAAAGCCAAAGATGGAGGAAGAAGAAGCATTCAAGTATTTTCTCAGGTAATGGCCTTATCCGGGAGAAGTTTTTTTCACTCAATATGGCAAGACATTACTGAGCGCAAGCAGGTCGAGGAGGCGCTGCGAAAGAGCGAGAAGTTCGTCAGAGACATCCTCGAAACCGTCGATGAGGGATTCATCGTCATTGACCGCGATTACAGAATAATATCCGCCAACAAGGCATACCTCGATCAGGTCAAAATGCCGCTGGAAAACGTCATCGGCAGACACTGCTACGAGATTTCGCATCATATTACCGTACCCTGCCATAAGGTGGGTGAGGGATGTTCGGTAAAGCACACGTTCGACACGGGAGAACCGCATACGAAACTCCATATTCACCATGACAAGGAAAATAATCCCATTTATGTGGAGACGAAGTCGTATCCGTTAAAAGACGCGTCGGGGCACATTATTTCCGCTATAGAGATCATCAATAATACCACGGGAAAAAAGAAACTTGAGGATCAACTTCGTCATTCACAGAAGATGGAGGCCGTCGGCCAGCTTGCGGGGGGCGTAGCCCATGACTTTAATAATATTCTTACTGCCATTACAGGCTACGGTTCTCTCATGAAAATGAAGATGGGCGAACATGACCCATTAAGAAATTATCTGCAGCAGATGCTTGACGCATCAGAGAGGGCAGCCAACCTCACGCGGAGCCTTCTTGCTTTCAGTAGGAAACAGGTGATCAGTCCCAGACCGGTGAACCTGAACAAGATTATAAAAAATGTGGAGAGGCTCCTGCAGCGGCTCGTTAGCGAGGATGTTGAAATGAAGGTCATTCTTACGAGCAAAGATTTGACCGTCATGGCTGACAGCAGCCAGATTGAGCAGATACTCATGAACCTTGTAGCCAATGCGAGTGATGCCATGCTTGAGAGAGGATGCTTGACCATTAGTACAGAGGTTGATGTTTTGGACCATGAATTCATAAGAATGAACGGGTTCGGAAAGCCTGGAATGTATGCCCTCTTCTCCGTTACGGACACGGGCGCAGGGATGGATGAAAAAACCAAAAGGAAGATTTTTGAACCGTTCTTTACGACTAAACAAGCGGGGAGGGGAACGGGACTCGGGCTTTCGATTGCGTACGGAATTGTGAAACAGCATGACGGTTACATTACCTGCTACAGCGAGCCCAATATGGGAACGACATTTAAGATATATCTACCCATGATCAAGCGTAAAACAGCCAAGAAGGAAAGAGCCGCCCTCCACCCGGTATCAAGCGGAACAGAGACAATCCTCGTGTCAGAGGATGATGCTGCTGTTAGCAAGATTATGAAAGAGGTGCTCGAACAGTTTGGCTATACGGTGATCGAAGCGGTAGACGGAGAGGACGCTATTAGCAAATTTAAGAATAATCGAGACAGAGTGAAGCTGCTCATTCTCGATGTCATCATGCCAAAAAAGAACGGGAAAGAAGTCTATGAAGAAATCCGAAAAGATCGACCCGATGTAAAGGTCATCTTCTCGAGCGGATATATGACGGATATCCTTCAGAAGAAGGGCGCCCTTGAGGGAGATTTAAATTTTATTCCGAAGCCTGTCTCTCCGACTGAGCTGTTGAGAAAGGTGAGAGAGACGCTGGATAAGGGATAACGAAAATATCATGGATGAACAGCGGTAAGGAACATGATACGGGAGCGATGAAGATATCAGGCCACAAGACACGCTCGGGATTTGACCACTACAACATCGTGAACGAGGCGGATTTGAAGAGTACATCGAAAAAAGTCATGCAGCTTCACAGCGAGGCGGTAAAACGGCTCGGCCTTAAGGACAGTTCTAAGATGGTTACAAATACAGTTACAGCGGTCGAATCTGGAAGGGGACAGGCGAATAATAACTTCCGTAACTCATTGATAAGTGGTGCCGCTGGCCGGGATCGAACCGGCACGACCGTTGCCAGTCGAGAGATTTTAAGTCTCTTGCGTCTGCCAATTCCGCCACAGCGGCATCACGATCATACGGAGTGAATAATATAGAAACATAAGCATTTGTCAAGAAAAAATGTCAAGGATAGCTCCGGCAGCTAGGGCAGTCAGAAGATAGAACTGGAAAAAGCCTACCGGAGGCCAAGATCGCTTAATTCGAGAATGCATCTATGGTCGGTCATACCCTACGCGTAATCGCTGAAAATATCCATGATGTGAATCATACCGCAATCATACCGCAATCATGCCGCGAATTGTTTCGTAAACAAGGGAGACCGATATTTTCTCCATGCATTCCAGATATGCTTTGTTGACGCACCGGCGGCTTCTGCAGGGAACACAGGGTACGCCCTTGGCCTGTATTACCCGGTGGCCGCCGCCGACGGGACCCGTTCGTTCAGGGTCGGCAGCTCCGAAGAGGGCAACGACTCTCGTGCCCACTGCCGCAGCGATATGCATAGGGCCTGTGTCGCCGCTTACGAGGACATCACATTGTTCCAGAAGCGCACCCAACTGAAGCAGACTTGCTTTGCCGGTCGTGTTGAGGGGCTTCGAACCTGTTTTTGCCGCAATCTCATCGGCCAAGGAGGCATCTTCCTTACCGCCGACAATAATGACTCTCGCCGCAAGGTTTTGCGTCAGCATATCCGCAAGCGCAGCAAAGCGGTCCGCTGCCCAGCGGTTAACCGGATGGCTCGCCCCGGGATTCAGGGCGATCAGCGGTTTCCCGGCGCCACCCAGAGAGAAAATTATCTTTTCCGCAAAGGTTCGGTCCTCGGCACTGAGCGAAAGCTCCGGGTCCAGCTTAGAGGCAACAATGCCGAGCGGGGCAACAGTCTCAAGATAGTTGACCACGGCATGAACAATTCTCGAACGGGCTTTATGGTATACCAACACACGGCAGGGGAACGCAGCGCTCGCCAGAAACCACGTTTTGAGGTTGCTTCGCTGAAAATTGATGATGAGATCGTATTCATTCCCGTGAAGAAGCCGCCAGAGCTTCAGGAGCGACCGGAGGGATCTGTGTGCCCCTGTCTTGTCGAATACAATCGTTTCGCTAACATGAGCGTTATAGTGAAAGAGTTCTGCGGTGGCTGATGAGCCGACAAGCAGGGAAATGTCCGACTGAGGATACCTGCTCTTAAGCGCACGAATGACCGGGGTCAACTGGAGAAGATCGCCAATAGCGCCCGGTTTAATGATGAGGATGTTGTCAAATCGGTCTAAACGGTCCATAATGGGATCTCATGAGGAACTGGATGCATAATAATATAAATGAGCTTTCATCGCAAGGTTAAAGCGTTGTCTTCAGGCGTACAATACAGACTTACGTTCTAAAAATTATCTTTACAAATGAATGACTTTCCCCTATTATAAGAAAACAGCACCTGATGATTCCTCCCACACCAAAATTATCAATAATCGGAGATATATCTGATTCATGTTGAACGCATTATCGGCTGTTTGGATAGTACTGGGATTGTTGTTTGCCTCCCCGGCAGCCGGTGACGCCGGCCAAAAACAGATAGATTCTGTTCCCGCCGCCAATCTGCCTTTTAAACCCGGAGAAAAACTCACCTATGATATAAGCTGGTCCAATCTTATCCATGCAGGCACCGCTGTTCTGGAAGTAAGGGGAAAAAAGGAGGCTGACGGGGAAATTGTGTATCATCTCATTTCCACGGCGCACTCCGGCAGGTTTTTATCGAAATTTTACGCCGTATCGGACAGAATTGAGAGCGTTTTCGATCCGGAAAATCTGCGCCCGGTTTCCTTCAGCTTAGACCAGTCTCACGGGAAACGGAAAAAAAAGCGAGATATGAAATTCAACTATAACGAGGACATCGTAACGGTGCTTGCCGACGGACAGCGGAGCACCTATCCCATACCAACGGACATACAGGACCCTCTTTCGTCCCTCTACTATGTCAGAACGAAACAGGCATTCATCGTGGGGAAGCCGATCATCGTCCCCGTGCACGAGGATGGTAAAAACTGGCTCGTTGAGGTGCAGGTGCTGGGAAGGGAAAAACTGAAGACCTCATTCGGCGAGCTTAATACGATCAAGCTCAAAACCTATCCCAAGTATGAAGGGGTATTCCGGAACACGGGAGAGATCTATATCTGGCTGACGGACGATGCGCGGAAAATTCCGGTGCTCATGAAAAGCACGATCAGCATCGGCTCAATTGTCTCTACCCTTGTCAATCTTCAAAACGGAGACATAAAAAAATGATTTCACGAGCGGAGTCGAAGCGTCTCATAAAGTTCGTGGATCAGTTTCCCCGGACGCGCACTCTCGTCGTCGGCGATGTCATGCTCGACCACTACGTGTGGGGAAGCGTTTCCCGCATATCGCCGGAAGCGCCGGTGCCCGTTGTAAGCGTGACGAAGGAAAATGTGCTTCTGGGAGGGGCCTCGAACGTAGTCAATAACATTCATTCGCTCGGGGGCGGGGTGAGCGTGTGCGGGGTGATCGGGCGAGACGACGCGGGCAGGCAGCTCATCCATATGTTGCGGAACCAGGATATCCCTACCGGCGGCCTTATCGTTGAAGAAAACAGGTCGACCTCTATCAAGACCCGCGTGATCGCGCATAACCAGCAGGTGGTCCGCTTCGACCGTGAGACGAAAAACGGCATCGAGAAGGACACTCACCTGAGGATATACGACTTTGTGAAGCAAAGGGTCCGGGATGGTCTCGACGCCATCGTCCTCTCCGACTATAGCAAAGGGGTGATCACGAAGGGCCTTGTGCGGGACATCATAAAACTGGCTCGGAAGAACAGCGTTATCGTATCGGTAGACCCCAAGGTGAACCATTTCGGCATGTACAGCGGTGTGACCATCCTTACTCCGAATAGCAAGGAAGCTTCGATCGGCGCGAAGATCGACATCGAGGACGAAAAGAGTCTGCTCAAGGCCGGCGCGCTGCTTCTCAAACGGCTCAAGTGCGACGCTGTGCTCATAACCCGCGGGGAGCACGGAATGAGCCTCTTCGAACGCGGCGGCAGGATCACGAACATCCCGACGGTCGCTCAGGAGGTGTTCGACGTCACCGGGGCAGGTGATACGGTGATCAGCGCGCTCACCCTCGCGATGGCCTCCGGAGCAGGCATGGTAGATGCCGCGAGGATATCGAATTATGCGGCCGGGATCGTGGTTGGCGTCGTGGGGACCGCCGCGGTAAAACCGGAAGAGTTGAAACGGAAAATAGCGGCGGTTTGACAATTGAATTCGTAATTCTTTTTTTAGACTTAGTTGAAAATTTAAACTGAAAACTGAGAGCGTCACAGTAGAGGGGTCCAATCCATGAAAGGTATTATCTTAGCAGGCGGCAGCGGTACGCGGCTTTACCCCATCACACGGGGCGTGTGCAAACAGTTGCTGCCGATCTATGACAAGCCGATGATCTACTACCCGCTCTCAGCGCTCATGCTTGCCGGCATCAGGGATATCCTGATCATTTCTACCCCGGTCGATCTGCCACGATTCAAGGATATCTTCGGCGACGGCTCGGATCTCGGCCTTCGTTTTTCCTACAAGGAGCAGCCAAAGCCGAACGGACTTGCGGAAGCCTTCATCATTGGCGAAGATTTTATCGGCGGAGAACCGGTATGCCTCGTTCTAGGGGACAACATTTTCTTCGGTCATGGCCTCACCGATATGTTGAAAAAGGCGGTGAGTGACGTCGAGTCTGGCGGCGGCGCTACAGTCTTCGGATATTACGTCAAGGACCCCGAGCGCTACGGGATCGTCGAGTTCGACAGCAGGGGCAACGTCCTCTCCGTGGAGGAAAAACCCCGACACCCGAAGTCGCGCTATGCGGTAACCGGCCTCTATTTCTACGGGAACGACGTCGTCGCGCTCGCAAAGAGCATAAGACCCTCCCGGCGGGGAGAACTTGAAATAACAGATTTGAACAACATCTATCTTACCCGGAAAAAGCTGAGAGTCGAACTCATGGGAAGGGGTTATGCGTGGCTCGACACGGGGACCCACGAAAGCCTGCTCGAAGCCGGAGAATTCATCGCGACCATCGAAAGACGACAAGGGCTCAAGATGGCCTGCATTGAAGAGATCGCATATATGCTGGGCTACATCGATAAAGAGAAACTGCTCAAAGCGGCTGAAAATCACAGCAAGAATACGTATGGCGACTATCTCAAAATGGTGGCGCAACAAGGGGTTCCGAATGCCCTTTGAGTTTGACCAACTGGAAATTCCGGGGCCGGTGCTCATTCGTCCTCGGATATTCGATGACGGCCGTGGTTTCTTCCTCGAACTGTACAAACATTCGGATTTCGCAAACGCCGGCATCACGCCGCATCTCGTTCAGGACAACCTTTCGAAATCATCTCAGGGCGTGCTTCGGGGGCTGCATTATCAGAAAGCTCCCCGGGCTCAAGGGAAAATGGTTATATGCGTCAAAGGCAGGATCTTTGACGTCGCCGTGGATATCCGAAAAGGCTCGCCGCATTATGGGAAATGGGTTGGCGTCGACCTGACTGAAGAGAACAGGCACATGCTCTATGTGCCACCCGGTTTCGCCCACGGTTTTCAGGTACTGAGCGCTGCGGCGGAAGTGTTGTACAAGTGCACGGAGGAATATTCTCCGCCCAATGAGCGGGGGATTATCTGGAACGATCCGGACATTGCCATAGCCTGGCCCCTATTGCAACCCGTCTTGTCGGCCAAGGATAAAATCAACCCCCCCCTGCGTGACGCGGACAATAATTTCGAGTACTCTCTTTCGCTATGAGATATCTTATTTCGGGGAAAAACGGACAGCTTGCACGGGAATTTATCCGCATCTTTGGGAAACTGGCAATCGACTTCATTGCACCTGATGAAGCGCATCTCGATATCACAGACGCCGGGAAAGTGAAAGCTGTTGTGGATGAATGCCGGCCCGATGTCATAATCAACTGCGCTGCTTATAATCTTGTGGACAAAGCCGAACAGGACAAAAGCGCGGCGCTCGCGGTAAACGCTATTGGCCCGCAAAATCTGGCGCAAGCCGCAAATTCACGAAACGTTGTTCTCGTACATTTCAGTTCCGACTACGTTTTTGACGGCAGGAAAGAGAACGGTTTATATACCGAAGACGATGCGGTGAACCCCCTGAACGAATACGGAAAAACCAAGCTTGCTGGCGAACGGCACGTTCTGGAATCGAACGACAGATCACTGGTCCTGAGACTAAGCTGGGTCTTCGGTCCGGGCAAACAGAATTTTCTATACAAACTTGGCGAGTGGGCAAAAAACAATGACTATCTTAAGATCGCCTGTGATGAATTTTCAGTGCCAACGCATACTGCTACGGTTGTTGATGTAACGTTGAAGGCCCTTGCTCAGGGATTGAACGGACGTTACCATCTTACGAACAGCGGCTACTGTTCCCGTTACGAATGGACCAAGATGGCTCTCAGCCGTATGGGAATCAGGAAATTCGTCAGGCCTGTATCTATGGATTCATTCAATCTTCCAGCGAAAAGACCGAAGTTTTCAGCCATGAGCAACACCAGGATCGGGAGCATGCTGAACGTGACGATTCCTACCTGGGAAGAGGCGGTCGAATCATTCCTTCGAAAAGGCGGACTAACCGGTGAGTAGCTTGAATACCCGAGAAACAGCAACTCTCAATCTTGACGCAGCGAACATCCTCGTAACCGGCGGCGCCGGATTCATCGGTTCCAACTTCATAAGGTATGTTTTCGAAAGAACGGACTTCAAGGGGAGCCTCGTTAATTACGACAAGTTGACCTATGCCGGCAATCTCATGAATCTCGCGGATATCGAGGAGAAGTTCGGACGGAAGCGCTATGTGTTCGAACAGGGCGACATCCTCGATTACGAAAAGGTCGAAGCGGTTTTCTCGAAATATCGGATCAATGTCGTGGTCCACTTTGCGGCCGAGAGCCACGTAGACCGTTCCATTTACGGCCCCAAGGATTTCGTCGAGACGAACATCAACGGCACGTTCAGTCTGCTCGAAGCGGCCCGCCGGCACTGGGCCGGAAGGGGCGATGTCCGATTCCACCATATCAGTACCGACGAGGTCTTCGGGTCTCTCGGCGATACCGGATACTTCTCAGAGACAACGCCGTATGACCCGCGCAGTCCCTATTCGGCATCCAAGGCCGCTTCGGACCATCTGGTGCGGGCCTATTTCCATACTTACAGGCTGCCGGTCACCGTTTCCAACTGCTCGAACAACTACGGTCCGTACCATTTCCCGGAGAAACTGGTCCCCCTCGTTATTTTAAACGCCGTCGAAGGAAAACCCCTGCCGGTCTACGGCGACGGCAAAAATGTACGCGACTGGCTTTACGTTGAAGACCACTGTGATGCCATCTGGCTTATCTTAAAAAAGGGGAAAGCGGGAGAAACCTATAATATCGGCGGCAACTGCGAAAAACAGAACATCGAAGTGGTCAAAGCCATCTGCGCTGTCCTGGAGGAGCTTTCTCCCTCAAAGCAAATTCAAGATTCTAAGCTCAGAATTAAAAACTATAGCGATCTTATCAGCTTCGTGGGCGACCGCCCCGGACATGATCGGAGATACGCGATCAATTGCGACAAGATAAAGAACAAACTGGGCTGGAAACAGGACCATAACTTCGACACGGGGCTGAGGCAAACAGTTGCCTGGTATCTGAAAAACACGGCATGGGTGAACAACATCAGGAGCGGGGAGTATGCCAAGTGGATCGAGAAAAACTACGGCTCAAGAAAGTGATATTTGCTCGTGGCTGACAGCTCATAGTATGGCCACAAACCAAGAACTGTGGGCCGGGAACTGGTTTTACTGAGGGGAGAGAAATGAAAATATCTGTAATCGGGACAGGGTACGTGGGTCTTGTCACCGGCACCTGCCTTGCCGAAAGCGGCAATGACGTTGTCTGTATGGATATCGATGAAACCAAAATCGAGAAACTCACTGCCGGGATCGTGCCGATCTACGAGCCGGGTCTGGATGAACTCATAAAGCGCAACGTAGCACAGGGGAGATTGAGCTTTACCACGGATATGGCCAAAGCCGTCCGGAGCACTGAACTCATTTTTATCGCTGTAGGCACGCCACCCGGAGAGGACGGATCAGCAGACCTCAAGTATGTTGTCGGCGCCGCCAAGGAAATCGGAAAACATATGAACGGCTATAAGATCATCATCAACAAAAGCACCGTTCCTGTGGGAACCGGAGACAAGGTCGTGGCTGCGATTACCGCTAAAACGAAGCATAAATTCGATGTGGTCTCCAATCCGGAGTTCCTGAAGGAAGGCGCCGCTGTTGAAGATTTCATGAAACCGGACCGGGTCGTCATCGGTGCCAGCAGCGCCAAAGCAAAGGAAATCATGCTGGATCTCTATGCCCCTTTTGTTCGTAAAGGGGACCGGATTCTCGTTATGGACATCAAGAGCGCTGAAATGACCAAGTATGCGTCAAATGCAATGCTTGCGACCAAGATATCGTTTATCAATGAAATGGCCGTTATTTGCGCCGGCCTCGGCGCCGACATCGATAGCGTACGTCGCGGCATGGGTTATGACAGGCGGATCGGTTTCGAATTCCTCTTCCCCGGCGTAGGGTACGGAGGCTCCTGCTTCCCGAAGGATGTGAAGGCCCTCGCCCAAACGGCACACGAAATCGGCGTCGACGCAAAGCTGCTTAAATCCGTAGAAACGGTGAATGAACGTCAAAAGAACCTGCTCTCAGACATGATCTTGCGTCATTTCGCCGGTACTGCCGGACAGAAGAGCGGTAAGTCCAAAAAACCGCTTGCCGGAAAAACGATTGCGATATGGGGCCTTTCGTTCAAACCGCGGACTGATGACATGCGCGAAGCGCCATCCGTAGTCATCATCAACAACCTCCTTCGCGCCGGAGCAGCGGTCAATGCTCACGATCCCGTTGCGATGAAGGAAGCACACAAAATATTTAAAAACAAAATAAACTACCTGCAGGACGATTATGAAACTCTGCGGGGAGCCGATGCGCTTGCGGTTGTGACCGAGTGGAGCGAGTTCCGGAATCCCGATTTCAAAAAAATGAAAAAACTCATGAAAAAACCGGTCATCTTCGACGGCAGGAATATCTACACCACAGAAGAACTGCGAAAGCTGGGATTTGCTTATTACGGCATCGGGAGAAGATAGGGCGTGAGGGGAGACACCATGAGAATACTCGTAACGGGAGGCGCCGGATTTCTCGGATCGCACCTCTGCGAGCGGCTGCTCGCAACAGGCAATGAAGTGCTCTGCCTCGATAATTTTTTCACCGGCAGGAAAAAGAACGTGCAGCACCTGCTGAGCAAGCCTTATTTCGAGTTGATCCGTCACGATGTGACCCTTCCTATCCTGCTCGAAGTGGACAGGATTTATCATTTGGCCTGTCCTGCATCTCCGATCCATTACCAGTACAATGCAATTAAAACGATCAAGGCCAATGTCCTGGGAACGATTAACATGCTCGGTATCGCAAAACGGGTAAAAGCGAGGATACTCTTTGCCTCCACCTCCGAAGTGTACGGCGACCCCGCGGTGCATCCCCAGAAGGAGGATTACTGGGGCAACGTGAACACCATCGGCATCAGGAGCTGTTACGACGAAGGAAAACGCGTGGCCGAGACCTTGATGATGGACTACCATCGCCAGAACAAAGTCGATGTCAAGATCGTCCGTATCTTCAACACGTACGGTCCGCGCATGCTTCATGATGACGGACGAGTCGTAAGCAACTTCATTATCCAGGCGCTTAAAGGCGAGGATATAACCGTCTACGGCCAAGGATCCCAGACCCGCTCGTTCTGCTATGTGGACGACCTTGTCGACGGGATGGTCCGCATGATGGAGTGCGAAAACTTTATCGGCCCGGTGAACCTGGGAAACCCCGATGAATATACCATCCTGAATTTCGCGAAAAAGATTATCGCAATGACGGAATCAAAATCGAGGATATCGTACAAGCCGCTCCCCTCGGACGACCCGAGACAGCGCCAGCCCGACATCACCCTCGCCGGCGAGAAGCTTGGTTGGAAACCGAACGTGTCGGTGGATGAAGGATTGAAGAGGACGATCGAATTTTTCAGGAAGGAGCTGTCTTGATACGGCAAAGACTGTTTGAGTTCAGAGTTTTCGGTTCTAAGTTAAAAGCTCAAAAATAAAAAAACTAAACTTAAAAAAAATGAATCAGCCAAACCGAAACAACATAATCGCCATCATCCCGGCCCGTTACGCCTCGACCCGGTTTCCCGGGAAGGCGCTCGCTCTTATCAGGGACAAACCGGTGATCCAGTGGGTCTACGAGCGAACGAAGCGATCGCAACTCGTCACCCGGGTCGTCGTGGCAACGGACGACGAGCGTATCCGGAAAGCGGTTTTGGCCTTCGGCGGGGAAGCGATCATGACCTCCGCAGATCACCCGACGGGCACCGACCGGATCGCCGAAGTAGCCCGGACGTTGAAATGCGATATCGTCGTCAATGTGCAGGGAGACGAGCCCCTGGTTCATCCGGACATGATCGACGAGGCCATTGCGCCCCTCGCCCATGACCCCTCGATTCCCATGGGCACGGTCTGCAGAAAGATAGAGAACCGGAACGAGGCCTTTGATCCAAACGTGGTCAAGGTCGTATTCGATGAAAAGGGTTTTGCGCTTTATTTTTCGCGGGCGCCCCTTCCCTGGGACCGGGACAACTGGGCCGGGAAAGACACCTTCAGCGATTTGACCCTCTCCGGACCGATGTATAAGCATATCGGCCTGTACGTGTACCGCCGGGACTTTCTCCTCAACTACGCAAAGATGCCGCAGACCCCCCTCGAAGCCGCGGAGAAGCTCGAACAGCTCCGGGCGCTCGAATCGGGACACCGGATCAAGACCGTCGTAACGGAGCACGAGTCCTTTGGTGTTGACATCCCCGGGGATTTGGGTAAAATATTGCAACGGTTGGAAGAAAGAAGAGATTAGACATGGAAAAGAAAAAGGTCCCGACCAAATACATTTTCGTGACCGGCGGCGTGGTCTCATCGCTCGGGAAGGGGCTTGCCGCTGCCTCGATCGGTGCTCTCCTTGAAAGCAGGGGACTGAAAGTGGCCTTCCTCAAACTCGACCCGTACATTAACGTCGACCCCGGCACCATGAGCCCCTTTCAACACGGCGAGGTCTACGTGACCGACGACGGCGCGGAGACCGATCTCGACCTGGGACATTATGAACGGTACAGCAACGTCACCACCGGCCAGAAGAACAATTTCACCTCCGGCAGGATCTATAACAACGTGATCACCAAGGAGCGGCGTGGCGACTACCTGGGCGGCACGGTCCAGGTCGTACCGCATATCACCGATGAGATCAAACGCGCCATCACGGACCTCGCGGACGATGAAGACGTCGTGATCGTCGAAATCGGCGGCACCATCGGCGACATTGAAAGCCTTCCGTTCCTCGAAGCCATTAGGCAGATGAGGTACAATCTCGGCAAACAGAACGTCCTCTACGTCCACCTCACGCTCGTGCCGTTCATAAAGGCCGCGGACGAGCTCAAAACCAAACCCACGCAGCACAGCGTCAAGGAACTCCTCTCCATCGGTATCCAGCCGAACATCCTTATCTGCCGGAGCGACCGGTTGATACCCAAGGACATGAAACGGAAGATCGCTCTCTTCTGCAACGTCGAAGAGAACGCGGTCATCACCGCCCAGGACGTCGAAACGATCTATGAAGTCCCTCTCCATCTGCATGCAGAGGGGTTGGATGACCGGATCGTCGAGGCGCTTGAGCTCAAGGCCCCCGCGAACGACCTGAAAACGTGGGAAACGATCATCGAGCGCATCAAGCATCCCTCGAAGAACGTCATGATCGCCCTGGTCGGGAAATATGTAGATCTCAAAGAAGCGTACAAGAGCCTCTGCGAAGCCTTGACGCACGGCGGCATCGCCAACGACGCGAAGGTGAATATCTCCTGGGTTGATTCCGAGGACATCGAAAGCAACGGCGCCGAAAAAATGCTCAAGGGCATGGACGGCATCCTCGTTCCGGGGGGGTTCGGCATTCGCGGCGTAGAGGGAAAGATCGCCGCTGCCAAATATGCCCGGGAGAACAAAATACCGTACTTCGGCATCTGCCTCGGCATGCAGTGTGCCGTGATCGAAGCCGCGCGTAATCTCGCCGGCATCACGGACGCGAACAGCTCTGAGTTCAATCAGCAGACACCGGATCCTGTCATCTACCTCATTGAGCAGTGGTACGACTACCGGACCAAATCCGTGCAGAAGCGCGACATGGCCTGTGATAAGGGCGGCAGTATGCGCCTGGGCGCCTATCCCTGCAAGATCGAGAAAGGGACCCATGCGTACCAGGCATACGGCACGGATGAGATCTCCGAACGGCATCGCCACCGGTACGAATTCAATAACCGCTACAAGGACGCGCTGAAGAAGGCCGGGCTCGTGATCAGCGGCCTCTCTCCGGACGGCGAGCTGGTCGAGATCGTGGAACTCAAAAACCATCCGTGGTTCCTCGGGTGCCAGTTCCATCCCGAGTTCAAATCCACGCCGCGCAAGCCGCATCCGTTGTTTACGGCCTTCATCAATGCCGCGCTCAAGCAAAAAGAGCGGGTGAAAAAACCGTGACAAGAACGATCATCGTCAAAAACGCAGCGATCGGCGGCGACAACCCTGTCGTGTTGATCGCCGGGCCCTGCGTTATCGAATCAGAAGATGCGACGCTCGAGGCCGCAACGCGGCTCAAGCGGATAACGGACGAGCTTCGCATGCCCTTCATATTCAAGTCGTCCTTCGACAAGGCCAACCGCAGTTCGGCGAAGTCCTTTCGGGGGCCGGGGTTGAAGGAAGGCCTGCGCATCCTCGGTCGCGTAAGCAGGGAACTCGGCCTGCCGCTCCTCTCGGACGTACACCGGTTTGAGGAGATCGGACCGGCCGCCGAAGTCCTCGATATTCTTCAGATCCCCGCTTTTTTGTGCCGGCAGACCGATTTCATCACTGAAGTCGCCAGGACGGGGAGGGTAGTGAACATCAAAAAGGGACAGTTTCTGGCCCCCTGGGACGTAAAGCACGCTGCGGAAAAGGCGGCGTCCACCGGCAACGACAAGATCATCCTAACCGAGCGGGGCGTCTCCTTCGGGTATAACAACCTCGTCGCGGACATGCGCGCGCTGCCCATCATGCGCGATCTCGGATATCCCGTGGTATTCGACGCTACGCACTCCGTGCAACTGCCGGGAGCAGGGGGCACGGCATCGTCGGGAGACCGGAAGTTCGTGCCGCACCTCGCCAGGGCGGCAACAGCCGCAGGTATCGACGCGCTGTTCATGGAAGTTCATGCCTGCCCGGACAAGGCGCTCTGCGACGGGCCGAACATGCTGAGCCTGGACGAACTTCCCGCGCTCCTTAAACAGGTCCAGGAGATAGACAGGATCGTGAAAAAATGAAAGAACAGGCAAAACGGGTCCTTAAGATAGAAGCCGAAGCGGTCGCTGCGCTCGTCAACCGCATCGATGAACGGTTCGAGAAAGCCGTTGAAATGCTCCTGAAGTGTAAAGGCCGCGTGGTAGTGACCGGCATGGGCAAGTCCGGGCTCATCGGCAAAAAGATAGCGGCCACGCTCGCCTCCACGGGCACTCCGGCCCTTTTTCTCCATCCCGCCGAAAGCATTCACGGCGATCTGGGCATGGTCACGAGGGGAGACACGGTAATCGCGCTGTCCAACAGCGGCGAAACCGAGGAACTCGCCTTGATGCTGCCCTCGCTCAAGCGGCTCGGAATAAAGATCATCGCTCTTACGGGAAATATCGAGTCGACGCTGGCCAAAAACAGTGATGTGGTAATCGACATCGGCGTCAAGGAAGAGGCCTGTCCCCTTGGCTTGGCGCCGACGGCAAGCACCACGGCCACCCTGGCCATGGGGGACGCCCTGGCAGTCGTGCTCCTCGACCAGCGGGGGTTCAAACAGGAGGACTTTGCCTGTTTTCATCCCGGCGGCACGCTGGGCAAAAAGCTGCTGCTGCGCGTCCGCGATCTGATGCATGCCGGCGACGCCGTTCCCATCGTGTCCGAGGAGACCTTGATCAAGGACGCGATCTATGAGATATCGTCAAAAAAAATGGGTATCACCGCGGTATTAAACACTGCGGGGAAGCTCGTAGGCGTCATTTCCGACGGGGACCTCCGGCGCTGGATGGAAAAGACCGAAAAGAGCGGAGAGAATCTCCTCGCCAAAAAAGCCAAGGACATCATGACCCGAAAGCCGAAAGTGGCTAATAAGGATGCCCTTGCGGCCGAGGCGGTTGCACTGATGGAAAAGAACTCGATCACCTGCCTCATTGTTTCAGACTCTGGCGCCAGGCCCGAAGGAGTGATCCATCTCCATGATCTGTTGAAAGCGGGCGTTGTCTAGAATACCTTCAGTGGTTCATGAGCTCTAAAATTCGGATTTAACCACAGGGTCACAAAGGGCGCGGCAAAAAACCAACTTCTTTGATATCAAATGTCCAATAGTTTGGGTTTTCCTCCGCATGCACCCGGCGTCTAAGCGTATTGAGCGCGAGCGCGGAGTGGTACTGGATGATTTTTTTACGAATGTGTCAAAATTAATTCAATGAAAAAAAAGAAACAAAGCGTTCAATCTAAAGCCAAAAAAATCAAGCTGCTCCTGCTCGACGTCGACGGCGTGATGACCGATGGAACGATCATACTGGACAACCAGGGGAACGAAACCAAGGCCTTTCACGTGAGGGACGGCCACGGGATCAAACTCGCGCAAAAAGCGGGAATCGTCATCGGCATTGTCACGGGGAGGTCATCGGAAGTAGTGAATGTCCGGGCCCGGGAACTGGACATTCGGGAAATCCACCAGGGCGCACGGGAAAAAATAGCCGTATACGATTTGCTGGTCTCTAAATACGGTTTACGCGATGAAGAGGTCGCGTATATCGGCGACGATATCGTCGACGTATCGATCTTTAAGCGGGTGGGCCTTGCCGCGGCCGTGGCCGATGCCGATCCCTCCGTGAAACAGCACGTGGACATGATAACCAGGACCGAGGGCGGCCGGGGGGCCGTGCGCGAGGTCATAAACTTGATCCTGAAAAACCGGGTCAAAACCGGCGCTTCATGAAAAGCAGGTTGAACAGAGCGCGAAAGACGTTATCCCGCCTGTCTCTTACCTGGTCGGTCAGGTCCATCCTGCTGCTGTCGAAACTGATGCCCTACCGTCTTGGCGTACGCGCCGGCGGGGCACTTGGATTCATCGCGTACTACGTCTTTCCCCGGGAACGGAACAGGGCGATCGCCCACCTTAGTTTGGCGTTCGACGAAAAAGGGCGTGCCTGGATACAACGCACCGCGCGACAATGCTTCATCCACCTGGGCAAGAGCCTGCTCGAAGTGATGCTGATTTCCCCCCGCCGCCTCGCGCAGGTTGTTGACGTTCAGGGGGAAGAGAACCTCCGGGCCGCCCTCAGCCGGGGAAAAGGGGTCGTGTACGTCACCGGCCATATCGGCAACTGGGAACTGATGGGCCATGTCGTTGCGGCAAAGAGTACGCTCAGTGTTATCGCGGTCCCCATCGAACCGGAGCAGGTCAACGACATGATCGTCTTCTTGCGCGCCAGGATGGGGGTCAGAACCATACTCCGCGGCAGACCGGGCGCATCCCGGGAATTGATCCGGGTATTCAAGGAAAACCGGATACTCGGCATACTGATCGATCAAGACACGGACGTGGAGAGCGCTTTCGTGGATTTTATGGGCAGGCCGGCCTGGACGCCCACGGCCGCGGCTTCGATGGCGATCAAGTTCGGAGCGCCGGTGATATTCGGTTTTATTCACCGCAACGGCGATAACCGGCATACGATAACCATCGAAGGCCCGCTCGAGCTCATACGAACGGGCGATGACGAAAAAGATGTCATTGCCAATACGGCCCTGTTTACCAAAAAACTGGAAGACTGTATCATGCGAAATCCGGAGCAGTGGGTCTGGATGCACCGCAGATGGAGGAGGCGACCCTGAAAATTTTAAACATACCGAACCTTCTCTCGCTGAGCAGGATCCTGTCCGTGCCGGTGTTCATCATCCTCATGCTCGAGCCGAGCCCCGTCCGGGCCCTTATTGCAGGCATCGTCTTTTCACTGGCCTCGGCGACAGACTGGCTCGACGGGTACCTCGCCCGCAAGTGGGGCCAGGTGACCAAGGTCGGCAAGCTGCTCGATCCGATCGCCGACAAGATATTGATTATGGCAGCGCTGGTCACTTTGGTGGAAATACAGTCGGATGTTGTGCACTCGTGGATGGCGATTGTGATCATCGGTCGAGAGTTTGCGGTTACCGGGCTCCGCGCCATAGCCGCTGGCGACGGGATCGTCATACCTGCGGAGACCGTGGGGAAATACAAAGTCGGTGCACAGATTACGACGGTTCTCTCTCTCCTGCTTTATCAGTATTCGTACAAAGAGTGGATGAAACAGCTCGGATGGTTCGCACTGTGGGTTGCCATAATACTTGCCGTATACTCCGCAGTACAGTATTTCAAAACGTACTGGAACAAGCTGAATACATAAGCGCTTGATAACGAACTTATGAATACACTGTTGCAAGCACTGTCCATCATTTTGTCCTATCTTCTCGGCGCCGTGCCGTTCGGGCTTCTCTTCAGTAAGCTGTTTTCAAACGTCGACGTCCGCACGCTTGGAAGCGGCAACATCGGAGCCACGAACGTACTTCGCGCCTCGGGTAAAAAGGCCGCGGTCTTGACCCTGCTGGCCGACTGCTTCAAAGGGCTTATTCCCGTCATGGCAGTTCAATTCCTGTTCCATGCTGACGCCCTTGCCGCTTTGGCGGGTGCTGCAGCCATACTCGGGCACAACTTTCCCGTCTATCTCGGGTTCAAGGGCGGGAAGGGCGTAGCGACAAGCTACGGCGTGGTCCTTGCGACAGTTCCCTGGATCGGTATTATCTGCCTGAGCGCCTGGCTTTTTGCCGCTGTTATCTGGAAATATTCCTCCCTTTCCGCACTCCTTTCCTTTGTGCTCTATCCCGTGCTTACCTTCGCCCTGTATGGAGAATCAAGACCCCAAGGCCTGCTCTCGCTGTTCATCTTCGGCATGATCTACATCCGCCACCGCGAAAATATCAAACGGCTCCTCGCCGGGACCGAGCCGAAGATAGGGAAGAAGTGACCTGAAATTCCTTTCCCGTTGTATCTTCCCTGGATACTCAAATCCCCCGGTCAGTTTCAGTATATTTTTTCATAGCCCGGTTTGAAGAAGAACGGGCCGGTTTTACTGACCCTATCTTTTGAAAGCTTGTTTGCTCATTTCAGCTTATACGCTTGCAGGCCTGCCAGCTTGACAACGAATAGTAGGAATGCTATTGTGGAAACTTCATTGCGATGAGTGTTTATTCTGAGCTCTATGCTCCTTGCGCTTTGCCCTTTGCGCCGGAGTTCTTCCCTATGCCTTCTGCCCAAAACACACATTGGTACGCCGTTCACGTAAAATCTCGGCACGAGTTCGCGGTAAGGGACAGGCTGATGGGAGCGGGGATAGAAACTTTTTTGCCCAGCATGGAACGATGCAGTAAATGGAAGGACAGGAACAAGTTTATTCAATTTCCTCTCTTTTCCGGCTATCTCTTCGTCCATATCGAGAAAAGCAGCGTCTTCCGGATGGCGGTTCTTAAAACTAAGGGCGTAGTTCGCATGCTCGGGAACCTCCCCGGTGAGCCGGAGCCGGTGCCCGGAGAACAGGTCCTGTCGCTCAAAAAGGTCATCGAAGCTGGGACATTAATGGACCCTTATCCGTACCTTCATGAAGGGCGAAAGGTCAGGATAAAACGGGGTCCGCTTTCAGGCGTGGAAGGGATACTTGTTGAAAAGGCGGGACTGCACAAGCTTGTGCTTTCTGTGGACATC
>OFHG01000342.1_pt1 | contig 19422 bp, 20 predicted proteins | sample 1521931 | NCBI WGS metagenome assembly OFHG01 (sample SAMEA2468438, study PRJEB22500) | soil metagenome | biome: Glassland; feature: Farmland; material: Clay | place: Australia | collected 2013-01-31 | depth 0.55 m
GGGTGCGCCAGCCTCGTGACCAACCGGCTCGCGGGCAACCTTTCCGATGCCATAATCAACCAGGACGATCCCCAAATCGTGCGGGATGGAGCGCCTGCCTACCTGTTGCTGGTCGACGGTCTCATCCAGGACTCACCCCATGATGTCGATCTGCTCGAGGCCGGTGCGCGCCTCTACGGCGCCTACTCCGCGGTATTCGTCAGCGATCCGCAGCGGGCGCGGCACATGGCGGCGAAGGCCAGGGACTATGCAAAGCGCGCGCTTTGTTTGAGCTATCCTGACATTTGCAAGTTCGAGTCGGCCGCCTATGACCGCTATATACCAACGCTACAGGACGTTACCGCCTCCGATGTCGGATTGCTGTATGTCTACGGTGTCTCCTGGGCCGGCTGGATTCAGGCATCGAGCGGCAACTGGAATGCCATCGCCGAATTGCCGAAGGTGGAAGCGGTGTTACAGCGCGTGGTGCAGTTGGACAATACCTATGCCGACGGCGAGGTGCACCTGTATTTGGGTATCTTGAATACCATACTCCCGCCGGCGCTCGGTGGTCATCCGGATGTGGGGGAACGGCAGTTCGAGGAGGCCATCGCCATCTCCAAGGGCAAGAACCTGATGGCCAAGGTGGAATACGCGCGCCGTTACGCGCGCTTGGTGTTTGACAAGAAGCTCCATGACCGGCTATTGCATGAGGTGCTGGCGGCGAATCCCCACGTACCGGGATTGACGCTGAGCAACGTATTGGCGCAACAGGATGCGGCGAAGCTGTTGAAATCGTCCGCACAATACTTTGGCGAATGAGATGATGCTACGTCCGTTGAGATTCGTGCTGTTGGTGGCGGCCCTGGCGCTGCCCCTTGTTTCCCAGGCCGTGGTGCTTAAAATCGCCACCTTGGTGCCGGACGGCACCTCGTGGATGGATGCGTTCCGCAAAGGGGCGGCGGAGGTCAAGGCGCGTACCGACGGACGGGTCGAGTTCCGTTTCTATCCGGGCGGCGTGATGGGCAACGACAAGAGCGTCTTGCGCAAGATACGCATCGGGCAGTTGCAGGGGGGGGCGATCACCGGCGGCGGCCTGGCGGAGATATATCCTGATGCACAGATCTACAGTCTGCCGTTTGTATTCCACTCGCTGAAAGAGGTGGACTATGTCAGGAAGAGGATGGACCCGCTCATTATCGCCGGGTTGAAGAAGGCGGGATTCACCAGTTTCGGCATCAGTGAAGGCGGTTTTGCCTATCTGATGTCGAATCGACCGGTGCGTTCGATTGCCGACCTCAAGTCGTTAAAGGTTTGGGTGCCCGAAGGCGACACGATTAGCCGGGCGGCTTTCCAGGCGGTGGGTGTCTACCCCATTTCGCTGCCGCTTACTGACGTCTTGACCGGCCTCCAGACGGGGCTGATCGACACCGTTGCCTCGTCGCCGATTGGTGCTATCGCGCTGCAATGGCACACCCGTGTCAAGTATCTGACCGATATGCCGTTGGTGTACCTGTACGGTACGCTGGTGGTATCCAACAGAGCGTTTGCCCGGCTCAGCGCGCAGGACCAGCAGGTTGTACAGCAGGTATTCGGCGGTGTATTGCAACAGTTGAACCGCGAGAACCGGGCCGACAACGCCGAGGCACGGGAGGCGTTGAAGCAGCAGGGAATTCAATTCGTCAAACCGTCGCAAGGCGACGCGGGTTGGCAACAGGTGGTCATGCACACGATAGACCGTTTGACCAGGGAGAACGTGCTGAGCAGTTCCATGCTGGAAACCTTGCAGCACAACCTGGCCGATTACCGTCGTCAAACTGCGGTAGCCCATTGAGCGGGTATCGTGTCATGGATGAACGCCATTGTGATAGCGGCAGAGCGGAGTATTATTTCTCATAGGCCAGATTTCCAATCTGAGCGTTTATGAGTGATTGACACTTTTGTCCGACGGACGCCCACCTATACAGGAATGTCCCGCAGAACATGAGCGGCGGTTCGAGAAAAATAATCGGGGAGCGTCTGCGGCGGGTGGTGAGGCTGTTGCACCTCGTTGAAGACAGTATCATGGTGCTGCTCGTCTCGGCGATGATCCTGTTGGCCGTCGGCCAGATTGTCTTGCGTGACGTATGGGATGCCGGCGTCGCCTGGGGCGATCCGGTGTTGCGCGTGTCGGTGCTGTGGGTGGCTATGCTCGGCGCGATGGCGGCGACGCGCGATAACAATCATATTACGATCGACATATTCTCACGATTCCTATCCTCGAGATTGAAGCGTATCGCACAGCTGATAAGCGGAGGGTTTGCGTCCGGAATATGCGCGCTTGTGGCCTACGAGGGGGCGCGTTTCGCGGTGATGGATTATCAGGCCGGCACCATATCGTTTTCTAATATTCCCTCATGGTGTTTCGAGAGCATCATACCGATAGGCTTCGGTGTAATGGCGTTACGCTTCCTGTTCGTTACCATCAGTCCGCCGTCGCAACCGGTACGGGATGCGGCATGATTTTTATCGGCATTGCGCTGATCCTGCTGGCCCTGTTCGGGGCTCCGCTGTTTACCGTGATCGCGGCCAGCGCTTTTCTCGGCTTTCATCACGAGAGCGTCGACCTGTCTGTCGTGGGAATCGAATTCTACCGGCTGGCGGAAATGCCGGTGCTGCTTGCCATTCCGCTATTTACCTTTGCCGGCTATCTGTTGAGCGAAAGCCAGGCGCCACGGCGCCTGGTCCATCTCACCGGTGCGTTCCTGGGATGGATGCCCGGCGGTCTGGCGGTGGTCTCCCTGGTGGCATGCGCCTTGTTTACCGCGTTCACGGGCGCGTCGGGCGTTACCATCGTGGCACTGGGGGCTTTGCTCTATCCGGCGCTGACCCAGGCCGGCTATAACCACCGCTTCAACTTGGGCCTGATTACCACCTCAGGCAGTCTCGGCTTGCTGTTTGCGCCGTCGTTGCCATTGATTCTGTACGGGGTCATCGCGCAGCAGTTGGGCATCGGACGCACGATCACGATAGACGACCTGTTTCTCGCCGGCATTTTGCCGGGCACCTTGATGCTGGCGTTGTTGTCGGGCTGGAGTATTTGGGTTAACCGGCGCCAGCCGCTGCACGGTTTTTCCGGCGGCAGTATCGGCAAGGCACTGAATGAGGCGAAATGGGAACTGCCGCTGCCGTTTATCGTGCTGGGGGGGATCTACAGCGGCTATTTTGCCGTTTCCGAGGCGGCGGCGGTTACTGCGCTGTATGTGTTGATCGTTGAAGTTCTGATCCATAGAGAGGTGTCGTTGCGGGCTCTGCCGCGAGTGATACGGGAATCGATGGTGCTGGTGGGCGGTATCCTGGTGATCCTCGGATTGTCGTTGGCCTCGACCAATTACCTGATCGATGCGCAGGTTCCGAGCAAGCTGTTTGGCCTCGTTCGCGCCCACATCACCAATCCGCTGACGTTTCTGATATTGCTCAATGGTTTTTTGCTGATACTGGGGATGATGCTGGATATCTTTTCGGCCCTGGTGATCATGGTGCCGCTACTGCTGCCGATTGCCATCGGCTACGGCATAGACCCGCTGCACCTGGGGATCATCTTTCTGGCGAATATGCAGATTGGTTATTTTACGCCGCCGGTAGGTATGAATCTGTTCATTGCCAGCTATCGGTTCAAGACGCCGGTGATGGATATTTATCGCTCTACGCTGCCGTTCTTTTTTATTCTCCTTGCCGCCGTATTGGTCATTACCTACTGGCCTACGTTGTCGCTGTATCTCCCGTCGCACCACTGGGGGAGGTAGTAGCGACTGCGAAATCGCACTGCGATCCTTCATCGATATGAACCGTGGCAGGACTTCGCCGCGGATCGCTGCGACAAACGTCGAGTTATCGGGAAATTACCATATCCTTATATGTGGCACCGGCTATGTGATGTGCGTTGCTAGCGCGTCTGTTTTTATGCCGTGCAATGATTAAATTTAGCCTCTGGGAAGAGGGCCGCAAGGGAGACATCAAGGCCAAAAAGAGGTTACAGTTATGGCGTGTTCGTTCGATACGGCAGAGGTGCGGTCGTGGGACATCTGGTGGGTTTGGCAAGAGCGGTACGCGTTCTCGGTATTAGCCGGGGCGAGGTGCAGCGCCTCATCCACGACGGCGAACTGAATGCGCCGGACGGGATGGTGGATATCGATAAGTTGCGTCAGCTTTATCCCGGCTTGGCACTCAACGAGTCGCGGCTGGTTGAACGGATTCAGCTGCTCAAGACGACGGCATTCTCGCGGCGGGTACGCAGTACGGTGGCGCCGGAGAAGGATATTCTCGAAATACAACTCAATAAACGCAACGCAGAGCTGTCGGTCGAGCGTGCATTGGCGAAGAAATACCGCGAACTGGTCGAGGAGGTGACGCGCAAGCTGTGCGAAATGCAGGACAGCGACGACCCGGCTCAGCGACGCGTGGTGGCGGAGATCAATCGTTGGCTGCTACTGAAACTGGAACGGTGATGCGACCCATATGAGCCATCGCATACGTCTGTTGCCGAGTGGGCGGGAGTTCAATGCCGAGAGCACCGAGACGGTGCTCGAGGCGGCCTTGCACAGCGGCGTCAATCTTCCCTATAACTGTAGCGGCGGCAGTTGCGGCGTTTGCAAGGCGCGCTTGGTGGAGGGTCATCTCGGGGAGATGGGTTTCCACGATTACACGCTCAGCCAAAGCGAACTGCAACAGGGCTATTTCCTTGCCTGTAGAGTAACCGCGGCCAGCGACATGGCGATCGAGATCGACGAGGTGGGCGGGACCCACGCGATACCGCACCAATGCCTCTCGACTCGGGTCTCAAAGCTGGAGCGCATCGGCGAGGAATATCTGATTCTCTTGTTGCGTACGCCGCGCACCCAGACGCTGCAGTTCCTCGCTGGCCAGCACGTGCAGCTTCGTATTCCCGGCATTCCCCCTTGCGACGTGGCGCTCGCCAGCTGCCCCTGTAACGGGATGTACCTGCAGTTCCACCTGGAACGCCAAGCGGATGTCGCATTCGTGCGCCACGCGTTCGAACACCTGGCGCTGAACGATGTGGTGGAAGTGGAGGGGCCGTACGGCGAGTTCGTGCTCGATGAGAAGTCCAACCGCCCGCTGGTCATGATCGCACAGGATACCGGCTTCGCTCCGATCAAGAGCCTGATGGAACATATCATCGGGCTTGAGGTGACGCAGGCGGTGCGTCTGCTTTGGCTCAGCAACAGCGAGTCCGGATTGTATATGGCGAATCTCTGCCGTTCGTGGGCCGATGCGCTGGATCATTTCCGCTTCATACCGGTGATCCCCAGCAATGGCGAGGCGGCGATGAATGCGCTATTGGCCGCCGTGCCCGAGGTGGGGGATATCGACGTCTATATGTCGGCCGGACACAACGAGTCGCTCTATATCCGGCAATGGCTGCTGGAGCACGGGGCGCTGGAGGAACATATCCTGGTGATGGAGAAGCGGCAATGCGACGGCGAATAGCGGCCTTGGTATTGAGCGCCGGGTGCGGCCTGCCGTTCGTCGCGCACGCCGACTGGTCGGCGCTGTTGAATCGGCTCCAACAGCAGGCAACGCATTCCGGTCAGACGACAAAGCTGCCGAGCGAGGCGGAGGTGGTTGCGGGTCTAAAGCAGGCACTGGAGATCGGCACCCAACGCGCAGTGAAAAAACTCGCTCATCCGGGTGGTTTTCTCGACGACAAGGCGGTGAGGATACCGTTACCCAAGACATTGCAGCGGGTCGAACAGGGGCTGCGCGACGTCGGCGAAGGCAAGGTGGCGGATGAGTTTGTCGCGAGCATGAATCATGCGGCGGAGGATGCCGTACCCAAGGCGACCGAAATATTCATGGCCGCGATTCACTCCATGACCTTGAACGACGCACGCAAGATATTGCAGGGGCCGGATGATGCCGCGACGCGTTATTTCCGCCGCCATACCGGGCCGAAACTGGAGGCGGCGATGTTGCCGGTGATCCGCGAGGCAACCGCGCGTGTCGGAGTCACTCGTCGCTACAAGCAATTCGTCGGCCGCGCCGGTTTTCTCGATCGCTGGATCGAACCGAAGTCACTGGATATCGACCGCTATGTAACGCAGAAGACCCTCGATGGACTGTTCATAAAAATGGCCGACGAGGAGAAACGTATCCGCAAGGATCCGGTGGCCCGTACCACTGAACTGCTGCGCAAGGTGTTCGGCCACAGCTGATACGGAGACGACGAGCGCGCATGGCGTCCGGATGCGCTAAATGAAAGTTCCGAATTAGTACCCAGCTAGCGCGAGAAACTGGATATCGAGGAGCGGCCCTCCGTGGGAGCCCGATTTATCGCCAGGGACGGCATTATGCGGCGAGAGGACAGGAGTCCGTAGCCGCCATCGGGCGATAGTCGAATCCGGGGCTATCGCCCGGCGCAGCCGGGCTCCCACGAGTGACTAACTGAACGTTCCGAACTGGATATCAATTCGGAACGCCTATTTAGAGGTGCCGCTACGGCGACAATCCGGTCGAGGGTACCCGGGCCAACGGTTATCCCCGCTGCAGGGCGGCCAGTTGTTGCTCGCATTCCTGCATGCGGGCACGGATCTGTTCGACGCTCAAATGATGCCGGGAGTTACGCGGGGCGCGGCTGGCGTCCGCCAGCATCGCACGGTAATAGGCAATCTGTGTGCGGAGTGTCTCTTCCATGGCCACGTCACGGAGTGCGGTGTGCGGGAAGGGGACCTGTGCATTCATGGGGATTTCCTCGCGTCGTACTCGGATAGGGTAATAACATAGCACGACAGTAGGAAAAATAAACCATGATATATATGTGGAATGACTCCTGCCGTCCCATCAGCGCAAAGTCGCGGGCATGAACCACGGGATAGGGGGCGAATCAGCCGTATCGAGGCGCTATCGCACCAATTCCCCGTGCCCTCGTGATAACTCCTGGTGCGTCGTATGAGAAGGCAAGGAGCCTGTCGGACTATGGTGCCCGTAGCGAGCAAGGTGGGAGAGCGAGGCCAAATTTTCACGATTTCGAGGCGCATAGTTGTTCTACGCAACGAGAAATCGGGGAAATTTGGGCCGCTCTCCCACCGGCGCAGTAGGAGCATCCATAGTCCGACAGGCTCCTAGCGGCGCGGCTTTTCCAACGCCTCCAGCAACCCTTCCATCAACGCCTGCGGCGTCGGCGGGCAGCCCTTGATCACCGCATCCACCGGCAGGACGTTGGCGATGCCGCCGCGGCTGGCGTAGGAGCAGCCGAATTCGCCGCCGCAGGCGGCGCAGTCGCCGACGGCGACGACGAGTTTGGGATCGGGGGTCGCCGCGTAGGTGCGCAGCAGCGCCGTCTCCATGTGGACCGTGGCCGGGCCGGTGATCAGCAGCAGATCGGCGTGGCGCGGCGAGGCGACGAAGTGGATGCCGAAGCGCTCGACATCGTAGAAGCTGTTGTTGAGGGCGTGGATCTCCAGTTCGCAGCCGTTGCAGGAGCCGGCGTCCACCGCGCGAATCGCAAGGCTGCCGCGGAAGCGCCGCGCCACCCCTTCACGCAGCCGCTCGCTTATCTCATCCAGTGCCGCCTCGCCGGTGGTCGGGCGCGGCTCGGTGACGATGCTGGTCTTGCGTATCTTGTTCAGTATCCTGAGCATGGCATCATCCGAAGCGGGAAAAGCTGTTAACCACGGGGAGCACGGGGAACACGGGGGAGAAAATTACTTTATGCTCAGAACCTGGGTAGTTTTCTGATCCCTGGTTGAACGATATGGCTGAAATTTGCGTACTGTTTACGAACAGTTTTCGGCGTAAATAATAGAGTCCGAGTGAGACACCGCATTTATCCACGAGCACGTATATCGCATTCAAATCCCCCGTGCCCCCCGTGTTCCCTGTGGTTGATCTTGTTCTCATAGATCCTGCCCCGAATAGGACCCGTTCACCGATTTGTTGCAGACCGGGAAGTCGGGGACGATGTTGCCGTGGATCAGTTGCTCCAGGGCCGGCCAGTTGAACCAGCTGGGGTCGCGCGGGAAGAAGCGGGCGACGCGGCCGTCGCTGCCGAAGCGGACGTAGGTCAGGATCTCGCCGCGCCAGCCTTCCACCAGGCCCATGCCCTCGCTGTCGGCGGCCGGCGCGCGCCAGTCGCGCTGCACCTCGCCCGGCGGCAGCTCGTCGAGCAGTTTATCCAGCAGTTCCAGCGAGTGCAGGATCTCCTCCATCCGCACCTTCATCCGCGCCGCCACGTCGCCGGCGCTGAACAGCGGTGTGGCGACGGGCAGGTGATCATACGGAGCATAGGGGTGGTCGCGGCGCAGGTCGATATCGATGCCGCTGGCCTTGGCCATATAGCCGAGTACGCCGAGGCGGCGCGCCGTCTCCGGCGCCAGCACGCCGGTGGTGACCAGGCGGTCCTCCAGCGACGGATGGTCGTCGAGGATCGGGTAGAGGCCGGGCAGCTCCTGGCGCAGCCGGGCGTTGCCGTCACGCAGCCGCTGTAGCTGGGGAGTATCGGGGTCGGCGGCGACGCCGCCGGGAATGACGGCGTCCATCATCAGCCGGTGGCCGAAGCAGGCGGCGCTGTCGCGCTGCCACAATTCGCGCAGGCGGCTGAATTGATACTGGGCGAAGGCGAAGCCGACGTCGTTGCAGATGGCGCCGATGTCGCCGAGGTGATTGGCGATGCGCTCGCGCTCGGCCAGCAGCGCGCGCAGCGCCACGGCGCGCGGCGGCGGCGCCAGGCGGGCGGCGCGCTCCATCGCCATGCAGGCGGCCCAGGCGTGATGGACCGTGGTGTCGCCGCAGACGCGGCCGGCCAGCCGCGCCAGGCCGAAGGCATCGCGTCCCTCGGCGATCTTCTCGATGCCCTTGTGGGTGTAGCCGAAACGTTCCTCCAGGTTGAGCACGGTCTCGCCCACGGCGAGGAAGCGGAAGTGGCCCGGCTCGATGATGCCGGCGTGCACCGGGCCGACCGGGATCTCGTAGGCGCCGGCCCCCTGGACCGGGATGAAGGCGTAATCCTCTTCCGGTTGCGGCGGTAGCGGCGCCTGGTCGGCGGCGAAACTTTTGCGCAGCGGATGGGCCTCTTCCGGCCAGCGGTTGTGGCGGCTCCAGCGGCGCGGGTCGGGGTGGTCGCTGAAGTCGACGCCGAACAGGTCGCGCAGGTGGCGCTCCATGCGGTCGGCGCCGGGGAAGTAGGGGGTGTGCGAGTCGAGGCGCGGGGCGCCGGCCGGGATCGCCGTGCGCAGCACCAGGTGGTCGCCGTTGCGTACCAGCACGGCGTTGACCTGCAACGTTTCGCCGCGCTCTTCGGCCCAGATACCGGCCCAGCGGCAGTCGTAGGCGGCGGCGGTCTGGGCGGCGCGGCCCCAGTCCTCCGGGTCGATGCCCAGCAGGTGGGCAGGTGCCAGGGCGATGGCCGAGCCGCGCTGCACCAGGATGTGTTCGTCCTGGAAGCGGGCCAGCAGTTCGGAGAGCCAGTCGAACGGATTCACGCACGTACCCCATGTAGGAGCGGCTCTGCCGCGATGCCCTCGGGTCGCGGCAGAGCCGCTCCTACCGTTCGCTTCATCCACATCACAACAACCCCTTGCCGGTGATCAGCAGCGTCGCCTGGTTGAACCAGTGGGCCAGGAACAGCGGAATGGAGATGCCCAGCCACAGTACCAGCAGCAGGTGGATGATTACCGGCAGCATGTTGGCCTGCACCGGGTGCTGGCCCTCCGGCTGCGCGCCGTAGACCATCGGGTGCAGGTGGCGGAACAGACCGGCGAAGGCGATGGCGAGGCCGGCCAGCAGTACCACGGTCAGCCACGGCTGGCTCTGCATGGTCGCGGTCAGCAGCAGGAATTCGCTGGTGAAGACGCCGAACGGCGGGAAGCCGGCGATGGCGGCGACGCCGAGCAGGAGACCCCAGCCGACGGCGGGCTGGGTGCGGATCAGGCCGCGAATGTGATCGATGGCCTGGGTCTTGGCGATGTGGGTGGCGTGGCCGACGGTGACGAAGATCGACGACTTGGTCAGCGAGTGGACGGTCATGTGCAGCAGTGCGCCGAAGGTGGCCAGCGGGCCGCCCAGGCCGAAGGCGAAGGTCATCAGTCCCATGTGTTCGATGGACGAATAGCTGAACATGCGCTTGATGTCGCGCTGGCGGTGCAGGAACAGCCCCGCCACCAGGAACGACAACAGGCCGAAGGCCATCATCAGGTCGCCGGTGAGGTGGGGGTGGGCAAAGGTGGTCGAGTGTTGCAGGGCGCCGTCCACCAGCATCTTGACCCGCACCACGGCGTAGAGCGCGACGTTGAGCAGCAGGCCGGAGAGCACCGCCGACATCGGCGTCGGACCCTCGGAGTGGGCGTCGGGCAGCCAGTTGTGCAGCGGCACCAGCCCCACCTTGGTGCCGTAGCCCACCAGCAGGAAGACGAAGGCGATGCTCATCACCGTCGGGTCGAGGTGGGCGGCGACGCCGTGCAGCGCGGTCCACAACAGGCCGTCGTCGGCCTTGGGCAACTGGGCCGCGGCGGAGAAGTAGAGCAGCACCGTGCCGAACAGCGCCTGGGCGATGCCGACGCCGCAGAGGATGAAGTACTTCCAGGCCGCCTCCACCGACTCCGGGGTGCGATAGAGCGACACCAGCAGCACCGTCGCCAGGGTGGCGCCCTCCATCGACACCCACAGGATGCCCAGGTTGTTGGTGGAGAGGGCCAGCAGCATGGTGAACAGGAAGCCCTGGTACATGGAGTGGTAGAGACGCATGCGGCGGCTGTTGACGCGGCCGCGTGCCAGCTCGTGGGTCATGTAGGGGCGCGAGAAGATGGCGGTGGTGAGGCCGACGAAGGCGGTGAGCGCCACCAGGTATACGTTGAAGGCGTCGATGTAGAAGAACTTGCCGGGCGACAGCAACGGGCCGTCGTCAAGTACCTGCCACGCCAGCGCGGCCGAGGCGGCGAGTGTGGCGGTGGACAGTGCGATGTTGAGCCAGCCGGCCAAGCGGCAGCGGGTGATGAGCGCCATCAGCAGGGTGCCGAACAGGGGGAACGCCAGGGTCAGGTAGAGGGCGGTCATTCGCTCTCTCCCGCCACGTCTGCCTCTGCCACCGCTGCGCTCTCGTCGGTCTCCGCCAGGCGGTTGAGGCGGTCGACGTCGAGGGATTCGATGCTCTCGCGGATCTGGAAGAAGAACACGCCGAAGATCACGGTGGCCACCAGCACGTCGAAGGCGACGCCCAGCTCCACCACCATCGGCATGCCGTGGGTCGACACCACGGCGGCGAAGAACAGGCCGTTCTCCATCGACATGAAACCGACCACCTGGGTCACCGCCTGGCGCCGCGTCACCATCATCAGCATGCCCAGCAGCACCACCGACATGCTGATGGCGATGGTGTTGCGCGTCGCCAGCAGCGACAGCTTCTCCACCGGCAGCGCGACGTAGTAGCTGAACGCCACCAGCACCGCCGCGCCCAGCATCACCAGCGCCGGATGGACCACCGTCTCCACCTCGCGCGCGATCTCCAGCTTCACCACCAGGCGGTGCAGGATCCACGGGATCAGGATCGCCTTCAGCGCCAGCGTCAGCAACGCCGAAATGTAGAGATGGTGTTGATTGGCGACGAAGGCGACCAGGGCGGTGGCGGCGGCCACCAGCGCCCCCTGCCAGGCGAAGGCGTGGATCGAGGAGATGATGCGGGTCTGGGCCAGCAGCGAAAACGAGCTGAACAGCACCAGCGCCGCAATGATCAGGATCGCCTGTTCCTGCAGGGTGAAATGGGTGATGTTCATGCACCGACCTCGAGGATGACGTGGCTCAGCATGCCGAGCAGCGCCAGCAGGAAGGCGAGGTTGAGAAACTCCGGCGCGCGGAACAGGCGCATCTTGGCCAGCCCGGTCTCCGCCACCGCAAGCACCACGGCGAGCGCCATGAGTTTCACCAGCACGGTGACCAGCCCCAGCAGCAGGGCCTGCGGTGTCAGCCGGGTGGCGATGCCCCAGGGCAGGAACACGTTGACGATGAGCACGCCGTAGATCATCAGCTTGAGCTGCGCCGCCCACTCCATCAACGCCAGATGGCGGCCGCTGTACTCCAGGATCATCGCCTCGTGCAGCATGGTGAGTTCCAGGTGGGTGGTGGGATTGTCCACCGGGATGCGGCCGGTCTCGGCCACCGCCACCAGTAGCATGCCGAACAGCGCGAACATGAACGACGGACGCAGCACGAAGCCGGAGGAGAGCATGAAATCGATGGCATGAGCGATGTTGGTGCTTTGCGCCGTCATGGTGAGGGTGAAGATCGCCATCAGCATCGCCGGCTCGCCGAGGGAGGAGATGGTCATCTCGCGCGACGCGCCCATGCCGCCGAAGGCGGTGCCCACGTCCATGCCGGCCAGGGCCAGGAAGAAGCGCGCCAGGGCCAGGAAACCCACCAGCACGATGACGTCGGCGATGGCGGCGGTGGGCAGGTTGACCGCGATCAGCGGTATCACCGCGGCGGTGACCACGGTAGTGGAAAACACCACGTAAGGTGCGGCGCGGAAGATGACCGAGGCGGTGTCGGCCACCACCGGCTCCTTGCCGAACAGCTTGATCAGGTCGCGGTAGGGTTGCAGCGGCGAGGCTGCGCGGCGGTTTTGCAGCGTCGCCTTGAGCAGCCGGATCCAGCCCACCAGCAGCGGCGCCGCGGCGACGAACAGCAGCGTCTGCAACAGGGCCAGCAGCCAGCCTTGGGGATTCAGGTAATCAGCCATAGCAGGAACAGCAGCGTAAAGAAGGAGTAGGCGAGATAGGTGCGGATGTTGCCGCTCTGCAACAGGGCGACGCGGCGCGCGGCGATCAGCACCCAGCGGCCGATGGGCTCGTACAGCACCGACCAACTGACGTCGCCGATCTGCAGTTGATGGCGCAGGCCGGTCAGGCGCAGCCCCTTGTCGTCGGTGACGCGCTCGATGCGTTCATCCACTTTCCACACCGGCTGGAAGATGCGGCGTATCGGCATGGAGAAGGCTGCGCCGGTGTACTGCATGCGCGGGCTCAGCGGGCCGAAGCCGCAATCCCAGGCCGGGACGCGCCGTATGCTGCGGTTCCTGCGGCCGTGCAGGAACAGGTAGGAGAGCAGCCACGCCAGCGCCAGGCCGAGCAGCACCAGCGGCGCGCTGTAGCTGGCCACCTGCGGCGCCACCGGCGTCAGCCAGAGCCAGCCATGCGCCGTCGCGCCCGGCTCGGGCAGGTGACGCAGGGTGCGCGGGATGGCGGCCATCAGATTGATGGCCAGGTTGGGCAGCACCCCCAGCACCAGACAGAGCAGCGCCAACAGCGCCTGCGCAGCGCGCATGCCGATATCGGGCATGCGGGCGTGGCGCGAGCGGCGGGTGCGCGGCTGGCCGAGGAAGGCGACGCCGTAGACCTTGACGAAGACCATGGCGGCCAGGGCGCCGGTCAGCGCCAGCATCGCGGCGGCGACCGGAATGATGATGCGCAGCACGCCGCTTTGCAGCACCACGCCCTGCAACGCCGTCTGCAGGGTCAGCCACTCGGAGACGAAGCCGTTGAACGGCGGCAGCGAGGCGATGCTGATGCAGCCGATGAGAAAGAAGATGCCGGTATAGGGGAGGCGTTTCAGCAGTCCGCCCATGTGTTCGATGCTGTGCTCGTGGGTCTGCTGGATCACGGCGCCGGCGCCGAGGAACAGCAGGCTCTTGAACAGCGAGTGGTTGAGAGAGTGATACAGCGCGGCGATCAGGCCGAGGCTGGCGAGCAGCGGCTGGCCGGCGCCGAGGAACACCAGCGACAGCCCCAGGGCGATGAAGATGATGCCGACGTTTTCGATGGAGGAGTAGGCGAGCAGGCGTTTGAGGTCGCTCTGCTGCATGGCGTAGAGCACGCCGAGTAGCGCCGAGGCGCTGCCCACCAACAGCACGATCACGCCCCAGCTCACCTGCACCGTGCCGATGAGGTCGAAGGTGACGCGGATGAAGCCGTAGACCGCCACCTTGAGCATCACCCCGGACATCAGCGCGGAGATGTGTGACGGCGCCACCGGGTGCGCCTCCGGCAGCCAGGCGTGCAGCGGCACCAGTCCGGCCTTCATGCCGAAGCCGAACAGGGCGAGGCCGAAGGCGACCGCGCTCCACAGCAGCGGCACATGGGCGTGGCGCATCGCCTCGAAGGCGAAGCTGCCGGCAAAGGTGGCCAGCACACCGTAGCTCAACAGGATGGCGAGGCCGCCGATTTGCGCCATCAGCAGGTAGAGAAAGGCCGCGCGGCGATTGGCGGCGTTCTCGTGCTGGAACGCCACCAGGAAGTAGCTGGCGAGGGACATCAGTTCCCAGGCCACCATGAACAGGAAGGCGTCGTCGGCCATCACCACCAGCTGCATCGCCGCGACGAACAGTCCGGTAAACGCACCGAGTGCAGCGACAGGGTGGCGCTCATGCTGGAATTCGCGCACGTAGCCGGGGCCGTACAGCGCCACCGCAACCACCACCACGCCGATGAGCAGCAGGAAGAAGCCCGCCAGCGGATCGATGCGCACCTCCCAAGGCAGCCAGGGCAGGCCGAACGGCAGGCGCGCGACGGATGTCGTCGCTGTGACCAGCGCGCCAAGTCCGGCGCCGACGGCGGCAAAGCCGGACAGTCCCAGCAGAGGAAAGGCGAACGATTTGAGTAGGGCGGGGAAGCGATTGGCGCCCAGGCTCACGGCCGCCGAGGCGAGGGCCAGGATTACCGCTAAATAGGCCGACTGCAGGACCACCTACGTGCTCCTTCGATTCTTGTGATTTTGCGGTAGCTGTCGAATGGGTTGGGTGTTCGCGCCCGTGGCGACGAAACGGCAATTCATAGAAGATAGCATAAGGGCTTGCATTATCGTTTGTCAAAGTATCATAAGGTTTTCTTGTTGTCTGTCCGGCCGTGCGGCGCTGTTGGCGGAGGGGTTCCGGCGTTGCGGTGAACACCATTAACATCGGTGTACTCAATGAGTTGCGCAGGGAGGGCGTGTAAGAATCGGCTTACATACAATATCGCCGATTGCTGATACCGTGGCGCCATCCAGTGATTGGTCGACGATGGTGCGTTCGCTATGGATTGCGTTAGATGCGTTGTGCAGGAGTACGGTTCTGCCGAAGTGCTCGAACCGTTTTGCAGCAAGTGTCGACGGCAACTGCTGCGCAAACCCTATTGCGTTGCCCTGTATGAGGACAATCACTCGCTGCTGCCGTTCATCACGCTGGACGATGCGGTCGATGCCATGGAATACGCGGGCCGCCTGCAGCGGCAAGGCGTTGCGCATGTGGTGCTGAATTGGGATGCGCAGTGCGGCTGTTTTTTGCGCTCCTGATTTGCCGGCAATGCGGTCTTGGCGTCTTGGCGAAAGAAAGTCCCTTCTTGCGCCCACAAATTCTGCCGACGAGCCAAAATGTTATGCTTTAGTCGTCATTTGCCTCATCGATCAAGCGCCGGCCCGAGGATGCAGTCGACCACGGTGAAACCATGATCCTCCAGCGCCGCCACGATATCGTCGCAGCGCCACTGCGCATGTTCTTCCTGTACCTCCGCAATCAGCGCCGTGACATGGCGCACCACATCCCGTTCGCCGAAATCTTCCGGAATGCGCAACAGACGTATATTCTCGAACTCCTGCGACGGCAGTAGCATCAGGCGATCAGGCATGTTTCTCTCCTTGCGGTGCGGCCGCTGTGGCGCGGCGGCGTTGATAGACTCGATAATCGGCCGGCATGATGCGTCGGTAGCCCCGGATGGAACGATTGTAGACGTAACACCACGCCGTTACCGCCTTGCCGTCGTGGCGTTGCACCTCAATCCGTTCGCGCCGATATTCGGCGCGCGGATCGCCGGCGGCACACTCTTCGTAGGCATCCAGCCGTCGCCAGTGATTACCCGTGGATGGTACGGCGTATAACTCTCCGCGTACGCGCTCGTGCGGGTCGGCGCCGAGCACAAGCGCCGGGTAGCGGCCGAGGTCGTACAGGCGTCCCCGGAGCCAGGCGATGCCGACGCAACGCGAGCGGCGCAGCAGCGGGTGGTGTGAACCGCGGGGGCGGCGGCGCAGCGTGCCGTAGACAAACAAGAGCGTAGGCATGGTCGGGTATGCGGAGTCGAAGTCGCCGTTCGCCCAAAGATACGCGAGACCGAGACAGAGTGCCAAGGATGCCCTACTCTGGAACTGCGCATTTCGTCATTCGCCGCCGCGCGGACTTTCTCTGCGCCGTCGGGCAGGAGTCAACGATGTTTATCGAATTGTATATTCTGATTGCCCTGGTGGCACTCGTGGTGTGGGTCATGCGGAAGTCGCCTCCGCCCGAGTAGGTGTCGGCGGTGGAGGGACGGGGCGGCCCCGCCGTCGCGATACATCGGCTGATATTTCCCGCCCATCGGTTTACACTGTGCGCGCTTACGCCGTCCCGCATTTAGGAGCGAGTTTTGTCCGCCATTGCCTTTCGTTTGCGCGAGTATCTGCGCCTGACGCGTCTCAATCGCCCCATCGGTATCTATCTCGTCATGTGGCCGACCCTGTGGGGCCTGTGGGTGGCCGGTGCCGGCAAGCCGACGCCGCTGGTGTTCGTGGTGTTTTTCGTCGGCACCATATTGATGCGTTCCGCCGGCTGCGCCATCAACGACTTTGCCGATCGTCATATCGATCTGCACGTGACGCGCACCAAACGGCGGCCGCTGGCGCTGGGGACCATTCGCCCGTGGGAGGCGGTGACGGTGTTCGCGGTGCTGTCGCTGGCGGCGTTCGCACTGGTGCTGCTGATGAACCGGCTTACCATCGTGCTGGCCTTCGTCGGCGTGCTGCTCGCCTTCAGTTATCCGTTCACCAAGCGTTACACCTACCTACCGCAGGCCTATCTGGGGGTCGCTTTCGGTTGGGGTATCCCGATGGCCTTCGCGGCGGAGCAGGGTGCGGTGCCGCAGGCGGCGTGGCTGTTTTTCATCGCCAACATCTTCTGGTCGCTGGTCTACGACACCATGTACGCCATGGCCGATCGGGAGGACGATCTCAAGATCGGCGTGAAGTCCTCGGCCATCCTGTTCGGGCGTTACGATCGGCTGATCGTCGGTCTGATGCAGGTGGTGATGTTCGCGTTGCTGGCATTGGCCGGCCTCAGTTTCCAATTCGGTTTCTGGTACTACCTCGGCCTGGTCGCCGCCGCGGGCTTTGCCGTCTACGAGCAGTATCTGATCCGCGAGCGCGAGGCGGGGCGCTGTTTTCACGCCTTCCTCAACAATCACTATCTCGGTGCCTCGATCTTCATCGGCATCGTGCTGCAATACCTGCTGGGCTGATATGAACAACCATGACTGGATGCGGCGTGATCTGGCGGTGCTGTGGCACCCCTGCACGCAGATGAAAGACCACGAACAGTTTCCGGTGATCCCGATCCGCCGCGGCGAGGGGGTATGGCTGGAAGACTTTGACGGCAACCGCTACCTCGATGCGATCAGCTCCTGGTGGGTCAACCTGTTCGGTCACGCCAATGCGCGCATCAACGCGGCCCTGAAGGCGCAGGTGGATCAGCTGGAGCACGTCATCCTGGCCGGTTTCAGCCACGAACCGGTGGTGCGGTTGTCGGAGCGGCTGGTGGCGATGACGCCGCCGGGGCTCAGCCACTGCTTCTATGCCGACAGCGGCTCGGCCGCCATCGAGGTGGCGCTCAAGATGAGCTTTCACTACTGGCGCAACGCCGGGCAGCGCAACAAGACGCGCTTCATCAACCTGAGCAACAGCTACCACGGCGAGACCCTGGGCGCGCTGGCGGTGGGCGACGTGTCGCTGTTCAAGGATACCTACCAACCGCTGTTGCTGACGCCGATCACGGTGCCGTCGCCGGACTGCTATCAGCGCGAGCCGGGCGAGAGCTGCGCCGACTATTCGACGCGCATGTTCGTCCATATGGAGGCGACGCTGGAGCGCTACGCCGGCGAGGTGTGCGCGGTGATCGTCGAACCGCTGGTGCAGTGTGCCGGCGGTATGCGCATGTACGATCCGGTTTATCTGAAACTGCTGCGCGCGGCCTGCGATCGCCATGGCGTGCATCTCATCGCCGACGAGATCGCCGTCGGCTTCGGCCGCACCGGCACGCTGTTCGCCTGCGAGCAGGCGGACATTACGCCGGACTTCATGTGCCTGTCGAAGGGATTGACCGGCGGCTATCTGCCGTTGTCGGCGGTGCTGACCCACGACCGGGTCTATCAGGCGTTCTACGACGATTACGAACGGCTTACCGCCTTTCTCCATTCCCACTCCTACACCGGCAATCCGCTGGCCTGCGCGGTGGCGCTGGCAACGCTCGATATCTTCGTCGCGGACGAGGTGATCGAACGCAACCGGGCATTGGCGACGGAGATGGCCGCCGCCACGGCCCATCTGGCGGATCATCCGCACGTGGCGGAGGTGCGCCAGAGCGGCATGATCCTGGCGGTGGAGATGGTCAAGGAGAAGGCGTCGCGCACGCCCTATCCGTGGCAGGAACGGCGCGGGCTGACGGTCTATCGCCACGCACTGGAGCGCGGAGCGTTGTTGCGGCCGCTCGGCAACGTGAGTTATCTGATGCCGCCCTACGTCATTACGCCGGAACAGATCGGTTTCCTGGCGCAGGTGATGACGGAGGGAATCGAGAAGGCGGTGGCGGAGGAGTAGCGGGGGAGCGCCGCTCCCCCGCTGCCGCGGTTACGACGACGCGACCAGTGGGAACAGATGCGGTTCGAGCTGGGTCATCAGCTCGCGCCCGTTGACCTTGGTGTAGTCCTTGTCGATGTGTTGCGTGATCAGTTTCCGGACCTGCTCGTGCATATGCTTGTTGAGCAGTCCGCGAAAATTCGGCGGTGCGACGATCACCAACTTGCCGTAGCTGTTGGAGGTGCGGCCGCTATTGAGCGCGCCGGCCAGCTCGTGGGCAAAACGATCGATTTCGTATTCTTTCGGATCGGTGGGTTCGGCATAGGAACCGTGAGTGGCGCCGACGCCGACGCTCTTGGTGTCGCTCATATAGGCGCCGGGTTTGTCCGACGCGAGGTTTTCTCCTTTCATGCGGCTGGCGGGATGCAGATGTTCGCTCAGTAGCTTCAAACCTTCGCTGCGCTTGGTTAGGCCAAAGACGCGTGCTTCACTGCCATTGGCGACCAAAACCCAAGTGTTTTCCATAATTTTCTCCTATCGGTTTCTCGGTCACTGCTTTTGAAGCTTGGCACAAAACCCACCGCCGATCACGGTCCGGCGGGGTATCCACAATGGGATAAAATGGGACGAATTTACCCCTGACAAATGTCATGAATAAGCTGCCAATCGATGAGGTTTTGCCGCGTCTGCGCACCGAACTGGCGGCCCGTCGCCGCCTGGTGTTGCAGGCCCCGCCGGGTGCCGGCAAGACCACCCGGGTGCCGCTGGCGCTGCTCGGCGAGCCGTGGCTGGCGGGGCGCACCATCCTGATGCTGGAACCGCGGCGGC